>JACCDK011751771.1_pt1 | contig 12166 bp, 10 predicted proteins | sample 7445871 | NCBI WGS metagenome assembly JACCDK01 (sample SAMN15323436, study PRJNA562643) | freshwater metagenome | isolation source: river surface water | place: USA:Blue River Watershed | collected 2017-08-15
CCGCAGTCGGAGCGGTTGCACCGATTCATACTGGCGTCGGCACCTACTTAGCTTGGGATGAACTAGCCGAAAAGATCGACACGTTAGGTCTTAATCGCAGATCACTTAATTCGTTTGGTTCTGATTTGAGCGAGAACACTGACTTTATGGCGATATCTGCCATCGATCCTTTGCGTGGGGATATGGAACAACTATTGGCTGTGCTGGGAGAGGCGGTTTTAAATAACTTTAAGGTTATTTTCACGGCCAACGGGCATGGCATGGTTGAGAGATATGCCGGAATATTCCGAGGAGCTGATTTACCGGTTTATGTAGTTGATCAACTTCAGGCAAAGCCGACGGCTGGCTTAATTCACATCACCACAACCCCTATTACCTATGGTTTCTCATACCCAAGTGCGCAAATTCTTTTTATTACCGAACATGATTTAACTGGCAGCAAGTCTCGGGTTAAAGATTCAGATCGATTACCTTCTAAACGCAAACAGAGCGTTGATCCACTTGAATTAAAGGCCGGTGATTTTGTCGTTCACGAACAACACGGTATCGGCCGCTATGTTGAAATGATTCAACGCGAAACAGCTGGAGTAGTTCGCGAATATTTAATTATTGAATATGCCTCAGCCAAACGTGGTCAGCCTGGCGATCGAATTTTCGTACCAACTGATTCTTTGGAACAAGTCAGTAAATATATTGGTGGCGAATCACCAACAGTTCACCGTATTGGTAGCGGCGAATGGCAAAAAGCTAAAGGCCGAGCACGTAAAGCTGTGCGGCAAATTGCTGGTGAGTTGATTCGACTTTATGCCGCACGCACGAGTGCACCAGGCTTTGCATTCTCGCCAGATACACCTTGGCAGCGAGAACTTGAAGATGCTTTCTCTTACATTGAAACGATTGATCAATTAGCAACAATCGATGAAGTTAAACGCGATATGGAACGTCCATTTCCAATGGATCGCATCATTTGTGGCGATGTTGGCTACGGCAAAACCGAAATTGCGATTCGCGCAGCTTTTAAAGCCGTTCAAGATGGCAAGCAAGTAGCTGTATTAGTGCCAACAACTTTATTGGTGCAGCAGCACTACAAAACTTTCACCGAACGTTATTCCGGTTTTCCGATCAAAGTCGCTGGTATGTCTCGCTTTAATACCGCCAAAGAGAGCAAAGAAATAACGCAGAGCTTGAGTGAAGGCGCAATTGATGTGGTTATTGGTACCCATCGAATCCTTTCAAATGACGTGAATTTCAAGGATTTAGGGCTAGTTATCGTTGATGAAGAGCAGCGCTTTGGTGTTGAACAGAAAGAGTCGCTTAAGAAATTGCGAACAACGGTCGATGTGCTTTCAATGTCAGCTACGCCGATTCCACGCACCTTAGAAATGGCAGTTACTGGAATTCGAGAGATGTCCACAATTACTACGCCACCTGAAGAACGTCATCCGATTCTTACTTATGTAGGCGCAAGTGAAGATGCTCAAATTGCGGCAGCGATACATCGTGAACTTTTGCGCGATGGTCAGATTTTCTATATTCACAATCGAGTTGAATCAATTGATCGCACTGCATCGCGTTTACAAGAGTTAGTTCCCGAAGCTCGGATTCGAGTTGCGCATGGTCAGATGAGTGAATCAATGTTAGAAGATGTGATTCTCGGATTCTGGAATCGTGATTTCGATGTTCTTGTCTGCACAACTATTGTGGAAAGCGGATTAGATATTGCCAATGCCAATACTTTGATTGTCGAACGTGCTGACATGTTTGGTTTGTCGCAGCTTCATCAGTTACGTGGTCGAGTCGGTCGTGGCCGCGAACGTGCCTATGCCTACTTCCTTTATCCAGCCGACCAACCACTTTCTGAAATTGCAATTGATCGCTTAAAAACTATTGCTTCAAATACAGACCTCGGCGCTGGTATGAGAGTTGCGCTAAAAGATTTAGAAATTCGCGGAGCCGGCAACTTACTTGGTGGCGAGCAATCTGGACACATCGCCGATGTGGGCTTCGATCTTTATATGCGCATGGTTGGCGAAGCGGTTCAGGATTACAAAACCGGAATTATTGAAACCGAAGAACCAAATCATGAATGCAAAATTGAAATTCCAATCAATGCGCACCTCCCAGAAGAATATGTTCCAGGCGAACGCCTGCGACTTGATCTCTATCGCCGCTTAGCTGATGTGCAAAGTGATGCCGATGTAGATTCCATTGCAGCTGAATTAATCGACCGTTTTGGCGATCTGCCCGATACGGCGCAGGCACTTCTCGGTGTGGCCAAATTGCGAGCCTTGGCCAAAGGTCTGCAGCTGCGCGAAGTCGTTATTTCCGGCAAATTCCTGCGCTTATCGCCGCTGACTTTGCCTGATTCACGCCAACTTCGCTTAGCCCGCGTTTATCCAGGGTCGATTTATAAGAGCGCGGCCAGCACGGTTTTAGTGGCGCTACCCAAGGCGGCAGCGTGGAATCCGTCCGAAAGCACCCCAGTTATGGGGGATACTTCTACTCTGGCTTGGGTATCCGAAGCCGTAACCGAATTAGCGGCTAACCCGAAAGTGAGTAAATCTTGAAAAAATTCACCGCAGTCACAATCGCCTCTGTTGCAGCAATCGCACTTTTCTTAACTGGTTGCTCACAAGTTGGCGCGGCCGCAACAATCGGAAGCACCAAGATCACTCAAGCAACCGTGCAGACCAGCATTGATACCGTAATGGCTGAGCGCACCGGTGTTGACACATCACAGATGCAGTTAGAAACTGGCGAAGAACTAAACCGTAGCCAACTTCGTTTCCACTTATTTGCAGGTCTATTAAAGGCTGCTGCAACTTCGATCAAAGTTAAAGTTACCAAGGCCGAGATTGATACTCGCCGCGAAGTAATCATTCAGCAAGTCGGTGGCGTTGCTAATTTGCCACAAGCTCTTGTAGGTGCAGGAATCGCATCAAGTGATTTTGATATTTATTTAGAAGCTGTTTTGAATTCCGAAAAAATTCAACAAAACTTCGTAAAAGCTGGTGTTCCTGAAGCAGATATTCCAACCAAGATGCAGGAATTAATTGTGGCAACAGGCAAGACTCAAAAAGTCACAGTTAACCCACGTTATGGTGTCTGGAATCCAGATACAGCTGAAGTTACAGCCGCTGTAAGCGATGTAGTCTCACCTTCAGCTACAAACTAATTCGCTAGTAAATGTCAGAACTTCTGCGCCTTGCGGAGGTAATGAATAAATTACGTTCGCCCGGCGGTTGTCCTTGGGACGCCGAACAGACGCACGAATCGCTGATCAAATATTTACTCGAAGAGTCATACGAATTTATTGATGCAGTTGAAACTAATGATCGTGCGGGCTTGCAAGAAGAACTCGGCGATTTGCTGTTGCAGGTTTATTTTCATGCGCGCATCGCGCAAGATGACCCACAAAGCCCATTTACGATCGAGGATGTCGCACGAGGCATCGCGGATAAATTGATTAACCGGCATCCGCATGTATTTTCTGATGTGCAGGTATCTGGCGTTGCAGAAGTGATTTCCAATTGGGAGGAAATAAAAGCTGCTGAAAAAGGTCGCACCTCAGCCATTGATGGCGTAGCTCTCTCGCAGCCTTCGTTGCCCTTGATTTCAAAGCTGCTACATCGCGCCGAGAAATATGGCGTTTCCTTAGATCTGCCAACTGCTCAGGTTAATGATGCTGAAATGGCCGTTGAACAAATAGTTGCGATCGCGGCATGGGCTAGCGCCAATGAAATAGATCTCGATGCTTTGCTCCGCCAGCGGGCACGCGCCCTAATGGCGCAGATCCAGAGCAATGAAGCGCGGTAGACTGCTCACCTGAGTTCAGCGCTGATCTCTTATTTAACGCAATCGCATTTACATTGCTTTTGAAGAAACTAGTTATAGGAGGCCATCATGGCAATTATCGAAGCGCTCGGCGCCCGTGAAATTTTAGATTCTCGCGGAAACCCAACTGTTGAAGTTGAAATTCAATTAGAAGATGGCACACAAGCTCGTGCTGCAGTTCCAAGCGGAGCATCAACTGGTGCCTTCGAAGCATCTGAACTACGCGACGGCGGCACTCGCTACCTTGGCAAAGGTGTTGAAAAAGCTGTCGCATTTGTAAACGATGAAATCGGACCAAACATTATTGGTTTCGATGCTCAAGACCAGCGCATTATCGATAGTGCGATGATTTCACTTGATGGCACTGCGAATAAATCTCGCTTAGGTGCAAACGCAATTCTTGGTGTTTCACTTGCGGTAGCAAAAGCATCTGCGGAAAGCGCAGACCTCTCACTCTTCCGCTACCTCGGTGGCCCAAATGCTCACTTGTTACCTGTTCCAATGATGAACATTCTTAACGGTGGAGCACATGCTGATACCAACGTTGATATTCAAGAATTTATGGTTGCGCCAATTGGTGCGCCAACTTTCCGCGAATCACTTCGCTGGGGCGCCGAGATTTATCACGCACTAAAGTCAGTTTTAAAGCAACGTGGTTTAGCAACTAGCGTTGGCGATGAAGGTGGCTTTGCACCAAACCTTGATAGCAATCGTGCCGCCCTTGATTTGATTCTCGAAGCAATCACCAAGGCCGGCTTCAAGCCAGGTACCGATATCGCACTAGCGATGGACGTTGCAGCAACTGAATTCCACGAGAACGGTCAATACAAGTTCGAAGGCTCACTTCGCTCATCGGGTGAAATGATCGCTTATTACACCGATCTCGTTAACTCATATCCAATTGTTTCTATCGAAGATCCGCTAAATGAAGAAGATTGGGCCGGCTGGGCTGAGATGACCAGTGTTCTTGGTTCACGTATTCAAATTGTGGGCGATGATCTATTTGTAACTAACCCAGAGCGTTTAGCAAAGGGCATTGCAACTAATACTGCAAATGCGCTTCTTGTTAAGGTAAACCAAATCGGAACGCTAACTGAAACCCTTGATGCGGTTTCAATGGCGCAACATGCAAACTATCGCAGCATGTTGTCACACCGTTCAGGTGAAACCGAAGACACCACGATTGCTGATCTAGCGGTTGCAACAAACTGCGGTCAGATTAAGACAGGTGCACCAGCTCGTACCGAGCGCGTAGCTAAGTACAACCAATTGCTACGTATCGAAGAAGAGCTTGCAAGTGGTGCTAAGTACGCAGGCCGTGGTGCATTTCCACGCTTTAAGGCATAAGCGAACTTAACTCATGGCCCGTCGTCGCTTGAACTTTAATCGTCGACGCAATACCAACAGTCGTGCACTGGTGCTGGGCTTCTTTCTTTTCTTTCTAGCCCTCACCATCGCACCGCCAGTTCAACATTATTTCTCTCAGCGCGCTGAAATAAGTGCAGTAAGTGCCCAGATCAAAGCAAGCGAAGCAGCTGTTGCTGAAGCTCGCAAAGAACTTGAACTATGGCGCGACCCTGAATATGTAAAGTCACAAGCACGTGCTCGTCTGCACTTTGTTCTGCCGGGTGAGCGCCAATACATCGTTACTGATGCAACTACCGAAGCTGAAGCAAATAAGACCGACGTCGCTAATAACATTCCAGTTGGATTGCCTTGGTATAACCGCTTAATTGCATCCATTACCGAAACTGGCGCTAATTAATGTCCGAGCGCGAAGTATCGCAAGCTGATTTAGATTGCATCGAAGCCCAGTTGGGCCGCACTCCACGCGATGTTCATGCCATTGGTTATCGCTGTCCGTGCGGAAAGCCTGCAGTAGTTGAAACTCCGCCTCGTCTTGGCGATGGCACTCCATTTCCAACTTACTATTACGCAACTTGTCCACGATTAACCGGTGCGATCTCCACTCTCGAATCAACGGGCTTAATGGGCGAAATGAATGAGCGTTTAGCCACCGATGCTGAATTAGCTGGCGCATATGCAGCTGCTCATGAAGATTACTTAGCTGCACGCGCAGTTCTAAAAATGGATGTACCAGAAGTAGAAGGAATTAGCGCTGGCGGAATGCCCGAACGAGTTAAGTGCTTACACTCATTAGTTGCACATTCACTTTGCGCTGGCCCCGATGTGAACCCATTAGGTGATGAAGCTTTGGCAAAATTACCGCAGTGGTGGAAAGATCAACCTTGTAGCATCACAGAAAACGTAAAGGCTAACTAATGCGCGTAGGTGTAGTTGATTGCGGTACTAATTCAATTCGATTATTAATTGCCGATATCGAGGGAAATAATTTCCGCGAGATAACTCGTCAAATGCAGGTTGTTCGACTTGGTCAAGGTGTAGACGAAACTAATCAATTCCACCCTGATGCAATTTCACGTACTTTTGCCGCAGTTGATTTATATGCCGGCGAGATCGCTCGCCGCGGAGTTGAAAAACTGCGTTTTTGTGCAACTAGTGCAACTCGCGATGCGCTCAATCGCGAAGTATTTGTCGATGGGGTGAAAGAGCGTTTGGGTATCGAACCCGAAGTTATTTCCGGCGATGAGGAAGCCCGTCTTTCTTTTGCGGGCGCTACTCGCGAATTTAATCGAGCCGATGGCCCATTCTTAGTAGTCGATATCGGTGGTGGTTCAACTGAATTCGTACTTGGTACCGATTCAGTTGATAACGCAATTAGCGTAAATATTGGCTGTGTTCGTATGACTGAGCGCCATTTCCACACTGACCCACCGAGTGCCGATGAAATAGCAATCGCTCGCAGCGATATTCAAAATGCAATTGATATCGCATATGCCAGCGTGGATATTAAGAGTGCAAAAACTTTAGTTTGTGTAGCTGGTACCGCAACAACTGTTGCTGCAGCGGCACTTAATTTGCCCGAATACGATCGACAGGCAATTCACCTTTCGCGAATTTCGGCACAACAAGTTCATGATGTTTCTCAAAAATTCTTATCGATGAAGCACGATGAGCGAGCCGCCTTGGGCTACATGCACCCAGGCCGCGTTGATGTAATTACTGCTGGTTCATTAGTACTTTCCGAAATTGTTAAAGCGACTGGGGCCAAAGAGTTTGTCGCTTCTGAAAACGATATTCTCGACGGAATGGCATGGTCGCTTGCCAAGTAAGAAGTCTGTGCAAAGTATAAAAACTTTGCCACTGCTATAAAAGAAAATAATCGCTTGTCGAGAGTGCCCACGTCTGGTTGATTGGCGTGAAGAAGTTGCCATCACTAAACGCAAGGCATATCAAGATGAAAAATATTGGGGTAAAGCGGTTCCGGGTTTTGGTTCAACTAAACCAAAGTTAATGATTGTCGGTTTAGCACCTGGTGCACATGGTGCTAATCGCACTGGTCGCATCTTTACTGGTGATCCATCTGGTGATTGGCTCTACGGGTCACTACATCGTTTAGGTATTGCAAAAATTGCAACTAGTACTTCGCGCGATGATGGACAAGAACTTCGCGATACTCGAATTTCAATGGCAGTTAGATGCGCACCACCAGATAACAAACCAAGTAATGAAGAACGCGATCAATGTGCGCCCTGGTTTTTACGAGAGTTAGAACTTTCTTTGCCCACGACTCGAGCATTTGTCGCCCTTGGAAACTTCGCCTGGGTCGCGCTATTTTCAGCCCTGGCCGAATTAGGCCACCCGGTTAAAAAAGCTAAGTTTGGCCACGGGGCTGAGGTTAAATATGAGCACAATGGCGTGAAGTACCTAATATTGGCTAGTTTCCACCCCAGCCAGCAGAACACTTTCACCGGCAAGCTGACCAAACCAATGTTGGATTCAGTACTCAAAAAAGCAGGTAGATTTGCCCACGTTATTCGTTAGCTCGCGCTGACGATAAAGATTTATCGCATGGCCCCGATAGCCCAATGGCAGAGGCAGAGGACTTAAAATCCTCCCAGTGTGGGTTCGACCCCCACTCGGGGCACCAGAAGTAAGCGTAAATTTCACGCTTAGGTGCTTAGAGTTTCCCGAGCATTTTTCATTAACGCCAATTTCAGTTCGCTTGAAATATCTGGTGCCGTAACATTGTTCTCACTAGGGCTGGGGATTCCAGCTCTTTTCGCACTAGAGAGTGAGTACAAAAGTATGCGTAGTTCAAACCCTGTTCTTGGACGGGCGTTTAATAATCGTGGTTACGCCTCAATGGGTAATACAAATTTGGGCAATACATCCACGGCTACCACACCGGAGAGTTTAGAAAACCTCTATAACGCACCTGCTGCTTCTTCCCTTCAAACAGGTCGAATGACTATTGAAGATGTTGTTGCACGCACATCAATTCTTTTCGGCATCTTGGTTGTTGTCGGCGCAATCTCATGGACAGCAAACCTAGGTGGCGGCGCATTAATGGTCGGATTCCTTGGTGGATTTGTTTTGGCGATGGTAAATACTTTCAGCCAAAAGATTCGTCCAGCTTTAATCATGGCTTATGCCGCATTTCAAGGTTTAGCACTTGGCACATTGAGCCATGTTTTCAATGACGTTTATCCTGGCATTGTTAGCCAAGCAGTAATCGGCACACTGTGTGCATTTGCTGGAATGTTGTTTGCATATAGCAACGGCAAAATTCGCGTAACTCCAAAATTCACTCGGGTGATTTTGGGTGCAGCAATTGGTTACTTAGCTCTTGGTCTAGTAAGCATGATCATGTCATTTACTGGAAACTCTGGCGGCCTATATGGCGTAACTGGTTTCGGCCCATTACTAGCTGTTGCTGGTGTTGGTCTTGCGAGCTTCTTCCTAGTTCTTGATTTCGATCAAATTCAAAAGGGAATTGCTGCTGGTGCGCCACAAGAAGAATCATGGCGAGCAGGTTTTGGCCTAATGGTTACTATCGTTTGGCTTTACCTAGAAGTGCTTCGCTTAATCTCAATCTTGCGAGGCGATGAGTAATTAATTATCGTTAAGTGAAATGGTCGGCTCATGCGAGCCGGCCATTTTTCTTGTCTCAGGCAAACGAGAGCCGAGGATTAGAACCAGCGAGAAAATCACCGCAGTTGCCGCAAATGCAACGCGGAAAGAATAAAGGTCTGAAATCGCACCAACGACAATTGGGCCAACGATCATGCCAGCATCACCGGACATCTGGAATATACCGATTACTCGGCCGCCTTTACCTTTAATAACATCACCAACAACAGCACCTGGCGCCGTTGAAAGATAAGCACCGCCAACGCCCAGAATTGCCATGGATACCAAGAACATCCAAACGTGAATTGAAAATGTTAAGCCGATGATGCCCACCATAAAGATTGATCCACCAAGCAGAATTACATACTTGCGACCCTTTAAGTCAGATGCCTTACCTGATCTAAGTAAAAACATCCCTTGAACTAGTGCGCCAATTGCAAAACCAATACCAACAACTGCTGCGGTTGAGTCCAAACTTTCGGTTACAAAAAGTGGCAAGATCGAAGAGCGCATTCCGAAAAATGCCCAGCCGATAATGAAAGAAAGTGCTAATGCGATCCGATATGCCGGAATTTGAAAAGCTTGCTTAAAAGTAATCGGATCTTGAGCTTTAACTTTTACACCGCTCTTGGCTGCTTCAGCTCGACCTAAATAGATATAACCGATGATTCCGGCGATAGCTAACATAAATGCGTATGCAAAAAATGGCGCGCGTAGCGAAATAGTCGCTAGTGCGCCACCGATTGCGGGGCCAGAAATACCACCAATTAAGAATGAACCTTGGAAAGCAGATAGAGCACGAGCACGATGCGCGTCATCAGTTGCCCGGAAGATTAGCGAGCTTGATGCAACCGAAAACATTGATGAACCCAGACCGCCAGCAGCACGGAAAGTTAAGAGCTGCGGATAGTTTTGCGCTAAACCAGCTAGAACCGTGAAAAAAGAAACCATCAATACGCCAAAGCTATAGACATTTCTTTCGCCAAATCGATCTACTAATCGACCTGAAATCATTCCTGAAGAGAATCGAGCTAAAGCGAAAGCGGATACAACTAAACCAACTGCCGTGTTATTTACCCCGAAAGATCTTACGAATACTGGAATTGCTGGAAAAATAATGCCAAAGCCCAACGCCACAAAAAATGAGGCAATGATGACAACCTGGACTTCACGGGAAAAGCCAGATACTGCTGAGCGAAAGCTTTTAACCAAGGGCTTCGCCAGCCGCTTCTTCTTTGGCTTCTTTAAATTGCATAGTTGTCCGCAATGGAACTTCCTTTAATTTAAGTGCGCAGAAGATTCCGATTGAGATTAAAGGCGCTGCAACTAAGAACACCACATGAAAACTATTCACAAAGGATTGCAAAACAGTCTGTTGAATTATCGGCGGCAGATCAGCCAGAATCGCAGTGTTGTTAGTAACGCTTTCTAATTTTGAGGTATCAAAGCCAGCAACAGCAGCAGGATTAGTTGCGCCAAGATCGGCAAAATCTTTTACCAAATAATGGCCTAAACGATTAGTCAAAATAGTTCCGAAGATCGCAGCGCCAAATACGCTACCAAGAGATCTAAAGAAAGTATTTGAAGTTGTAGCTACGCCAAGATCTTTGAAATCAATCGAATTCTGTAGCGCAATCACCATGGTTTGCATTGATAAACCAAGGCCCATTCCAACCATTGCAGTGAAGATGGCAATCTGCCAGTACGGAGTATCGATTTTAAGCGTGGTCATTAGAGCCAAGCCTGAAGTCATAATTATGGTTCCGGCAATTGGGAACTTCTTATATTTACCAGTTCGCGAAATTGCTTTTCCGCTAAAGATTGAAGTAGTCACAATTCCTAACATCAATGGAATCAACTTCAATCCAGCCGATGATGGACTTTCACCTTGAACTACTTGCAAATAAAGAGGCAACATAATCATTGCGCCGAACATGCCGGCACCAATCATGAAACCTAAAACCGAAGTGATGTTGAAAGTGTGATTCTTAAACAGACTAAGCGGCAAGATCGGTTCAACTGCCTGTGATTCCCAACGTAAAAACAGAAGCGTCAAAATAAACCCAGAAGTTAATGAGATAACCGTTCTAGGGTCTGACCAACCATTTTGTGGGCCATAGATGGAAACCGCTAGCAGCGTTGATGACACGGCCAAGACCATTAATACTGAACCTATGTAGTCAATTTTGTGTTCTCGTCGCACTTTAGGAATGTGCAATACGGCTGATGTAATAACTAATGCAGCAATTCCAAATGGCAAGTTGATGTAGAAAATCCAACGCCATCCAGTAATTCCTAGAATTTTATCTTGATCTGAGAAAAAGCCACCGAGTAGTGGGCCCGCGACAGATGCAAGACCCCAAACAGCACCGAAATATCCTTGATAGCGACCACGTTCACGTGGAGGAACTATGTCGCCAATGATCACAAAGGTAAGTGCCATAAGTCCGCCGCCACCAAGGCCTTGCAAAGCGCGGGTAGCAATTAGTTGCTCCATATTTGTTGAAGCGCCAGCTAAGAACGAACCAAGTAAAAATGTGACAATTGCGAATTGAAAAACAATTCGGCGGCCATAAAGATCAGAAATCTTTCCGTAAAGCGGTGTAGATGCGGTCGAAGTTAATAGGTAAGCGGTTACCACCCAGGTGTAATGCTCTAAGCCATTGAATTCTTCAACGATACTTTTTAACGCAGCTGAGACAATTGTTTGATCAAGAGCTGCAAGCAACATGCCAGTCATTAATCCGGAGAGAATAATTAAAATCTCTTTGTGAGTGTGAACTTTCCCTTGCGGACTTTCGGACATATTTGCCTTCCCAGCATAATTTCTTGCATTGAATCTAATTCGATTCTTGGTATCAAACCCGATAAGGCTGTAAGTTTACTCCGTGAAATCAGTTATCGCGGAGAACTTAGTAAAGACCTATCGCAAAGGCGAAGTAAAAGCCCTTGATGATCTATCACTCGATGTCGAAGAAGGCACCGTATTAAGCGTTTTAGGCCCAAATGGTGCTGGCAAAACGACCACTGTGCGCATACTTTCAACACTTTTATCACCTGATTCAGGTAATGCCACAGTAGGTGGAATTGATGTAGTTAAGCACCCCGATAAAGTGCGTGAAATCATAGGTTTATCTGGTCAATATGCAGCTGTCGATGAAACGCTAACGGGCTGGGATAACCTAGTTATGTTCGGCCGTTTGTATCACTTAGGCAAGAAAGCTTCGATTGCCCGAGCTGATGAATTACTAGAGCGGTTCTCCTTAACTGAAAGCGCTAAGCGCCCAATTAAAACTTATTCCGGCGGAATGCGACGTCGTTTAGATTTAGCAGCTGC
>JACCDK011113509.1_pt1 | contig 12165 bp, 14 predicted proteins | sample 7445871 | NCBI WGS metagenome assembly JACCDK01 (sample SAMN15323436, study PRJNA562643) | freshwater metagenome | isolation source: river surface water | place: USA:Blue River Watershed | collected 2017-08-15
GATACATTAGATAAGTATTTGGTCGGCCCAGGTACTTACACCTTCACCTGGACAGTAAGAGCAATCTAAAGATTGTTAAGCGTTATACCCGTGGCCAAGAAATTGGCTGCGGGTATTTTGCTTTCCGACCATCGCCAGAAGATTTTCCGCGGAGGCGTCGCCAGAGCCAAGGCAGCGCAAAGACAAAGAACCATAAAACCCCAGTAATACGCTCCTTTATCCACGGTGTGGGCTTTGCCGGCGGTAAAGGAACTCGCCAGGCTGGGTCGTATGGATAATCAAGAACTTCCAAGACTCCCTGCGAAACTCGCCAATGTCCCTCAACATTTAAGTGCAAACGATCGAAAGCCAAGAAGCGTCTATCGCTAAAGAAAGCTAATCCGTTTGCATCAGAAATTGTTGCCCCGACTTCAGCACCTACTTCACGGACTGCACGATTGAACTCTGAAAAGCGCGCCTTCCAAATCTCAGAGCCCTTTCCTTTATTGCCGGTATCTTCCAAAACGGTAAAGAGGAGAAGTGATGCGCCAGATGCAGCAATTGCGCGGACTGCGGTTTGGTATTCAGCAATTGTCTTTGCTGCGTCATAACCCGGACGAAGCGCATCATTAGCGCCGGCATGAAATGAAATCAATGTATCTTTTCCGGTGACAAACTTCAACGCTTCTGGAACTTGTTCATTAACAACTTGATGAACCAACTTGCCGCGAATAGCTAAGTTTGAATAGGTGAAGTTCTCTGAGTGTTCTGCCATAACATCAGCTACTCGATCAGCCCAACCGCGGAAATTTCCATCAACTATCTCATCGGTCATGCCCTCGCTAAACGAGTCACCACATACGATAAAACGGTTGTACTTCATGAATTACCCCTTACGGCGTTGCTCATCAATCCAGAACAAAGTGATGGAGGTAGCAACTGATGCGTTGAGTGATTCGGTTGAAGATGAAATTGGAATAGAGACAATGAGATCACACTTCTCGCGTGTCAATCGCGCAAGACCTTTGCCCTCAGAGCCGACAATAATCATCAAATCTTCTTTCGCAACCTTCATCTCAGAGAGTTGAACATCAGAATCTCCATCGAGGCCAACCACAAACATGCCGCGCTTCTTCGCATCATCAATTGTGCGAGCTAAATTGGTCACCTGAGCAATCGGTAAGCGAGCTGCCGCTCCAGCAGATGTCTTCCACGCTGAAGCAGTAACGGCTGCTGCTCTACGCTCAGGAATAATGATTCCAGAGGCTCCAAAGGCTGCTGCCGAACGGGTTACTGCGCCGAGGTTACGAGGATCAGTCACTCCGTCAAGGGCAACAATTAACTTGGCGCCCTTTGCGCGATCACAAATTTCTTCATAACTGGAATATTGGAATGGCTTAATACCAAGAATGATTCCTTGGCTATTAGGTGCGATTGTCTCTAACTGTGCGCGGTGAACTTCCTTAATCTGAAGTCCATGATTGAGCGCAAGCTGAAGTGACTCGGCAATGCGATCATCGATATCAACACCACGCGCAACCATGACCTCAGTAGCTGGCACATTCTCGCGAAGTGCCTCCAGAACTGCATTACGGCCAGAGACAATCTCACCCTTTGGCATCTCTGACTTTGGAAGTCGCGCTGCTGCGGGACGCTTCTCGGCAGATTTTTCGGCACGCTTCTTCGCCTTATGTGCTGCGTGATACGGACGATCTTCCGCCTTAGGAGTTGGACCCTTGCCCTCTAATCCACGTTTACGGTTTCCACCAGATCCAACTGTGGGACCCTTCTTAGATTTACGAACTGCGCCGCGGGGTTTTGAATTACCGGCCATTATGAACCACTTCCTTCAGTCTTACGTGAGATCGACCATCGTGGTCCTTGCGCTGTATCTTCAATAACGATTCCAAGTGCAGTTAAGCCATCACGAATCGCATCTGAACTTTCAAAATCTTTTCGGGCGCGGGCCGCTTCACGCTGTGAGAGCGCCAACTTAATTGTGCCATCGAGGGCTGCTGTTACATCGCCACTCGTGGTCGCAGATGCAAACGCTGGATCGAAAGGATCGCACCCAAGAACTTCAAGTGCGCCACGAATCTCGTTGGCTGATGCAGCGATTGCTGTTGTATCACCAGCGGTAATCGCAGAGTTTCCTAGGCGAAGTGCCTCAGAGATTGATGCGAGAGCGGTCGGTACCGCCAAATCATCATTCATGGCATCGATAAAAGCAGCGCCCAGTACTGGTGTTGGCTCGTTTCCAAGAATTTCAACAGAGCGAAGTAAGAATGATTCGATACGACGGAATGCAGTAGCTGACTCAGCTAGCGCCTCATGAGAGAACTCGAGCATGGATCGGTAATGAGCAGAACCCAAATACCAACGGAGTTCGATTCCACGGGTGGTCTTTAACAACTCATGTACCTGGAGAGAATTTCCAAGGGACTTCGACATCTTCTCGCCCGATGCTGTCACCCATGCGTTATGCATCCAACGCTTGGCAAATCCATAACCGGCTGCTTCCGACTGAGCAATCTCGTTCTCGTGGTGCGGGAAAATCAAATCAAGTCCGCCGCCATGGATATCAAACTCTTCACCGAGGTATGCCTGCGCCATGGCCGAGCATTCGAGGTGCCAACCAGGACGGCCTGCTCCCCACGGAGTTGGCCATGAAGGATCTCCCGGCTTAGCCGCTTTCCATAACGCAAAGTCACGTGGATCTCTCTTATAAGTTTCATCTGCATCAGCTGCTGGCTGCAGATCATCTAACTTCTGTCGAGAGAGAGTTAAGTACGATTCAAGTTTGCGGACTTCAAGATAGACATCGCCATTGCCCGGCGCATAAGCCATGCCGCGCTCAATCAATAGTTGCATGAGATCAATCATCTGAGTGATGTGACCGGTTGCGCGTGGCTCGTATGTTGGCGGCAATACATTGAGCGCGTCATACGCAGCAGTAAATGCGCGCTCGTATTTCATTGCTACCGCCCACCACGGCATCTCTTCGTGGACAGCTTTATGCAAAATCTTGTCATCGATATCTGTGACATTGCGAATAAAGGTGACGTTGTAACCGCTCTTCATCAACCAACGGCGAAGAATGTCAAAGTTCACACCAGAGCGAACGTGGCCAATATGTGGAGGCGCCTGCACAGTTGCTCCACAGAGATAAATACCGACTTCACCGGCCTTTATCGGGGTAAATGGGGAGGTGGTTCGCGATTGGGTATCGTAAAGATGGAGCGAACTCATTGGGCAATTCTAGCCCGTGACTCACGCTTAGTTAAAAACGAGGGCAGAAGCTATCGCTGCAATGCCCTTTCCTTCACCGGTTAATCCCATGCCATCGGTAGTTGTTGCAAGAATCGAAACGGGTACACCACCAAGCGCAGCAGAGATCGCAGAGATTGCCTCTGCTCGGCGGCTACCGATGCGCGGACGATTGCCGATAATTTGTACCGAAACATTAGAGATCGAATATCCGGCAGCGGTGACAATCTTCAGCGTTTCACTCAACAATTGAACCCCTGATGCACCGGCATACTCTGGGCGAGATGTTCCAAAATTAGATCCGAGATCTCCAGTGCCCGTTGCAGCAAAGAGCGCATCACATATTGCATGCGCTGCAACATCTCCATCTGAGTGACCATCAACTCCGGTTTCACCAGGCCATAACAACCCTGCCAACCAGAGCTCGCGACCTTCACCAAATGCATGTGCATCGGTACCGACACCGGTACGGAAGCCGTGTGCATCGCCGATAAATGTCATCGCAGTTGCGAGATCTGATGGAGTTGTAATCTTCATGGCACGTTCTTCACCAGCAATAATGCGAACCTTATGTCCAGCCTCTGCTACTAAAACTGCATCGTCTGTTGCATCGCCGCCATTTGCGTGAGCAGCTTTCAATACCGAGAACGAGAAGCCTTGTGGTGTTTGAACTTTGCGCAAGGTTGAACGCTCTGGAGTTGAGGTGACATAGCCAGAAGCATCAATCACTTTAACGGTATCAACCTCAGGCATACCTGGAATAACGGCAACATCTCCCGCCTTAAGCGCGGCAATAACAGATCGTGCTAAATCAGTGCTGGCAAGGGATCTCGCAGCATCATGCACCAAGACATAATCGGTAGCTGCATCGACTGCTGCTAACCCACGACGTACGGATTCAGAGCGAGTTGCTCCGCCGGTTACGACAGTGATTTCATCACCACAGATTTCTTGAATCTGAGCCTCGTAGCCAGCCGGAGCTGTCACAACAATCTGATCTACAACTGGAGCAAGATGTGCGATGGCGTGACCGAGTAAGGTCTTATCGCCAAGATGGATAAGTGCTTTAGGGATTGGTGCACCGAAACGCTCGCCACTGCCTGCGGCAGCAATAATTGCGGCGATCATGAGAGGTAACTACTTACGAAGCGAGAACCTCGTCAAGGAGAGTTGCAGCCTTCTCTTCATCAGTGCGCTCTGCAAGTGCGAGCTCTGATACAAGAATCTGCTTCGCCTTGGCGAGCATGCGCTTTTCACCAGCTGAAAGTCCACGGTCCAGGTCGCGGCGATAGAGATCGCGGACGACTTCTGCAACCTTGATGACATCGCCAGATGCGAGCTTCTCTAGGTTTGCCTTATAGCGACGGGACCAGTTTGTTGGCTCTTCTGTATATGGCTGGCGCAATACGTTAAAAACACGATCAAGTCCGGCTGAATCAACCACATCGCGAACGCCGACAAGATCAACATTATCTGCTGGAACGCGCACTGTGAGATCGCCCTGAGCAACCTTCAAAACAAGGTAGGTCTTCTCTTCACCCTTAATTACACGAGTCTCAATTGCCTCGATAAGAGCCGCTCCGTGGTGGGGATAAACAACGGTTTCGCCGACCTTAAATGTCATGAAAAGCCCTTCAGTTGGGGAACGTGAAGTGGCAATTCTACCAGCGAACCCTGACTGAGAAAACCCCGAATAAACGGGCTGAAATAGGCGTGAATCAAGGGTTTGAAAGACATGAGATAATCGCGCCATGCGCCAAATGAAAAAAGTTGCTGTGACAACAATTGCAATCGCTCTCGCACTTTCCCTCTCTTCTTGTTACGGATCGGGACCAAGTGCTGAGACACGAATGATTTCTCGCGTCACAGATGGTGCAGAGGCAGTAATTAAGAATGACGATAGCGATATCCGTGTCAGCAACTTCCTGCTCGTTGCAACTGAGGATGGTTCAGCGGTTGTAGTTGGACATATCGTGAATCGCTCTGAAGTTGCCGATGAACTTCTTGGAATCTCAGTTGCAGGTGCTCCTGCCGTATTAACTGGTGAAACAAAGCTCAATACAAATAAGCCACTTCACTTTGAAGGTGAACTCGCTAACGTAAAGGCTGTCTTTCCATCAGTCGGGGCCGTTGCTGGAACTACCGTTGATGTCACAATTGGTTTTGCTCGTGCAGGGCTAGTCACAGTACGTGCAATCATCCGCGATAAGAGCGATTTGTACGCAAATGTCACATCTGGTGCCAAGCTTGCGACAGCTGAAGAAACACCAGCTGCCAAGTAGCCTTTAGCTGCGCTCCATCTTGTAACCCATTCCGCGAACTGTCTGAATGTGTTCTGGATTGGCTGGATCTTTCTCAATCTTTGCCCGAAGACGCTTAATGTGGACATCCAGCGTCTTTGTGTCACCGACGTAGTCGCTACCCCACACACGATCGATTAACTGCACACGAGTAAGAACTCGACCAGCGTTGCGCATTAAGAATTCCAGCAACTCAAACTCTTTTAGCGGTATCGCTACCTGCTCGCCATTAACAGTGATGATGTGGCGATCGGTATCCATGCGGACTGGACCCACCTCAAGCGTTGCTTCATCGCCGCCTGCATCCTGGATCTCGCCGCGGCGCAGGACTGCACGAATACGAGCAATCAGCTCTCGTGAGGAATATGGCTTGGTGACGTAATCATCCGCGCCTAATTCAAGTCCTACGACTTTGTCGATCTCAGAGTCCTTAGCAGTAAGCATGATGATCGGCACAGAAGATTTGGTGCGAATCTGTCGGCAGACCTCGGTGCCAGATAAACCTGGAAGCATTAAATCAAGGAGAATCAAATCTGCACCAGACTTATCAAATACCTCAATTGCCTCCGGGCCGGTTGCTGCAACGGCAACATCAAATCCCTCTTTTCCTAAGAGAAATGAGATTGCTTCGGCAAGAGTCTCTTCATCTTCTACAACCAAAATACGTGCCATTAATGAGCTCCTTCTTCGACGAACTCTTCCGCGATTGGTAATCGAATAGTGAATGTACTACCAACCCCACTCGAACTCCACAGTGAGATATCTCCACCATGGTTTCCAACCACATGCTTTGTTATTGATAAACCTAACCCGGTACCGCCAGTTTCGCGAGAACGCGCTGGGTCGACACGATAAAAACGTTCAAAGATTCGTGATTGATCTGCTTCAGCTATTCCAACGCCTTGATCAATCACGACAACCTCAACAATATTTCCATTGCATGTTGTGTTGACAGATACGCGAGTGCGGTCAGGGCTGTAGTTAATTGCATTCTCGATGAGATTATGGAATGCCATAATCAAGTGGGTGCGATCTCCCACAACATGAACACCTACCTGAGGTCCGCGAAGAATTTCTATATCTCGAGTATCGGCCAGGAACTGGCATTGATCAATCGCTTCATTGACTGCTTCATCAATATCGACATGCACTGCATCGAGTAATGGGTCTGCATCCTGCAAGCGAGAAAGATCGATGATCTCCTGCACAAGCGTTGAGAGCCTTTCAACCTGGCTCTGCATCATCACCGCAAATCTATTAAGTTGTGGATCTTCTGAAGCGACTGTTACTGCTTCGCTTAAGGTGCGCAGCGCACTAATAGGTGTTTTGAGCTCGTGAGAGATATTCGCTACGAAATCTCGACGGACCGCATCAATACGCTCTGCCTCGCTCTCATCCGTGAAGGTGATAACCACAGAGTCATAATCTGAGATGAAGGTTGCTTGGATGGCTAACTTTCGAGTGCCTTCACCAATCGGACCACGTGGGAGTTCAATCTGAGCGCTCTGTGGCAACTTGGTACGTCGAGCTTTTCGTATGACTTCAAGGATGGAATCGCCCACCAACTTTTCATCGCGGATGACACCAAGTGCAATTGCGCTCTGTGAAAAATAGTCGATGCGATTACCGGGGCCGAGAATGACAGATGCAAGACCGAGAACATCAAGCATCTCTTGCACTTCTCTCGTTGCAAAAGATTGCTCAGGACGGTTCTCGTACTTTTTTCGCTTCAAAGCCCGCACCATGGCTTAATCGTAGGGGTTGGGCTCTTTTACACCCCACAAAAATATTGCTGGAATAACTGATTTACCCACTATTCACGCCTAGGTTAGGGCGTGTTCATCTCTAGAGATATGTTTTCACGGAAACACCCAATATTCTTACCCCATGCGCGACGCCTTTCATGAAGACCTAGATTCGATCAATCAAACTCTCGTCGAGATGTCTAACCTCGTCTCCGGAGCGATGGGTCGTGCCACTACAGCTCTCTTAGCCCCAAACCTTGAGCTTGCAGAAGAAGTAATTGCAGATGACGATCGCGTCGATGCGATTCAGCACGAACTCGACAATAAGACTCTCGATGTGATGGCTCGCCAGCAACCAGTTGCAAGCGACCTTCGTAATCTCGTGACCTCACTTCGCATGAGCGCAGATTTCGAGCGTATGGGCGATTTTGCTCACCACGTCGCACGTATCGCCCGCATGCGCTATCCCAACAAGGCTGTCCCTGCTGAACTTGAGCCAACTATCCAGGCAATGGGCGATGTAGCGGTAGCGCTGATCGACAAGGTCACCGGCCTCTTGCAGAGCCGCGATATCAATGTTGCGCTCGAGGTCGAGCGTGATGACGATGAGATGGATAGATTGCACCGTAAATTATTTGAAGCGCTCCTCGATGACAATTGGTCACATGGAATCGAAACAGCAATCGATATGACTCTGCTCGGTCGTTATTACGAGCGCTGCGCAGATCACACTGTCTCTATCTCTCGCCGTGTCTACTTCTTAGTGACAGGCGAGTTTGCAGAGAAGAAGTCTTAAGACTTTTCTCTCACTAATTTAGAGTCGTAAGAGTTACTTCTTACCCTGATTTGCTACCGCTTTAATAGCTTCCGCTGCTGCAGCTGGATCTAGATACTCGCCACCCTTTACTACCGGAGCAAAGTTGCTATCCAATTGATAGAACAATGGAATTCCGGTTGGGATGTTCAAGCCCGCAATATCTTCATCGCTGATTCCATCGAGGTGCTTTACCAATGCGCGCAATGAGTTGCCATGTGCAGTGACAAGAACTGTCTTACCAGCTTTGAGATCAGGAATGATTGATTCTTCCCAATACGGAATCATGCGAGCGACAACATCTTTAAGACACTCGGTGAGTGGAAGATCTTTACCAAGATCTGCATAGCGAGGATCTTGATCCTGTGAATACTCAGAGCCAGCAACGATTGCTGGCGGTGGATTGTCATAAGAGCGGCGCCACAACATAAATTGTTCTTCGCCGTATTCGGCCAAAGTCTGCGCTTTATCCTTACCTTGGAGCGCTCCGTAGTGGCGCTCGTTGAGGCGCCATGAGCGCTTTACTGGAATCCAATGGCGATCACATGAATCCAACGCCAACTGCGAGGTATGGATTGCGCGACGCAAGAGTGAAGTGTGAACTACATCCGGCAAGAGGCCACGCTCTGCAAGCAGCGTTCCGCCCTTCTTCGCCTCAGCCTCACCTGCAGCAGAGAGTCGAACATCGACCCAACCGGTGAAGAGATTCTTCGCATTCCATTCGGATTCGCCATGGCGCAGGAGGATGAGTTTGTAATCAGACATGTGCATATCTTGCCATGAACAGCAGTGGAATTAAATTAAATGGGCGAACTGCTCAAGATTTGAGAGAGATTCCCCGCGAGTAACACGCCAAGCCCACTCTCGGCGAATCGCATCAGCGAATCCGAGCTCTAATAGCGGATTAAAAGACGAATCAGAGTATTGAAGTACTGAGCCAAGAATGCGATCGAGTTCTTCTGCGTTAACGGCGTTAAGAGGCAAGCGCCCAACGAGGTAGATATCTCCTAGCTCGTTAATAGCAAATGCAAGCCCATACATTGAAGCGTTCTTGCTCATACACCAATGGTGGACTGCAGCTTCATTCTCATCTGGCTTTCGGATCACAAATGCATTGATGCTCAAAGAATGATCCCCGACAATCAGTGCGCAATGGGTCTGTAACTTCTTCTCGCCTGGCAAGGTAACGAGAAATGTATTGTCGTTTCGGTCAAAATCTAAATTCTGTGATGTCAAGAATTCTTCAATCACGGATGTAACTGACATTTAACCGATCTGCTTCTTCTCTGCCTCTTGCGCGCTTAATACTCGGTCATAGATGTCGAGAGTTCCGCGAGAGGTCGCATCCCAACCGAAGTGCGATGCATGTTCGAGTGCGCCCATGGAAAGCAATACACGACGTTGAGGCTCTTGTAATAAACGTGCAATAACAGATGACCAGGCACGTGGATTATGGCCATCGACAAGCACCCCTGAAATTCCATCAGCGACAGCGGTTCGAAGTCCGCCTACAGCACTAGCTACAACAGGTGTTCCGCAGGCTTGTGCTTCGAGTGCAACTAAGCCAAAACTCTCGGAATAGCTAGGTACACAGACTAAATCTGAGGCGCGGTAGTAATCAGCGAGCCCTGCGCGATCGACTGGCGGTGCAAAACGCACCACATCACTGATGCCGAGCCACTGTACTAATTCTTTGAGGCGATCGACCTCTGCCCCATTGGCACCAGAAGCACCACCCACAATCAGAGTGACCAATTTCGCGCGCAAGTGTGGAGAGTGAGCAACCATCTCGGCAACAGCACGAATAAGAACCTCTGGACCTTTATGGGGTTGGATGCGACCCACAAATGTCACGACATGGGCATCAGCAGGCACATCAATTTTCTTCCGAGCCGCGCTCTTATCTCCCTTAGCAGTGAACATCTGCAAGTTAACACCGGGGCTTACTACCGAGACATCATCTGGACAGGCATCGTAGAGCGATACCAGGCTTGCTGCCTCTGCATCGGTATTTGCAATGAGCGCATCTGCTGCAGCGACAACTTGTGACTCACCTTGAACGCGAATCATTGGCTCAGGGGTTTCACCTTCAGCAAGTGCAAGATTCTTTACTCGAGCCATTGTGTGCATCGTATGCACCAACGGAATATCAAGTTCTGCCGCTACCGGCATCGCCACTTTTCCAGAAATCCAATAATGCGAATGAATGATGTCGTAGCTCTCGTTACACGTGAGCGCTGCCTTAAAGGCTTTTGATAGTTCAGGGATAAGGTTAGGAAGAACTTCTTTGGTAACTCCATCTACTGGACCGACATTGAGATGAAGCACGCGGACGCCATTACCTAAATCAACAATATCTGGGTGGTCGTTATTTGCGCGACGAGTGAAGATATCAACCTTGATACCTTGGGCCGCCATCTGCTGTGCAGATTCGCAGACATAGATATTCATACCGCCGGCATCGCCAATACCCGCTTGATCAAGCGGAGAGGTATGCACCATTAAAGTGGCGACGCGGCGATTCACCCCATAAGGGTACGCAGGTTTTATATAAAACGCTCCTGCTAGAAAGTAGCGCGAATCTCGCCGATTACCTTGCCGCCACCAAGCACGGCCTCGGTCTCATACTTACTCTCAACACCAAGGCGCTTGAGCCCCGCATGAACCAAAGCTCGGAAAGGACGCAGTGAGCCGTCAGTGACTTTAAAGACGAGCGTGCGACCATCTGGCATCGAGGCAACTTCTACCGCTTCCACGCCATCTTTCATATAAAGGCCAGGAACTTCACGAATCATCGTTGTGGTGAGGCGTCCTTCGCCGGCAACCATCTCAGGAAATGCCCGTGATGCTTCGATGACGCTGCGATGTGCCACATCCTCTGAAATTGTGATGGCACGAATTGCGCGGGCAAGACCAGCAACAGAGATCAAAAATAAAGGTGCTCCGCATCCATCGGTACTAGTCAGCGTAATTTTCTCACCAGCTAAATTCTCTAACTCAGTGCGGCATGCAATCTGCAATGGGTGATCGGCATCGAGATAGTTATCGATGGACCAACCATTCTTCACGCATGTCACCAGCATCGCAGCATGCTTTCCACTGCAGTTCATCGCAATCCGCGTTGGTTCTTGATCTCCATAGGCACGACGTTCGGTTTCACCCAGTGGCTTATCGAGCATGCATTGCAGCGCGTTCTCATCGAGACCCACTGTGTTGAGAATTTCACGAACTGCTGCAATATGTTCTGCCGAGCCAGAGTGGCTTGATGCACCGAGTGCAAGAAGTCGTGGTTCAAGTTCTAATCCGTGACGAACCATCGCTGCCGCTTGAAAAGCTTTAACAGTTGAGCGAGGAAAGATGAGATGCGAGCTATCACCGAGTTCGAGATTGATAGACCCATCAGCGCTGAGTGCAATCAAAAATCCACGGTGCTGGGATTCAACAACTCCACTACGAACAACCTCGGCTAGAACCGCATCCTTCATTTACTTCTCGACCTGTCGCTCAAGTGATGACCAGAGATGAGCTTGTAGCTCTTTGCCTGGTGCTGCCATGTCATAAGAGGTAAAGAGCTGACCTTCGACGAGGCCATAGAGGCGAGCGCCGTCGCTGACCTCCTTTGCTGTTGGTGCAACATAGGCATGATCAAGTGCTAACTGAATTGCCGGGCGGTCATCGCTAATTTTTCCGAGCCAACCCTCCGAAATTCCAGTGCTATGAGCAAGGATCAACTCAATTACTTTATTTGGCTTCACACGCCAGTATCCGCACTCAGATGCACCTGGACGGATGTGATTTCCATCCGCATCAATCAACCATGACTTAGATGAGTACTCAAGAAATGGTCGGCCATCATGGCGGAAGGTAACTTCTTGCACGTATTCAAACTTCTCAACGCCGGGCCATTCGCCCATACCTTTGCCGCCCCATTTGCCGACCATCCATGCAACGGGATAGAGATCTTCGTGAAGCCCTTCGGGGATAACAAAAGCCATTAGATTCTGCCTCTCTTATATGTGCGGGCATCGCGCGCCTGTGATTGGCGTCGGCCGCGAATGCC
>JACCDK010548642.1_pt1 | contig 12163 bp, 11 predicted proteins | sample 7445871 | NCBI WGS metagenome assembly JACCDK01 (sample SAMN15323436, study PRJNA562643) | freshwater metagenome | isolation source: river surface water | place: USA:Blue River Watershed | collected 2017-08-15
CAGAATACATTTGCGCTCCCAATCGTTGTGTAATTACATTCACAAAATAATCCTGAAAATTCTTCGCTACCCTCGATACAAACGCTACACCTATCGTTCCTCCTAATAAAAGTCCGACCCCTTTCACATACTGATCTCTCGTCAATTGATCAAATTTCGTAGCGTAATTATCAATTACGTGTCTGAATATCAAAGGATCTAAGAGTGAGAAACCTTGATTTATAGCTGCTAACACCAAGGCCAAAATGCCCAACTGCCAGTAATTTTTTAGGTAAGAGTATAGTATCTTCATATGATTCGTCAAATATACTAACTAATTATAGCATTATATGTTTGAACAAACTTTTTACAAAGCCTCGTCAATTGGCTCCCAAAGTTCTATTCTATTGCCTTCAAGATCATATATCCAGGCAAACTTACCGTAACTCTCTTCTTGCATCTCTCCCGCAAACGCTACTCCTTCAGCTTTTAACTTTTCTATAAGAGGTATTAATTCATCTACCCTGAAATTAATCATGAAACTTTTTTCGTAGTAAGTAGAATCTTCTTTGAAAATAGAAAAGCTAGTACTACCGCTCGGTTGTTCTTTCCAAAAAAAGATAGATCCCCAAGACTCGTAATCAATACCAAGTTTGTCTTTATACCATTCTCTCAAAAGTTCGGGATCTTTTGCTTTGAAAAAGATCCCGCCAATACCCGTAACCTTCATTATTTCTTCCTGTAAACTAATGAAGCAATCAATGTCATTATAAGTCCAGTCGGAAAAATCTCTGCAAACGTATAAGGCATTCTCACATAAGCTTTATTATAGTCTTGTGTCATTTGTGCCATCTCTGCTTTAAAACTCTCTAACTCTGCACCCGAAAGTCCGGCTAAAGTTCTTTGCTTCACTTCATACTCTGTATAATGAACCATAAAGTCAGAAGCGAAATTATTAAATATCACCTCCCAAGTAAGCACATAAAATACCGAAGCAATTAATGCAATACTAATACCTACGCTAAATGCTTTACCGAAAGTAATCTTGCCTTCGCCATAGTTGTTTCTATACTGGCGGATGCCAATGAAAATAAAACTCAATGCTATTATTTGAGAAGAGAATCCCCAATACATTCCATAATCGAAATGCATACCATCATCCATCATAAAATACGAAGAGATGCTCATGAACACAGCTACTAATAGGCCTGCGTAAATACCATTATTGATAATAGTCTTTTTCATATGATTTTTTTCTAAGGGTAATTGAAGCTAGCAATAAATAGAGAATAATCAAAGGCCTGGGATATTTTGGTAACTAGTAAATAGTAACTGGTAACTAGAAAAAAAATCTCCCTAACCTTTTAAATTTTGAAATGAAAAGGTAAGAGGTTTTTCAGTCTTTGACTTTTCGAAGACTTACGTGAAAATCTAGTGACTAGTAACTAGTAACTAGTCACAAAAAAATCTCCCTAACCTTTTAAATTTTGAAATGAAAAGGTGAGACAATATCAATAGAAAATCCAATGTAATGACCGTTGCACAAATTAGATTATTGCAGAGGACCTGATTACTTTTTTCATTTACAAAATTTAAAAGGTGAAAAAGAATTTTGCAAAATTTAAAAGGTGAAAAAGAAATTTAAAAGAATAAAAATATTATAAAAAAAGCCGAAGAAATTCTTCGGCTTTTCATTATGATATTTTTCTTCGATCACGGGAAGATACCTAAATTCATATAAGAAACAGCGATCTTATCGATTGCACCTACAAGAGCTGCAGTTCTTAAACTTTCGATTTTCTTATTTTGAACTTTGATTTCTCTGATCTCGTGGTATGAACGAATCATTGTCTCTTCTAATCCAGAGTTAACTAATTCTAATTCATCTGGACCTTTAACGATTGCTTTTCTTTGATCAGCAGACAATTTAACACCTGTTGCTTTCTCAATAGTATCTACTAACGTTCTGTTTGCATTTTCTTCGTAACGCTTATCCATACGTCCGAATGCTACGTGTGATAAGTTTTTCAACCACTCGAAGTAAGAAACAGTTACACCACCTGCATTACAATATGCATCAGGAATGATGATACCTTGATTCTTCACAAACCAATCAGCTGCTTCCGGAGTTGTAGGTCCGTTCGCACCTTCAGCGATAATCTTCGCTTTGATTTTCTTGATATTGTTGATTGTGATTTGATTTTCTAATGCTGCAGGCACTAAGATATCGCAATCTTGCTCTAAACCTTGAGAAGAATTTTTGAACTCTTTAGTAGCACCTTTGTATCCTAAAATCGAACCAGTTTTCTTTCTGTGTTCAAATACTTTCTCAACGTCTAATCCCTTAGGGTTATAGATAGCTCCTTCGAACTCACATAATCCTACGATTAATCCGCCTGCCTCTTGAATAAATTTCGCAGAGTAGAAACCTACGTTTCCTAATCCTTGAACAATTACTCTCTTACCTTCGATACCTGGCGTTAAGCCTAATTTCTTCATATCTTCTGGTACAGATACACACTCTCTAGTTGCGTAGAATACACCACGACCAGTAGCTTCTCTTCTACCATTGATACCTGATTGTGAAATTGGTTTACCAGTAACACAAGCACTAGCGTCTAATGAACCCGGATTGAATGTTGCGTATGTATCAACGATCCACGACATTTCTCTTTCGCCTGTACCATAATCTGGTGCTGGCACGTCAATACCTGGGCCAATGAAATTTTTCTTGATTAACTCTGAAGTATAACGACGTGTGATGTTTTCTAATTCGCCGATTGTGTAGTTCTTCGGATTGATTTTTACACCACCCTTAGCACCACCGAAACCTACGTTTACGATTGCACACTTGTAAGTCATTAATGCTGCTAATGCCATCACCTCATCTTCGTTCACCATTTCGCTGTAACGAATACCACCTTTAGTAGGTAATTTGTGATGTGAGTGCTCAACTCTCCATGCATCAATTACTTCAATTGAACCATTTTCTTTTCTGATCGGAAATTGAAAACGATAAACACTGTTACATGTTTTGATTTGGTTTAATAAACCTTCAGGATGCTTTGTAAAGCGTGCTGCTTTATCAAAGAACTCACACACATCACCAAAGAAATTGGTTTCATGTGATACTGCTTTGGATTTTACGGTTTTAGCCATAAAGAATGTTTGTTTGATTAATTTTGAATTGTAAATTTCGTAGCAAATGTTTGATTAATAATTATCATTCGCAAATTATTTGTCCTCTTTTTCTAATTTACTTAGTCTTCTATCTAATGTAACTAAGTAAAACACTATGCCAAAGAATATTACCGCAATACTGGCAACTACCACATAAATCTTGCCCGAACTTCTTAATCCGTCGGCCATCTCAACAGTACTTGTTTCTTGTGCATATACTAATGCATTGAAAAACAATGCTATAATTAACATTAATAATCTTTTCATATTAATTCTCTAAAGATTTATCGTTTAATTTCTTCAACCTAAATTTGATTTGCGCTATCCATATTCCCATGAAAATCCATCCTAATACAGCCGGATAAAATACTTTACGCATATCGTTATCCATATCGTAGGTATTAAAACCCGGATTGCCACCATTACCTGGGTGTAATGAATCGGTCATGCGTGGTAAAATAAATACCAACACAATCATCACCGGAAATGCGAACACACTATATACCGCAGAAATTTTCGCTTTCTTTTGTTCGTCTTCTATTGAACCTCTTAAAACGAAGTAGGCAAAATAAACCAACAATGCGATTGCTGCTGAATTTTGTTTAGGGTCATTACTCCATGGTTCACCCCATGTAAAGTTCGCCCAAATCATGCCTGTAATTATACCTAATATACCTAACAAAACCCCAACATTTGCTGATGATTCAGCCCATGCATCGTTATGCTCTGTTGCATTACGTAAATACTTTATGCTATATACTGCATTGATTACAAAAAGTACAATCATTGCAAACCACATAGGCACATGAAAGTAAACATTACGTATCGATTCATGTAGTATAGGTAACTTAGGTACATTACCTAAAATACCTTGTATAATTGAATAAGTAACTAGCAATACTCCTGCTATTTTCCAGCTATAATTTTTCATAAATTAATCTCGCCAAATGTAAGGAAATAACAATAAAGAAACAGCGATTGTTATTATGTTGATAAGTAAAATTGCGATGAGCTCATTATAACTTACCGATCGATCTAATCCGTCGATTGCATTCTTCGAAAATTTAATCAATAACATCAACAATGGCACCATAATCGGGAAACTCAAAATAGCCATCAAAGTCGTGTTATTATTGACCTTCGAAGCTATCGCCGATACCATGCTCAACACCGTTGAGAATGAAAGTCCGCCTAAGAAAACCGACAACAAATAAAAAGCCGGATCTTGTATGGGGTTCTTAAACACCACTGCATAAAAAACAAAGCATACCATTGATATACAAAACATCAATAAGCTATTGTAAATAATCTTAGCGATGATCACACTTTGCGAAGAACTCAATGTGTAGAAATACAAATACCTACCCTTGCTTTCTTGCATAAAACTTTTCGCGATAGTATTCACAGAAGCAAACAACAAGATGATCCAGAATAAAGCATTCCAGGTTTGTACATTTATTTGTTTAAAAGAAAGGTAGCTGATGAAAACAGTAGAGAAAACATACAGTATAATGCCGTTAAAAGAGTATTTATTCCTCCATTCTATGAGTATTTCCTTCTTTAACAAGGCTTTAACCTCTGTTGTAGTATTCATGCGACAAATTTATGATTATATTTAATATTTTTACCCCTAATAAATCGAAAGCAAATTGAAAAAGTTATTAGTAGCAAACAGAGGAGAGATCGCATTGAGAATTATGCGTTCGGCAAGAGAAATGGGTATCAGCACCGTAGCTGTTTATTCAGAAGTTGACAGACTTTCACCTCATGTTTTATATGCCGATGAAGCAGTGCTATTAGGTCCGGCTCCATCTAACCAATCGTATTTAGTTATTGATAAAATCATAGATGCATGTAAGCAAACAGGTGCCGATGCAATTCACCCGGGCTATGGCTTCTTATCAGAGAATGCTGAATTTGCTCGTCGTGTAAAAGCTGCGGGTATCATTTTAGTAGGACCTTCGCCTGAGGCCATGGAAATCATGGGTAATAAATTATCGGCAAAAGCTGCTGCATTAAAATATAACATTCCGATGGTACCTGGTACCGAAGAAGCCATCAACGATATCAACGAGGCAAAGCTTCGTGCGGTAGAAGTCGGATTCCCGATATTGATCAAAGCCGCAGCAGGTGGTGGTGGTAAGGGTATGCGTATTGTTGATCGTGTAGAAGATTTCGAAGAACAAATGCACCTTGCTGTGAGTGAAGCTACCTCAGCATTTGGCGATGGTTCAGTATTCATAGAGCGTTACGTAGGTTCACCACGTCATATTGAAATTCAGGTGTTAGGTGATAATCACGGTAACATCGTTTACTTGTTCGAGCGTGAGTGCTCTGTACAAAGAAGACATCAGAAGGTGGTCGAAGAAGCACCATCCGCAGTATTAACACAAGAGATCAGAGAAGCGATGGGTAAATGTGCTGTTGACGTGGCGAGATCGTGTAATTATACAGGCGCGGGTACGGTTGAATTTATCTTAGAAAACAACAAAGATTTTTACTTCTTAGAAATGAATACGCGTTTACAAGTGGAGCACCCCGTAACAGAAATGATTACTGGTGTTGACTTGGTAAAAGAGCAAATAAAAGTTGCAAGAAATGAGAAATTAAGTTTCAAGCAAGAAGATTTGAAAATCAACGGACACGCAGTAGAATTAAGGGTTTACGCAGAAGACCCATGCAATAATTTCTTACCCGATATTGGTAAATTAGAAACGTATAAAATTCCACAAGGCTTAGGTGTGCGCGTTGATGATGGCTTTGTTGAGGGCATGGATATTCCGATTTATTACGACCCGATGATTGCTAAATTAGTAACACATGGTAAAGATCGTGAAGAAGCTATTGAACGTATGATTCGTGCGATTGATGATTATCAAATTACAGGTATAGAAACCACTTTAGCATTCGGTAAATTTGTGATGGAACACGATGCCTTTAAGTCGGGCAATTTCGACACGCATTTCGTGAAGAATTTCTTCAAGCCAGAATATTTGACAAAGTACAATGCAGAAGAAGCAGAAATAGCAGCTTTGAGCATCGCGAAAATCTTTAAAGAAAGTAAAAAAATATCCAATTCAACACTTTCTGAAAGTGCTGATTCATCAAGCAATTGGGTTAAAAACAGAAAAAATTAGATTTTATCAACAATGCACACTAAAATGGTATATTAGTTGTTGTATGTGATAATATGTTAAAAAGACTCTCCATTCTTTTGATTGTACTTGGCTGTGCAATTTCTTCGTATGCTACTCATAACAGAGCGGGAGAAATTACTTACAAGCAATTGAGTGCATTGCAATACGAGTTTACTTTAACAACTTTTACGGATGTGAGCATGCCAGGTAATGCCGATCGACCTTCAGCGACTCTGAACTTCGGCGATGGTACCAGCTCTGAACGCCCACGTACTGAAAGAGTAATTCTACAAGGTACTTTCATTCAAAGAAACAAATACGTTTTCACCCATACTTTTCCAGGCTATTCAACGTACATCATCAGCTACCAAGATCCGAATAGAAATAACAGTGTACAAAATATGATCAATTCGATCAACACTCCTTTCTATGTTGAAACTGAATTAGTGATTAACCCATTCATCGGATTTAATAATTCACCTATACTATTATTAGAACCCATTGACTTTGGTGGTTTGAATAAATTATTTGTTCATAATCCGAACGCTTACGATGTTGATGGTGATAGCTTAAGTTTTAAACTAGTGCCCTGCAAGCAAGATGTAGGTTTAGATGTATTCGGATTTCAGAACCCGGATGTGGCTAACGGATTTGCGAGTAAGACTTTTGAGATTGATGCAGCAACCGGACAATTAATTTGGGAGAACCCTATTAAAATCGGATTGTATAACATAGCCATCATGGTTGAAGAATGGCGTTACATTAGCAATACCAAAAAGTTTCAACGTATAGGTTATGTAGTGCGTGATATGCAAATTGAAATTGTATTCACGAACAACAGACCTCCAGTTATTCGCCCTCTCAGAGACACCTGTATTTTAGCAGGCAGCAGTTTAAATCAAAATATTTTCGCATCAGATTCTGATGGTACAGCTATCACTTTAACTGCGACAGGCGGACCTTTTGAATTAGGTACACCCGATACAATTATTTTCCCTCAACCTAATACAGGCTCGGGTACAGTAAGTCAAACTTTCACTTGGAAAAGTTCATGCAATTCTGTTCGTAAACAACCTTACCAAGTAGTATTCAAAGCAGTCGATAATGGGAATCCGAAGCTAGTCGATCTAGAAGATTGGCAAATTCGAATCATCTCCCCTGCTCCCGATAATTTGCAAGCCATAGCCTTAGGTAATGGCATCAATTTAACATGGAATAAATTGAATTGTGGCAAAGCCATCGGCTACAGAGTGTATAGAAAATCTGGCAGCAATCCCTTCGTGCCAGAAGTATGTGAAACCGGACTTTCAGCAGAAAAAGGTTATACATTAATCGGCACAATTAATAGTGTTGATCAGTTAAGTTTTAGAGATGATAATAACGGACTAGGCTTAAGTATTGGAAATAATTATTGCTATAGAATCGTAGCTTTTTTTACGGATGGTGCTGAAAGTATTGTATCTACTGAGGCTTGCGCATCACTAAGTAGAGATTTACCTGCAATTACTAATGTGACTATTTTATCAACTGATCAAAATACAGGTCGCGATTCTATTGTATATTCAAGACCTACACAGCTTGATACCAATCAATACCTACCACCTTATACCATCAATTGGAAAAGATTTAGTACTAACAATACAAGCGCTCAAACAATTAAAACTAATGTCTTCAATTCATTTGCTGGCATCAACGATACAACATATGTAGAGCAAAATATAAATACATTAGAAGAACAATTTACCTATACCATAGAGCTAATTGCGAATGGTACATTAATTGGTAATTCACGTTCTGCTAGTTCTATATTTTTAAGTTCAAGTTCTGCAGAAAATAGATCAGTGAATTTATTGTGGAATATCAATGTACCTTGGACCATCGATAGTACAGTCATTTATAGATTGAACAAAGTAAGTAATCAATTTGACTCAGTGGGCTTGTCATTAGCGAATACATTTACAGATACAGGTTTAGTTGATGGTGAAGAATATTGTTATTATGTAAAAACGATTGGTAAATATTCGAGCGGCGGATTTAAGGAACCATTAATCAATTTATCGCAAGAGTATTGTGCAGAGCCGAAAGACACTAATAAACCTTGTGCTCCATTGCTAAGTGTAGATTCAACTTGTACCGATTTCACCAATGAATTAACCTGGTTAATAGATGCCGTTTGTTCAGGCGATGTTATCAAATACAAAATTTATAAATCAACATTCGAAGGTTCAGAATTTGAATTGTTAACAGAAATAAATTCAAAAGATATTTTAGAATACAACGACGTTGATTTATTTACTTCAAGAGCCGGATGTTACTTCATTTCATCGGTCGATTCATTTGGCAACGAAAGTACTCGCAGCAATATAGTATGTGTAGATAACTGTCCGCAGCTAAACCTACCCAACGTATTCACACCCAACGGCGATAATAAAAATGATTTATTTGAACCCAATAGCAATGAAAATAAATTCATAGACAAGGTTACCATTACTATTTACAATAGATACGGTAGAGAAGTATATCAAACTAATAATTCTAAAATTCAGTGGGATGGTAAGGACCAAAATAATGGTCAAGATTTACCAGCAGGAGTTTACTTCTACACAATTGAATTTTCAGAGATAAGAGTAAAAGGATTGAGTCCGAAAATTAAAACAGGTTTTGTTCATTTAATACGATAAAATGTTTACAGGCATCATTGAAAATATAGGCATAGTTACAGACTTAATAAAAGATCAACAGAACCTACACATCAAAATAAAATCAGACATTTCTAATGAGTTAAAAATAGACCAAAGTGTTGCACACAATGGTATTTGTTTAACAGTAGTAGAATTAGCAGATCAAACACATACCGTTACAGCGATACATGAAACCATTCAGAAAACGAATTTGAATGAGTTGAAAATTGGTGATCGAGTAAATTTAGAAAGATGTATGATGATGAATGGTAGACTCGACGGACATATCGTACAAGGGCACGTAGATACTACTGCTAAATGTATAGCAAAAGAAGATCAATCGGGTAGTTGGTTGTTTACTTTTGAACATCCGAAGACCAAAGAATTCATAACAGTAGAGAAAGGTTCAGTTTGTGTAAACGGAATCAGTTTAACAGTAGTGAATTCAAAAGAGAATCAGTTTTCAGTAGCCATCATACCCTACACTTACGAGCATACCAATCTATCAAACATAGAAGTTGGTAATCACGTAAATTTAGAATTCGATATTTTAGGTAAGTACGTAGCTAAACTTGCTCAGTTTCGTTAATCTTTCTGAAGGCTTCAACCAGTTGAGCTGCAGGTACAGCACCGCTTAGTGCATATTGATCATTGATAATAAAAAATGGCACACCAGTGATACCCATTGATCGCATGTTGTTTTGCAATTCTTTGATTTCATTTGCACCTTCTTGCGAAGCAACCAACGTACGAACATGTTCTTCATCTAAGCCACATTTCACTGCAATCGCAATTACTGTTTCGAGATCAGTTAAATCAATTCGTTCAATAAAATAAGCCGACATATACGCTTCTTTCACTACAGCTTGTAAACCTGATTGGTAAGCAAACTGAATGATGCGATGCATTAAAAAAGTATTAGGAGTTTTAGGCATTTCACGCATATTGAAATCGATACCAATAGCAGCACCTCTATCAATAAGCATTTGCGTTTTTTGTAAGAACATTTCGAAATCACCAAACTTATTTGTGATATGCGTTTTGAAATCTTCACCCTGTACAGGCATGTCTGGTGCCAATTCGAATGGTAAGAATTGTAATTCAAAATGGTATTCAGATTTTAATTCTTCGATAGCTTTTTCTAATTCTCTTTTGCCAATTAAACACCAAGGGCAAACAACATCAGATGCGATTTTTATTTGAATGCTTTTCATATTATTATTCAATTTTTTTACCCTTCATAGCTTGTGAAACAGCCATATCCATTACTCTTTCAGCGAAAGGTCTAGTGTATTCATTTAATGCATCAACTGCATTTAATATATTATTTTTATCAGCAGAACTTAATGCTGATTTTAATTTATCTATGTACGATTGTGTTTCAGCAATCTCATGAATTTCTAAATACTCTGCATGTTTCTTTAAAAAGTTTTCAGCAGTGTAAACCATTTGCTCACCTTCAGTTCTTGCTTCTACAAGCATACGATGATCAATATCTTCTTTTGCATGAGCAATAGAATCTAATAACATACGCTCTACTTCATCATCCGTTAATCCGTATGTAGGTTTTACTTCTACTTCTTGCTTTACACCTGAACGTAATTCAATCGCTTGAACTTTCAATATACCATCAGCATTTAAAATAAAGTTGATATCAACCTTTGGTAAACCCGCAGGCATAGAAGGTATTCCCTTCAAATCAAACTCTGCTAATTTTCTATTTTCAGAAACTAAATCTCTCTCGCCTTGATAAACAGAAATCTTCATGTTTACTTGTCCGTCGATCGATGTAGTATATTGCCTACCCGCTTTCGTAGGTATCTTAGAATTTCTCGGTATAATCGTATCCATTAATCCGCCCATGGTTTCAATACCCAACGACAATGGCGTTACATCTAATAATAAAATATCACTTCTATTACCCGCCAAAACATCAGCTTGAACAGCAGCGCCGAGGGCTACAACTTCATCAGGATTTAAATCATCGTTAACATCCTTCTTAAAGAATTCAGAAACCATTGATTTTACTAATGGAGTTCTGGTAGAACCACCCACCATGATGATGTGTTGAATATCATCTACAGAAACACCTGCATCAGCGATTGCATTTTTACTGCATTCAATTGTTTTATTGACCAATGGTAAAATCAACTCTTCGAATTTCTGTTTAGTGATTGCGCAATGGTAATCGCCAACATGCGAGTTGAAAATATTTTGAGAGCTTAAGGCTTTCTTCGCTTCTTCAGCTTTTAATCTTAATTCTTGTGCTAATGGTACATTGTTTTTCAATACCTCATCAGCAATATTATTTTCTTTAATCCAGTAGCCTAAAATAGCTCTATCAAAATCATCACCACCTAAAAAAGTATCGCCATTGGTAGATAAAACTTCAAAAATTCCGTTTTGTATTTTTAAGATAGAGATATCAAAAGTACCACCCCCTAAATCATACACAGCAATGGTTTGCTCATCATTAGGGTCAATACCAATTCCATAAGCTAAACTTGCAGCAGTAGGCTCGTTGACAATTCTTAGTACATCAAGTCCGGCGATTTTACCCGCATCACGCGTTGCCTGACGCTGTGCATCGTTGAAATAAGCAGGCACTGTTATCACCGCTCTGTTAACAGGGGTTTTAAGTGCATGTTCTGCACGTTCTTTTAATTCTTTTAATATGAGTGCAGATAATTCAATTGGAGTGTAGAACTTCTCACCTACTTTTATTTTAACAATGCTTTCAGAATCGTCGTCGATCACTTTATAGCTGAAGAATTCTTTAAATCCTTCTATGTCTTTATACGATTGTCCTAAAAGTCTTTTAACAGAAAAAATAGTATTGCTTGGGTCAGCGATTAAATAAGGCTTAGCCTCATTACCCACTATGATATCACCAGATTGATGAAAATGTACGATGGATGGTACTAATACACCCTTGCCAGTATCATTAATCACTCTAGGAGCTTTATCTTCATCGATATATGCAATTAAACTATTCGTTGTGCCTAAATCAATACCGATAATGATTTCGTCTTTTTGTATTGTGCCTGTGGCTATATTGATTGAAACTTTCCCCATACCTGTTTTTAGAAACGCAAATGTATAGAGAATACATTAAAAGCTCGTCATTGTTTTGTAAATGACGAGCTTTTGACACAATTTTTTAAAAGATGCTGAATAATTGCATAC
>JACCDK011559004.1_pt1 | contig 12161 bp, 7 predicted proteins | sample 7445871 | NCBI WGS metagenome assembly JACCDK01 (sample SAMN15323436, study PRJNA562643) | freshwater metagenome | isolation source: river surface water | place: USA:Blue River Watershed | collected 2017-08-15
GAGCACAAAGTCGGTCACGCCGTTTTCTGCCGCCGCCTGCGCGGTGCGCAACGTGCCAAGCACGTTGTTCTTGATGCCCGCCGCCGGGTTGTGCTCCACCAATGGCACGTGCTTGTAGGCAGCAGCATGGTACACGGTGTACGGGTGCCAGGTGGACATGATTTCGCGCATGCGGTCGTCGTCCTGAACCGAGGCCAAAAGTGGCACTAGAGCGATCTCACGACCGACGAGCTTTTCTTCTAGCTCCTGGTGAATGCCGTAAAGCGCGAATTCACTCTGCTCGATCAAAAGTAGCTTGCTAGGACCGACCGCCAAGATCTGGCGGCAAAGCTCGCTACCGATAGAGCCCCCAGCTCCGGTCACCATTACAACCTTGTTACGCACTTTCATGGCCAGCAGGATGTGATTGGGCATCACGGCCGCACGGCCCAGTAGGTCGTCAATGTCCAGTTCGCGCAGATCGGAGACACTAACTTTGCCTTGCGCCAAATCGGTCACGCTGGGCAGAGTGCGCACTGCTACTTTTGCCACACGGATCTGCCCCAAGATCTCGTTGCGGCGATGGCGTGACAAGCTGGGCATGGCTAGCAGCACGTCGCTGATGTTGAGTGCGACGGCCAGATTTTCGAGATCAGTCGGGTTATAGATTGGCTGACCGTTCAGGACGTGGCCGTGCAAACGCTCGTCGTCATCCAGGAACCCTGCCACCTGCATTTCGTGACTATTTGCCATGGCCGCCGCCAACTGTCGCCCTGTATTGCCTGCACCGTAAATCAGCACTTTGGGGCGCGCCGCTTGTTTGAGGATACTGAGGTACTGATCACCCAACCAGACACGGGCCAGTGCCCGCGATGCACCAACAAACAGAAGCAGCAAAATGGGTTGTATAATGCCGACTGTACGTGGGATGCCTGCAACACCGATGACAGTAAAGACGGATACATAGAGCAAGCCATATACACCCACGGCACGAGCTACCGCCAGCAACGCAGGCCAACCGCTGTAGCGGAAGATAGCACGGTAGAGGCCCGACACCACAAAGATGGGTAGTGCGATGCCTACGGAGGCAACCACTGCCCACAAAGCGGTGCCTGACAATGCGACAAACTCCCCCAGCCGCAGATAAAGAGCTAGCCATACAGTCAGGACACAAAGGCCCAGATCGACCGACAAAGCAACGAATCGCTTTGCCGCGCGCGGCAAAGCCAGGATGGGGACGGCTGCTAACTTAAACAGAGGCTGTTTCATGGCGTGAAGCCCCCTGAGCCCTCAATAGCATCAGCGTTTTTGTTCAATGTGACACCCCGTCCCTTGCTAGAACCTTCACCGCCGTCATCCAAAGTATCTTCATATCGAAGAAAAATGATTGATGTTTTAGATACTCCACATCGAGCTGTACCTTTTTAGGAATCGGCAACTCATCTCTTCCGTTGATTTGCGCCCACCCGGTCAGACCTGGCACCAGTTCGTGCACGCCCTTTTCTGTTCGCAAAGCAATCAGGTCGTCTTGGTTGAACAACGCTGGGCGTGGCCCAACAAAGCTCATATCTCCCTTAAGGATACACCATAGCTGAGGCAATTCATCCAGACTACTGCGCCGAAGCAAAGATCCAATTGGTGTTAAATGGCTTTGAGCATCTTGTAGAAGATGTGTCGCCACAGCAGGTGTAGATACCTGCATGCTGCGAAATTTAGGCATACGAAAAACTCGATTACCTGAACCGATGCGGTCTGACCAGTAGAGAATCGGCCCCTTTGAGGTAAGTCTTACAGCCAACGCAATCACCAACATCGGACCACACAATATCAACCCTACAAACAGCGCCATGATGATATCAAACACTCGCTTCATGACCTTTGACTGTCCGCTCTTACTGAGTGATGGATGTTACGCTGGCGTGCAGCCTCGTTAATCCGTTCAAGTTGTAGCGCCACCACATTCTTTTCGTCATAGAGCTTGAGGGCTCGCTGGCGGCCTTCTTGCCCCATTTGCCTCCCCCAAGTGGGGTTATCAATGAATTGCCCAATGGCATCAGTCAGTTTCCCCACATTCCTCACTGGGACGAGCAATCCGGTTTTCCCAGATATCACCTCTTCCCGTGCGCCACGAATGTCGGTCGCAATAACCGGTTTTGCCATCATCATCGCCTCAATGATCGTACGGGGCATACCTTCCCGCCACGATGGAAGGCAAAACACATCCATAGCCGCCAGCAGTTGCGGAATGTCGTCGCGCAAACCCGTAGCTACTAGACGATCGCCCAGCACATTTCGAGCTGCTGCAAACTCAGCTTCAACCCCCTGTGCATGGTCGCTCGCCAAACGCTCTCCGATCAGCAGCACCCACAGGAGGGGTTTGCGATTCGAGAGTGAATTCGCCGCCAGCAAGAACTCGCCCACACCCTTTTCACGCACCTGACGGCCGATCATGCCGACGACAAATGCCTCTTTTGGAATCCCAAGCTCAGCTCTCACCGCCTCACCAGTACCGACTTTCACGGGATCGAATCGTGCAGCATCTACACCGTTTCCGATTACCACCACCCGCCCAGCAGGAGCGATGCCTTCACTTATAGAGTCAGCCGCATCTTCCGCACTCTGGCAGAACAGCAGATCAGTGAAGCTGCCGCCAATCCGCTCCAGCATCACAAAAAACTTGCGCTTCCAAGGCGGCATATCATCATGAAAATAAAAACCATGCGCGGTATATATGACGAGTGGGATTCCAACAAGCCTGCCCGCAATGCGGCCAATCAACGCGGCAACAGGCGTATGGGTATGCAGCACATCGAATTTCTGTCGACGAAAATAACGAGTTAGGGCGATCAGCGACTTCAATGCAAGCCATGGATTTATGCTGCGCGCTATTGTGATTGTCTCGATGCGATAGCCATGGGCACGCATCCCCGTAACCTCCGGGCCCATAGAGCAAACTGAGGTTACGTCCCACCCAACTTCTCGCATGCCGTCGATCAAAGGCAGCAAAAATCTTTTGAGCGTAAAATCCACCGCGCAAAGCTGACAGACCTTCAGCCCCATTTCTTTTTCCAAGCTTGATACATCAGAACGTTCCACAAGGGGTATTGAAAATTCCTGCCGCTTAAGTGTCGTTGCCACATGGCCCTGATCGGCTTTGAATCCAGAAAGCCATCAGCGGCCAATGCGCCAGGCGCCAACAAGTCCTCTGCCCATTCGCGTAGCGGCCCTCTCAACCAATGCTCAATGGGAACAGCAAAGCCCTGCTTAGGTCGCTCCAGCAATTCCCTAGGCACATATCGATAGAGCATTTGTCTAAGCAACCACTTACCTTGCCCGTTACGCACCTTTTGGTGAAACGGCAGACGCCATGCAAATTCAATCAGCCGTTCATCAAGAAATGGTACACGCGTTTCGAGACTGGCGTGCATTGCAGCACGATCCACCTTCACCAGGATGTCATCCGGAAGATAGGACAAGGTATCAACAGCCATCATTCGCTCGGCAAATCCGTTTGCCTGCGGCCATTGGGCAGGAGTTGCCACCAACGTCTCTGGTTCAGAAATATCGCGCAATGGCAATGCTCCTCGCCACTGACTAACGAGTGAGCGATACAGCATCTCGGGCGTGCGTGCCGCCATTACCTCGGCAAGCTTGTGCAGCTTGTCGCCAGGATTGCTCACCCGAGCGCGTTGCGGAATGAGCGGACCTAAAGTTTCAAGGCAGCGATTCCACGAATGGGCGGGAACGACAGACAACGCGCCCGCGAGCAGAGATTGAACCCCGACCGGAAGATGACCCAGACGTTTCCATAGTGAAGTCGCCCAGAAATACCGGTTGTATCCTGCAAATAACTCATCACCGGCATCACCTGATAGACATACGGTGACGTGCTGCCGCGTCATTGCACAAACCAAAGCTGTAGGAATTTGAGATGAGTCGCCAAAGGGCTCATCGTAAATATCTGGCAGGTGGGGAATAATCGCCAGCGCCTGTTCGGGGGACACATATAGTTCTGTGTGTTCGGTACCAAGGTGACGCGCCACTGCTTTCGCGTGCACCGCTTCGTCATAAGCCCCTTCTGCAAAACCGATGGTGAAGGTGCGAACCGGTCGAGAACTACGCGACTGCATTAGCGCGACCACGGCGGATGAATCCAGCCCCCCGGAAAGGAGTGCCCCGAGAGGGACGTCAGCGACTATCTGCTCACTGATCGCGTCGCCGAGCAGTTTTTCGAGCGCGCCGATGGCTTCTGAATCTCCGAACTCAAAGCGCTCCGCCACGCCCCGCTCGACAATCGATTCAAAATGCCACCAAGCTTCTGCCGGCTCAAAGGCTCCATCTGAGGAAACCCGGAGCAATGTTCCAGGAAGCAATTTATAAATACCGCGATAAATCGAGTGCGGCGCCGGAATGTAGCCGTAGCGAAGCATCAAGGCCAACGCTTCCGGATCAGTCTCTACGCGACAATTCGGTAGCGCCCGCAAAGCCTTTAACTCGGAACAAAATACGAACCGGGAGCCGATGACCCCATAGTAAAGGGGCTTTTCCCCAATTCGATCCCGGGCTAGGGTCAGTGTCTTTTCCTGGCGATCCCAAAGCGCCAACGCAAACATTCCACGGGATCGACGCAGTGTCGCCTCAATGCCCCATGCCGAAATCCCCGCAAGCAGCACCTCAGTATCGGAATGTCCTCTCCAGGGAGGGGCAAGCCCACCAAGTTCTAGTTCGTCCCTCAACGAGCGCCAATTGTAGATCTCGCCGTTGAAGACAATGACAAAGCGACTGCAGGCCGAATACATCGGCTGATGCCCTGCAGGCGAGAGATCAAGAATGGAAAGCCGGCGATGCCCAAGTACGACGCCCATTTCTCCATCAGACCATATACCGAAATCATCAGGACCGCGGTGGACAATAGAGGACAACATCGCCCGGATCGACACATCGTAATTGCCATCACTCTTTGTCAGAAACCCTGCTATTCCGCACATACCAAGCAACCCAGCCAAAACCTGAAATTCTTGAACCCGCTCATTATTTCGGGACCCATCACCGCTCAGCTCCTCGAAAACCTGGCGAGCATGCGAGCGCCATACCCGCAAAGATCCAAACATGCCGCTGATACATCGCCTCAAGACCAATCGATGCCCCTGCGAAAGTAGCCAGGATTGCCAGCCCACCGACAATCAACCCGCTATCGTTGCCCTCACCACGCCGTGACCAGAGTTGCCACATCATATCGACCAAGAATCCAGCAAAAAGCAGAAGGCCAATGAGTCCTGTATCGGTCAGAAGCCAAAGCGCAGTCGTATGAATTGTAGAGGTTCGCCCCTCTCTCAATTCGCTCCACAAGTATCCGCCGAGACCTACGCCCATCAAGGGATACTGAGACCACAATGCCGTCGCATTTCTGAAAATCTCCAGTCGATGTTTAACCCCGCTATCCTCAAGCATATCGTCTCTTGCCACATAAGGAACAACCCGAGACTTTTGATCACGGCCTGCCGCTTGATCTGCTCCAGCGAAGATTTTATGGAGTGATTCTTCGATCGGCTGAGCAGAAGTGATCACAATCACCAGACTGCCGGCTATCGTTACCGCCATAATCAATTTGATATATTGAATTCGGCGCGCCAGTGCCAGACACGCCAATCCGCAGCACAAGCCCAGCCATGCACTTCTGGAACCAGACAAGACGATCAGAGCGAGAATCAGCCCAATTCCCATCATATCCACAACATTTGAAACGATCGGGCCATTCGCTTGGCGAGCCCAAAGCACAATGACTATTACCACCAGGAGAAAACCGTAAGCATTAGGATTTCCAGCAAGTCCTTCCATGCGGAAGTAATTACCAAAACCTAATATTGTCTGAAGGTAGGGATAGATATCTACCAGACCGATAAGACAGGAAGACAGAAAGAGCAGCGCGAAGAATAGGGTAAGCACTTTTGGAGAAGCCCGGTTGGCGACCGCCCCGCCAAAGACGAAGAAAATCATCAGTACATACCAACCAAAGTACTTGTTGACCAACGCCCAAGTCTGAATACCCCCTGTAAAGAAAATCCCCCGCACCAAAGCCACTGAAAGCCAGAGTGTCAGCAGAAGCACCCACACCCAAACGCGCGCGACACGCCACCGAATGCCTCCCAAGCCTTGATCGCGAAACATCAGAAACAATGCCAAAAGCATCAGCGGCAGCAGAAAGTCGGCTAAAGCTACACGGATCTGCGTACCATTTACTGACAGAGTCACCAGAACCTGCAAGGCCAGCGCGAGGATGATTGCCAGCGCGTCCATCCATCTGATGTTACTGACCAACTCCTTTGAACTAGACGTCATATCACTAATCTTTCTTATACAGCGAAAAATACACATCTTCATAAGCTTTGACGCAGGCTGCGACAGAAAACATTTCCTCTGCCCTCTGACGAGCCGCTTCTCCAAATAACTTACGCCTGGCAGGATCGACTGCCAGCGAATGAATCGCCGCACCCAATTCCTTGGGGCAATGGGAAGGAACGACTAAACCTGTCACTTCATGCAGCACCGCCTCTGCATTACCGCCGACGTTTGTAACCACCATCGGTAGTCCAGCCGCCATTCCTTCAAGGATGCTGTTCGAAAAACCCTCTTCGTGCGACGGCAAGACACCTATATCGGCCATAACCCAAAAGGGTTCGACACTATCGACCTGCCCGACAAATATGACTCGTCCAGACAAACCCAAAGCGTCTATCAATTGTTGCAATTCTGCCTGAATACCATCATCGCGGCCTACCAAGAGCAGGCGCCACATGAGTGGCATTTCCAGCGCGATAGAGGCCATGGCGCGAATCAAATCCTCGTGACCCTTGTAGGGTATCAGATTTGCCACAGCAATGATCACGAATTCATCATCTGCAATGCCAAGACGGCTTCGCTGCGAATTTTGTTCGGAGTCGTTTGAGCGTGGAAAGATGTTAACGCCGTTATAGATTAGACGTAACTTTGATTGCGGAAGCCCTTCATCCTGCAAATTAGCAACTACCGCATTAGAGTTGCCAATAACGATTCGCATTCTCTTGTGCAAAAATTTCTCGATTATCGTCGCAACCGGATGCCCCCGCTGATACATATTAAGGCTACGACGGCTCATTACCATTCTTGGAAACCAAAGCATCGCGCCACAGACGCCACCAACGAGATACGCTTCTGGAAGAAAGAAATGCACTACGACACCTCGATTCAGCGTAAGAAATGCTGCAATGCGGACCGCGGCCCAGATTCGCCCAAACACCGCGCCCAATGTTAACGGCGGCCCGACAACTGCTACACCACCGTCAACGAAAGCATGCTCCAGCTTTCCCTTCGCATGAATTACAAATACGGAAATGTCGAACCTCTCAGTCAAAAGCGGCAGAATCTGCAGTAGATGGCGCTCACTCCCCCCCACATCAAGTTTTCGTGTCACAAAAACCAACTTCGGTTTTGGGAAAGGGAGACTTGCCACAGAGCGAATCAGCGGTAGTAAGCGATCGAACTGCTCCGTTCGGGACATTCCGAAACAGACTGATTTCGGCAGAGCGGGAATATAGCCAAGGAGGTCCTTCTGTTCCAACCACTGCATTAATGCCTCGACAACCCTTGCCGCACTGTTGGTCACGATTCCCGCACCGCGGTCGCGAATCAAATCAGCAGCGACGCCCTGCTCCAAACCCAGAGACAAAATCGGACGTCTGGCACCCAGATACTCGAACAGCTTGCCTGTATAGACCCCGCTCTCTTTCGGGGTATCCCACATTAACAAAAGTAACACGTCAGACTCAGCCTGAGTTTTCAGGGCTTCCTGATAGGTAATCGGGGCACATACCTCAACGCACTCATGCAAGTCGTAAGAATCAATCAGCGCTTCGATGCCAGGAAGAATTCTTCCAAAGAAGCGGACGCGGACTCGCCGCGCCATCGGCCCCATCATCTGCAGTGCCTCAAACAGCGGACGAGGGTCCCTGCGACCGGGATAAATCATTCCAGTATAGGTAATCGTCAGGACGTCATCCCGTTGCCTGCCGACTACCCCAACAATATCCATAGGGTCGAAACCATTGAGCACAACAGCAGTAGGTTTGGCAAATTTTTTCTTGAGAATCTGCGCCAATGGCTCCGACACTGTTATCAGCAAAGATGCCGATATCAGCAGTTTTCGTTCGATGATGCGATCGATCCATCTCCGCCAGTAAGGAACACGATAGTAGTGATTGTCGAGCCACAGATCGCGTAGCTCGGCCACCCACGGAATGGAAAATTCCTTGGATAGCGAAGCCCCAACTCTTAATGATGTAATCGGCCAAGCGCTCGCATAAATAACATCAGGCCTCCACTCAGAGATCAGATTTCGCCCGACCTTTCGAGCAGGCCAATACCACGCAAAATGGCGATCCGGCCAGTGGAAGACCGACCTGAACAGATCGTACGCTATCCCCATGAACCGAGACGAGTCAATGTTAGCCCCTCCCGTTTTCATCGAACCCTGACCCAAAATCAGGTACGGCAACGAATGTAGATCCAACCATTTTGTTGCGGTCACATGCTCACCTGGTATTTCGACAGGCAGCGTTTGTGGCAGCGTTTCATCTAGCGCACATATCACACGTACATCACAACCATTTTCGGTCAGATGTCGCGCGAATTTCCCAAGTCGGACTGCACCGATGGCGTTGCCCGGCGGGAAATAGGCGGAAACAATCAGAACCTTCACGCACCCTCCGGTAGTTTCAGGAGTTCCCGAGCGATTCGATCAGACGCATGCCCTCCTCCGTATAAGGTCGAGGCGAGTTCCTCCGGAATGCCATACGTACTATTTTTCGCAGCCTCCGTGATCTCATCTGGCGACACTAGGACCGCCCCGCCCAGACGCACCAACTCCACCCACTCCGTTTCGTCCCTCACAATCACGCACGGCACCCTGAAAAAGAAAGCCTCCTTTTGAACGCCGCCGGAATCAGTAATGATCGTGCCTGCGCACTTTTCCAATACAAGCATGTCAAGGTAGCCGAGCGGATCCATGAATTTCAGGTTAGCCACCTGGCGACTGTCTAGCCCGAGGCTAGCCAATGCCCCCAGCGTTCTCGGGTGAGCGGGAAACACGACAGGAACGCTGCTCGCCAGATCAGCCAAAGCCTCAAAAATCTGACTGAGCCGAACTTTGTTATCCGTGTTCTCCGCACGATGGAGAGTTGCCAGCACTTACTTGCCAGGCGCAAGAGCCAGCCGCTGAAGTAGATCCGCAGCCCGCGAATCATCTGCATACGCCAAAGCTGCGTCGTACATGACATCGCCCACCAACCGAACGCTCTGATCCGCTAAACCTTCGCGCACGAGATTCTTCACCGCATTTTCTGTCGGTGCGAAGAGCCAATGGGAGACGTGGTCAGTTACCACCCGATTGATTTCTTCTGGCATAGCCGTATTGAAACTGCGTAAACCTGCCTCGACATGCGCAATCGGGATGTGCAACTTTGCAGCAACCAGGGCCCCCGCCATAGTTGAATTGGTATCGCCATAAACCATTACGATATTTGGTTTTTCGGCCTGCATGACTGGTTCCAGCGCTTCCATCATGCGGCCCGTTTGCACCCCCTGACCAGCAGAGCCAATCGCCAGGTTGTACGCGGGTGGAGATATTTCAAGCTCACGGAAAAAGACACCAGACATCAGTTCATCGTAGTGCTGACCTGTATGAACCATTACTTCCTTTGCCCCACCCAAGACCTGCAGTGCTCGCGACACCACCGCTGCCTTCATGAACTGGGGGCGCGCGCCGACAACCGTCAATATCTTCATTTTCAGCTCTCTCTAAAATTATCGCACTCGTTCGACGCTATCCAAATCTGGTCAGAATCGTATAGAAAATTCATCTGCCCACAGCGCCATGCAAATGCAGCGCCACAACCTGCTATCAGAGACACGCTTTCCAGCAAGCACCCGCTCCAATTCAGCATTCACTGCCCGAGGATTCAACATCGGCAGCAAGTCTAAAGCTCGCTCTGTAGAGATGCGCAACCATTGCGGCGCTTCCCTCAACCAAAGGCCTTCGGGTACCGAGAATCCGATCTTGTCTCTGCGCGCCAAAATTTGATCCGGAACCATCCCCTGCATTGCCCGGCGAAATATTGATTTCGTTAGCCCGTCTGAGCTGATTAATAAATGGCTTGGCAATGACAGGATGAATTTGACCAGTTTAGGCGTCAGGAACGGCACCCGACTCTCGACAGAATAGGCCATGGAGTTTCTGTCGGCGTATCGCAGCAAAGCAGGAAGACTCGTGTCGTAGAACGTCTGCTCCAGACGATCATGAAGGCGATCCCGACGTCGTGTCAATTCAGGCGAGCGAGTTATGATACAGGCTTGCTCCTGAAACCATTTGCCTGACAGCCAGGGAGAATGGCTCCTAGCAACAATAAAATCACGCAGCATCGCCTCGGCTGCAGGTGACGCGGCCATTAAGGCTGCGCGTGCAAAAGTCGCCATATTTACTGAAGATGCGGCACTCGATGCCATATTCAGCCGAAATTCTGAAAGCAGATCGGCGATCCTCGAGACAAGATAGGTGGGATATCCCGCTAGCAATTCGTCGGCCCCTTGCCCATCAAGCGTTACCTTGATACCCAAATTCTGGACACATTGAAATACTCTCGCCTGCGCAAACATTCCAGTGGTTGCAAACGGCTCGCCTTGACTGCGCACCAGACGGGACAGATCTTTTGCCAAATCCTCCCGCGCAGGCCGAATCTTATGGACTCGAACACCATAGCGTTCTGCCGCTAGATCAACCCATCGCTCCTCACTTTGTGCTGGATCTTCGCTAATAAAGCTAAAGGCTGTGATGTTACTGCTAGCGCCAAGATGGCTTACCGCCCCCATGATCGACGTTGAATCGATTCCGCCAGACAAGGCGATACCAACAGGAACATCGCTACGTAAATGAAGTGACACAGAATCGATGAACGCCTCACGGAGATATTCGGCTGCATCGTCCGCAGTGATGTCAATGGTCTCGGTCAGTGGGTCCCAGAAACGAAGTACCGTTCGAAGGTCGGCAGAGTCCAAACAAAATTCGTAGCAGTAGCCGGCGGGCACTCTTTCTATGCCCGAAAGCATGGTCCGGCCATCCCGGTCGAGGTAGCCGTAAGCCAAATACTCATAAGCCGATAATGGCGAAACAGTTCTATCCATACCCGGCAACACCAACAAGGCCGGGATTTCAGAAGCAAATGCGATGCCACCTTTCCATTTAGCCCAATAAAGTGGTTTGACACCAAAGGGGTCTCGAGCAAGAGTCATAACGCCGCGTGTCAAATCAACAATAGCCAGCGCGAACATTCCAATAAATCTCTGAAAAGCGTCGCCACCCCACTGGCACCAAGCTGCCAGAACCACTTCAGTATCGGAATTACTTCGAAAAATATGCCCTAAACTTTCGAGCTCCTGGCGCAACTCTCGGTAGTTATAGACCTCACCATTGAAAACAATTGCATGCTGGCGATCTGCGCTCAACATCGGTTGCCATCCCGCCACACTCAGATCCAAGATCGAGAGTCGGCGATGAACCAATGCCATACGACCGCCACAAGCCAAGTCGGCTTCCCTTGTTGGTTGCTCTAGTTTGGTTTCTCCGTTCCATCGAAGGAAACCACGGTCGTCAGGCCCTCTATGACGCAAGGTTTGGTCGAATGACTCAAGCCATGAAGACTCAATTATTTTTCCCGCAGGAAGAAGAATTCCGGCAATTCCACACATTTCAATCAGGCTTTCACGAGCCAGCGATAAATTCTGAAGCCAATCAGCTTTTTCAGATCAGTTGGTAAGGCACTAAAGAACCCTGCTCGACGAAAAACGTTCAGACAAATAATAGTTAGCCCACCTCCCAAGGCGAAGAACCATTCAGGCCGCACCCCCGCTTGCCAAGAAGCAGCAAAAATCATGGTTGCCACGGAGGATGCTAGTATAGGCCACGAGCCGGGTATATTCGGTCCCAGATGTCTGCGCAGCAGCCGCCACTGCAGCAACATCCCGACGCCATAACACAATACTGTAGCTACAGCTGAACCAATCATTCCGATGCTACCGATCAACAGGATATTAGCGATCGCCTTGACCAGAACCATTACCATGACAATCAACGCCATCCGCGGTACCAAACGCTC
>JACCDK010104158.1_pt1 | contig 12158 bp, 7 predicted proteins | sample 7445871 | NCBI WGS metagenome assembly JACCDK01 (sample SAMN15323436, study PRJNA562643) | freshwater metagenome | isolation source: river surface water | place: USA:Blue River Watershed | collected 2017-08-15
ACATTTCCATAAAAATTAAAATGTTTTGTCAAACTCAAAGTACCTTCCACTTCAACACCTTGTACTTGCACTTGTTCAGCATTTGCAAGATAGCCTCTATTCACTGCCAAATCTGCAGTTTGTACATTGGTTTGGTAATCGGCAATATTGGTACGATATACTGTTGCATTTAAGGTTGAATTTTTACTTGGACGAGTCTTTATTCCCCATTCGAAATGCTGAACAGATTCTGGTTTCACTGTTGCTAATTCTAACATCGGCTGTCCATTCAAGGTTGGCAATCCTCCTAAATTAAGTCCAACAGGTTTAAATCCTGTGGAGTAAGTTGCAAACGAATTAAGTGATTTATTAAATCGATAAGCCAAAGTAATTTGACCTGAAAAATTCGTATTATCAATATCTGCATTAAAACTTTGATCCAAGTACACCAATTTTTTCAATGCAATTAAAGCTGGATCGGTAGTTTGTAATCCTCCGTAAGTACTTCTAGCAAAACTAATTTGTTTTCGATCGTAATTGTAACGAATACCAGGCATAAAACTCAATTTATTCGATAAGGCAATATCCAATTGTCCAAAAAGAGCCGCACTTTTAGTATTCATTGACTGTCGGGTTTTAATTCCGTATCCATCAAATAGTCCTGGAGTTTTCCATAAGGCACTAGTTGTACTTTGGGCAAAACGCCATTGCGCATTTCCAGCCTCTTCCGTCTGATCAGGATCTGATTTTAAATCTTGGGCAAAATAGAATGCTCCAAAAACAGCTGAAATTTTTGAATGTAACGATCCAGACCAACGAAGCTCCTGAGAGTACTGATTATGCTTAGAAGGTGCCTGAGAATATTTCAATGCTTGCAAACCTGTAAAATCACGATCATTGGAAGGATCCCAATTCCAATATCTCCATGCGGATGTAGAAGTTAAGGTACCTGCTCCTAATGCAATATCAGCATTTACTGATGCCCCTCCCAACTCTTGATTCGATCTCCATGGGGTATCTGTATCAATTAATCTGTCAAATGGATTTTTAGAAGGAACCGAATAATTTAAATCTTTTATGATTGCATCAAATTGTCGATAAGCAGCACGCAATGTTGGAACAACACCAGCAAATACCTGTGCGTATCCATTGGGTCTTTGACGAGTATAATCACCAATGAATGTAACTTTAACCCCTTCTGATGGCACATAAAGTAATTGTCCCCTTACACCTAAATTATTCAAATCATTTACATATTGTTGCGTATTTACGTGGTACAAAAGTCCATCTCGTTGAGTCCCGGAAAAGGAAATTCTTGCAGCAACTTTTGAACTTAAAGGTCCTGTTATTGAGGCTTTCGCTTGTAGAAATCCATAATTCCCATATCCTAATTCAAAATTTGCGCCAGGAATAAAACTTGGTTTTTTTGTTGTGATGTTAAAATTACCTGCTGTTGTATTTTTACCGTACAAAGTTCCTTGAGGTCCTCTTAACACTTCTACTTGTTCAATATCGATAAAATCCATAGTTGTGGCAGCAGGTCGAGAATAATATACACCATCCACATAAAAACCTACACCTGGATCAATCCCATCATTTGTTAAACCAAACGTAGTTCCTAATCCACGAATACTCAAAGAAGTATTTCTTGGATTCGAAGAATACAATTGAACTGAAGGAATCAATTCTTTTAAACGATTCACGTTAAATGCACCCGTTTCTGCTACTTTTGCTCCACCTATAGCTGTAATAGGAATGGGAACATCTTGTGCAACTTCTTTTCTTCTTCTTGAGGTAACTACTACTTCATTTAATTGTTCGGTAGACTCTTTTAAAAATATTTTTACAGGAGTACCTTCTGCTATATATTCACGCTTTTGATAACCCACAAAACTTACAATTAAGGTATAAGGAAATTTTTGACCTGTTTGAAAATAAAAATTACCATCAATATCAGATTGAACACCGTGAGTTGTTCCTTTGATCAAGATGGAAGCACCAGGAATGGGTTGATTGGTTTTTTCATCTAAGACAATACCTGCCAAAGTCGAATTAATAACCGGCTTAGTCCCTTGAGCTAAAATAAAATTAGACAAAAGTGAGAATAGAAAAATAATAATTAATTTTTTAGGCTTCATAAATCACATTCAATTAAGTTAAAAGACATTTTTTCTTATTACTATACAAACTCTATATTTTTAGTAGATTATTGTGCAAAAGTAAGATATGATTTTAAATAATAAAATATTTTACAAATAATATTTTATTATCTATTTTTTAGATAATAGATTTTTGTCTATATTTAAAACATAATAAACGAACTATGAAAAACAACAGAAGAAACTTTTTGCAAAAAATAGGTGCATTGGGTTTAGCCACAGGTGCACTTCCCATTACTACTTTAGCTGCACAGGAAAAAGCAGAAGAACGTATTTTACGATACGAAAAACCGATTTCAGTAGGAGATAAAATCAGATTAGGGGTGATCGGTTTTGGTGTTCAAGGACATTTTGATTTACGTTCTGCCCTAAAAGTACCGGGAGTTGAATTAGCAGGTATTTGCGATTTATATACTGGTCGTATTCAAAATGCAAAAGAATTGTATGGTGATCAAATCTATACGACTAGAAATTATAAAGATTTATTAGATAGACCAGATATTGATGCAGTAATCATCGCTACTCATGATGTGTGGCATGCAAAAATTACCTTAGATGCCTTAGCAAAAGGCAAGCACGTGTATTGTGAAAAGCCAATGGTGTATAAGATTTCAGAAGGTCCTGCCGTAATTGCAGCCCAAAAGAAATCAGGTAAAGTATTGATGGTAGGAAGTCAGCGTGTTTCATCTATCGGTCTTGCTAAAGCGAAAGAATTATTAGCAGCTGGTGAGATTGGCAAATTAAATATGGTGAATGCTGTTTACGATCGCCAAAGCTCTATCGGTGCTTGGGAATATACTATCCCAAAAGATGCCAACGCAGAATCAACCGATTGGGAACGCTTCATTGAGGTAACTGGAAAAATGCCATTTGATTCCAAAAAATTCTTCTGGTGGAGAGCCTTTAAAGAAGTTGGAACAGGAGTTGCGGGCGATTTATTCATTCACTTATTAAGTGGAACACATTTAGTGACTAACTCATTAGGTCCTGAAACAATCTATAGTACCGGACAATTCTCTCATTGGAAAGATGGCAGAAACCTACCAGACGTAATGTCGGGAGTGATGCAATATGGTGAGACAAAAGCTCATCCAGCATTCCAATTAACACTTCAAGTGAACTTTGTAAGTGGTACAGGTGGACAAGAAGTTACTCGTTTTGTAGGTTCAGAAGGGGTAATGGATGTAAAAGGCAATAACATTTCTATTAAACACAGCATCATGCCAGAAGCACCAGGATTTGGAGGTTACGACTCCGTATTTACCTTCTCAAAAGCCATGCAAGATGAAATGACCAAAGAATATGAGGCTAAATGGACGGCAGCTCAGCGTGCTCGACCTAAAAAAGACGATATCACCTATGCACCACCAGCTGGCTACGATGAACACGTAGATCACTTTACCAACTTCTTTGATGCCATTCGTACCGGAAAACCTGTTGTTGAAGATGCAACTTTTGGATTCCGAGCAGCAGCACCGGCACTTGCTTGTAATGAAAGTTATTTATCGAAAAAAATTATTCATTGGGATCCAGTGAATATGAAATTGAAACAATAACAAAAAGGCCTCGATATTCGAGGCCTTTTTGTTTATTCTTTGATTTGTGCTTTTAAATCCTTTGCCCAAGTAATTAATTTTGCTTTCTGCTCTTCTGTTAAATTTGCTTTCGGATGTAAACCAAAATACGTATAAGAACTCAGCGGCATCTCCCCTTCTTCAACCGTTTCTACCACTTCGTCTAATTTATGTTTTTGCACTTTACCCGGCAATTTCATAAAGGTAGAAAAATCCAAATGCTCTTTTCCTTCTTCCACATGATGATTTAACCAAAAACCCACTGGCTGAATATTCGTATACCAAGGATACGTCGTATAATTGGAATGACAGTCGTTACAAGCATTTTTTAAAATCTGCGACACATCTGCTGGCACCAAATACCCTTTTTCCATGGAATATGTTTGATCAGAACCCTGGTTTTTTGTGATGGGGATGAATTGAATCAATACCAAAATGATTATTGGAATGAGAAGTTTTTTCATGTTATGAATTGTTAATTGTAAATTGTTAATTATGAGGTTCAAGTCATTTTATGATCACTCACAATTAACAATTTACAATTCATATTTCATAATTCATAACTCCTTGCTTTCAACCGCAAACTATTACCCACCACACTTACTGAACTTAGCGCCATGGCCGCACCGGCGATCATTGGATTAATCAGAAATCCATTTATGGGATATAAAATTCCAGCTGCAATAGGTATTCCAATAATGTTGTAGATAAATGCCCAAAACAAATTCTGATGAATGGTTCGAACCGTTATTTTAGACAATTGAATTGCCTGTGGAATTTTCTGTAAATCAGAAGAAATAATGGTCATTTTAGCGACATCCATAGCGATATCACTACCATGACCCATGGCTATACTTACATCTGCTTGCGCCAATGCAGTACTGTCATTAATTCCATCTCCAACCATGGCAACAATTTCTCCTTTTACTTGTAATTGTTTGATAAAATCAGCTTTATCGCTGGGTAAAACTTCAGCTTTAAATTGGTCTATACCAACTTTTTCAGCAATAGATTTCGCTGTTTGCAGATGATCCCCTGTCAACATATACACTGCTATCCCTGCCTCTTTCAATTGCTTAACAGCCTCCACTGAACTTTGTTTGAGCGAATCTTCAATGGCTATAATCGCCAATACCTTATTCGAATCAGCAAAATAAACGACAGTTTTAGCTTCTTGCTTCCATTGCTGTGCCTGAATTTCTAAACTTTCATCCAATACTCGATTCTGCTCTTCCATCCATTTTTTAGTTCCCACTAAATATAACTGCTCGTCGACCTTAGCCTCCACACCTTTTCCCGTCACACTGTTTATAGAAAAATCTTCCAAAGAGCAACTATCCGCATAATATTGTACCACAGCTGCTGCCAACGGATGTTCCGATTGTCGCTCCATTGAAACCAGAATATCCTTTTTATCTTCTGAGTCAGCTAACCAAAGTACTTGAGACACCTTTGGCTTACCTTCTGTCAGTGTACCTGTTTTATCTAATACGATTGACGTAATTTTTTTCGAAAGCTCTAGGCTTTCTGCATCTTTTATCAATATTCCTTCTGCTGCACCTTTACCCATCCCTACCATAATAGCTGTTGGCGTAGCAAGACCTAATGCACATGGACAAGCAATGACCAACACAGTTACAAACGACAAAATTCCTTGAACAGAACCATTTGATCCTCCAAAATACAGCCACAATCCAAGAGTTATCAGAGCAATTACAATTACAATAGGCACAAAAATGGCTGCAATTTTATCCACCAATTGCTGAACAGGTGCCTTACTTCCCTGGGCTTCCTTTACTTTTTGAATAATCTGCGCAAGTAGCGTATCCGACCCCACATGACTCGCTTCAAATTGAAAACTACCCTTTTGATTAATAGTACCTGCAAAAACAGTAGAGCCAATTTCTTTGGTTACAGGCATGGCCTCACCTGTCAACATACTTTCATTAACATAAGAAGAACCTGAAATCACCACTCCATCTAAGGCAACCACATTACCAGGTTTCACTAATACAATATCTCCTTTTTGAACCAAATTGATATTTATTTCTTTAAAATCACCATTTTTTGTCAATACAGTAACTTTATTGGGTTGTAAACCCAATAATTTCTTCAACGCTTCCGTTGTGTTTCCTTTCGCCTTTTCTTCTAAAACTTTTCCAATTAAAATAAAGGCAATCACAACCGCGCTCGATTCAAAATAGACATGGGCATGCAAACCACGTTCGTGCCAAAACATGGGATTTAGCGTGTTGAACACGCTAAAAATATAGGCAATTCCTGTACTCAAGGCCACCAAGGTATCCATATTGGCACTACCATGCTTGGTCTGTTGGTAGGCATTGATGAAAAAATCTTTCCCAAACCAAAGCACTACTGGAGTAGCCAAAGCCCACATGTAATAATTAACACCAGGCAAGTCCATGAAAAACATTCCTAGGACCATCAACGGAAGAGAAAAAATAATAGCACCCCATGTCTTTCTTAACAGGATTTGATATTCAGAAGCCTGCACTTCTTCAATAGATTGCGTTTCCGTTTTGGAAGGAACAAACAAATCATATCCTGCCAATTGAACCGCTTTTTGCAAGGAATTTAAATTGGTCTTATCATTATCAAAAGTCACTTGGAGCTCAGCAGTCGCAGAATTTACAGCTGCTTCAATTACACCCGGACTTGCTTGCACCGCTTTTTCGACCCCTCTGGCACAGCCTGCGCAGGTCATTTTCAACACAGGCACATTTTTTTTGACTATTTCCATAAATTTATCTTTTATCGATACCTTTGTAAAGATGAGAATTATTCTACTATTTTTCCTGACTTATGTCACGTTCGGACAACAATCAATCACGACTTGTCATGTCCCAACTCCAAGTAAAAAGAAAATAATTCTTTCAAAAGTTCCTAATAAACCAATTACTGCGAAAAAGAGCACAAAAGGAATGGTAAAAATTCCGGGTGGAACCTATTGGATGGGATCACATGATGCTCAAGGCCGAGCCGATGAATTCCCGATTCACCAAGTAACGGTTTCTAGATTTTGGATGGATGAAACGGAAGTGACCAATCAACAATTTGAAGCATTTGTTAAAGCAACAGGATATATTACCACCGCAGAAAAATCGATTGATTGGGAAGAAATGAAAAAACAAGTTCCCAAAGGAACTCCCAAACCAGCTGATTCTTTGTTGGCAGCTAGTTCTTTGATTTTTGTACCAACCACGGGACCCGTTGACCTCAACGATTATTCACAATGGTGGCAATTTAAACGAGGAGCAGATTGGAAGCATCCTGAGGGTCCAAATTCAACTATCATTGGTCGAGAGAATCATCCTGTGGTACATATTTCTTGGGATGATGCCAATGCCTATGCCAAATGGGCAGGGAAAAGATTACCCACGGAGGCAGAATGGGAATGGGCAGCGAGGGGGAATATCAAAAATGCCATTTATCCATGGGGTAATGAATCAGTGAATGAGAATCCTTATAAAACCAATAGTTTTCAAGGAGAATTTCCGTATAACGACAAAGCCTTAGATGGCTATAAATCGACTACTTCACCTGTCAAAACTTTTCCAGCAAACGAATTTGGACTCTATGACATGGCGGGCAACGTATGGGAATGGTGTGCAGATTGGTACCATGCGGATTATTATTCACAAGTAAAAAGATCTCATTCCATCAACCCAAAAGGACCCAAATCTAGCTTTGATCCTGATGAACCTGACACTCCAAAACGTGTAGTTCGTGGAGGATCCTTTTTATGCAACGATGGCTATTGTTCCAGTTACCGCAACTCCGCCCGCATGAAAACCAGTCCAGATTCGGGCTTGCAACATACGGGGTTTAGGTGTGTTATTTCTAAGTGATCGAGTGATCGAGTGATCTAGAGAAACTAAGAATCTATGAATTTTAGAATTGGAAGAATCTATGAATCTAAGAATCTATGAATCTAAGAATCTATGAATCTATGAATCTATGAATCTATGAATCTATGAATATAAGAATCTATGAAACTATGAATCTAAGAATCTATGAAACTATGAATCTATGAATCTATGAAACTATGAATCTATGAATCTAAGAATGGTGCCCAAAATTGAAAGGAAAATCCGAACCCCTATTTTATCCTTTGGCCGTAGAATTAATTCTAAGGCTTTTTATTTATTTAAATTAAAATGCCTCGGATTTAAATCTGAGGCCAACTAAATCACTAAATCACTCGATCACTCGATCACTCGATCACTCGATCACTATATCACTCGATCACTGGATCACTAATTATCGCCTTTATCACTTCTTTGGACGGATCCAACAAAGATTCAAATCGCTCCTTTACCTCATCAAATGATATTCGATGGGTAATGAAAGTAGCAGGATTGATTAGCCCTTTTTGCATGCATTCCATGACCCATTCAAAATCGGAGCGAGTAGCATTACGACTGCTCATAAGCGTGGCTTCTCTTTTATGAAATTCGGGATGAGAGAACGAAAAGGCTTCTTTTTGAAGTCCGACCAATACATATCTTCCTGAATGTGCAAGGTATTGCAGTGCATTATTGATCGCGTTCAAATTTCCAGTTGCATCGATTACCACAGTTGGCATTTGTTGATGGGTAATGGACTTCAAAACCTCTAATGCATCTTTATTGAGTGGATTGATTGTATATTCTACTTGTAAATTTTCTTTACAAAACTGTAATCGATGATCGTTTACATCCATCACAATTACTTTACCTTTCGCAATTTTAGCAAATTCAATGACACCAAGACCGATGGGTCCGGCCCCAATGACCAAAACAAATTCATTTTCTTGAATTTGTGCTCTACGAACACCATGGGCTCCAATAGAGAGAGGTTCTACCAGAGCCAATTCATCTAAGCTAAGACCTTCTCCTTTTAAAATATACTGATTCGGAATAGAAATATATGTACGCATACCCCCATCTATATGCACCCCAAGGACCTGAAGAGATGAACAGCAATTGGTTTTTCCTTGCTTACAAGCAACGCACTCTCCACAATGTAAATAAGGAATTACTGTTACTTTTTCACCTATTTGAAAACCTGAGGCATCCGTCTGAACGATTTCAGCGGCCAATTCATGTCCCAAAATTCGTGGATAGGAAAAAAAAGGTTGCGTGCCTTCAAAAGCATGTAGGTCTGTGCCGCAAATTCCAATTCGCTTTATTTGAAGGATGGAATGTCCAGATTTTTGCAATGGGTAATCGGTTTGGATATATTCAAATTGTCCAGGACAAGTACAAACGAGTGTTTTCATTGATTAAAATAGGAAATAGTTTAAACACAACACCCCCAATAATCCGGAGATGGATATAATGGTTTCCATGATGGAATAAGATTTAATAATTTCTTTAATCGACATTTGGAAATATTCTTTAAACAACCAAAAACCCGTGTCGTTTACATGGGCGAACATCATCGAACCCGATCCGATACTCAAGACCATTAGATTTGGATCAACACCTGTACTTTGCACAACTGGGACAAAAAATCCAGCTGTGGTAATACCTGCTACGGTAGATGAACCCACTGAAACACGAATAAAAGCTGCCATCAACCAACCTAAAACAAATGGATGTAAAGTAGACTGTGCCATCAACTCCCCGATTACGGTACTCACTCCACCTTCTATCAATATTTGTTTCAAAGAACCCGCACCTCCAAAAATCAAAAATAACATCGCTACTTCTTTAATAGAGTCTGATAAATCAAGCGTAATTTTTGAAAAAGAAACACCTCTTTTTACCCCCAGGAAATAGGTTGCAAAAAGTACAGATATAAACATACTTACCACTGGGTTACCTAGAAAGCTGAACCACTGATTAATTTGATTTACCTGAAGGTTCTCATGATTTATTGGAAAGAAAAATTCTACGAATGAACTTAAAGCTATTAACATAACAGGCAATAAGACTGCAAGAAAACTAATGGTTATAGAGGGCATTTCCTCTGGTTTCAAATCAGTAGACACAAAAGCAAGATTTGGCTTCTGGGTGATATTTTTAACCGTTTTACCAAACAACATCCCACCTAGTAAAATAGCAGGAATGGAAATAATGATGCCCAAAAACAAGGTCTTCCCCATGTCTGCATGCAATTGTTGAACAAGCAATAAGGGAGCAGGATGTGGAGGCAAAAATCCCTGCGTGACGGATAAAGAGGTAATAAGAGGAAAAGCAATATAAATTGCTGGTAATTTATACCTAATGGCAACAGTAATTGCAATAGGGGCTAGTAGAATATAGGCTACTGAATAAAAAAGAGGAAGTCCCACCAAAAAACCAATCAGAAGGAAAGCCCAACGCATGTATTTTTTTCCAAAAATATGGAGAAGTGATTGTGCAATCTGGTCAATCGCCCCACTTTGGGCCACTAATTTTCCCAACATGGCCCCTAAAGCAATGATATAAACAATAGATCCCAACGTATCCCCTAAACCTTTCTGAATACCGCTAATAATTTTTGTAAGAGGAATACCTAAGGAAACTCCTGCACCCAAAGAAACTACCAAAAACGCAAGAAACACATGTACTCTGAAGTAAGATATCAGCAAAACTAAAGAGATAATTGCTATAAGAGTAATGAGGAGGGGCATTTATGAAATATGAGGTATAAGGTATGAGGTATGAGGTATGAGGTAAAGTTAAAGTTTAAGGTTAAAAAATATACAATTAACAATTAACAATTAACAATTCATAATTAATCCCTATTTTTGTAAAATGAAAAAATACATTGCTCTTTTACTTTTTATTGTGATGCAAAGTTCTTTGCTGAATCAATGGAGTATGGTAATGTACTATCAAGTAAATCGAAATTTTATTGCCCAAAATTTTTGTGTAAATAAAGATAAGCCAAAATTAAATTGTAATGGACATTGTTATTTGGCCAAACAATTAAAAAAACAAGAAGAAAAGGAAACCAAGTCAAATTCTGAAAAGTTGCAAAAACTTCCAGAAATAAATTTAGTATTTGAAGAAGTAGCCTTTTTTCATTTCGTTCCTCAAGTAGAAGATCTTACGACTCATACCTTTTCCTACAATAATTTATATTCAAAATTATTTAATCAAACCATTTTACACCCTCCTTCAGTAAGCTAATTTTCTTTGAATCATTTTTTTAGATTTTTAAATTAAAATTAGTTTTATGAAAACCATATTCACAGGACTTTTGTTCTTTGTGCTTTTAAGTGTACAAGCTCAAAATTCCTACCTTCAAATCATCCATTCGGTCACTAAAGAACCGATTGCAGGTGCACAAATACGAGTAAAAGACAAAATTATAGGCATTTCAGATACCAATGGAAGGTTACAAGCAAATAGTATACCTAAACAACAAGAATGGCAAATAATAGCCATGGGGTTTCAGAGTAAAGCCTTCCCCAATAACGTTTCTCTATCCATCATTGAACTTGATGAAGAAAATAAACAGTTAGACCAAGTGGTTGTTACCGCATCTAAACAGGTAAGTAGTCGGGTTGAAACACCTGTGGCTATTCACAAAATCAATGCGCAATTAATTCAAGACACCAAAGCTCTTTTATTAACTGAGCTCATTAATAAAGTGCCAGGGGTGGTCATGCTCAATTATAACAATGAACAACATGGCATGGGGATTCGTCAACCTTTTGGTACCTCTGCCTATTTCTTGTATTTAGAAGATGGTTTGCCCCTTCGCCCTTTGGGTGTATTTAATCACAATGCTTTAATTGAAACTAATATTCAAGGACTTAACTCCATTGAAGTCATCAAAGGTCCTGCCTCCTCTTTGTATGGACCAGAAGCCGTGGGTGGTGCAATCAATTTAATTACCAAAAGAGCAACTGGGATTCCAACTTTTCAAGTGGGTTATCAAATGGACCAATGGGGATACCAACGTACCCAATTTACAGCTGGGGCAATTTTGAGTCCTAAGTGGTCTATCATGACAGGTGGTTACATCTCCCGACAAAGAAACAGTTGGGCTTCGAATTCAGATTTCAACAAAACTTCGATCAACGTAAGATTAGATTACAAATTGAGCAAAAAAACAAATTTATGGGGATCATTTGCTTACAATGATTATTATTCCCAAACAGGTGGCAATATAGATTCAACTGGATTTTATTCTAGAACCTACCAAAGTCCAGCAGATTTCACCTATCGAAGTTCATTTTCTTCTCGGTCTCGACTTACTTTAGAACACCAATGGAATGAAAAAAATGCAACGGATGTTACGTTATATTATCGTGATAATGCCTTAGGACAAAATCCAGCCTATTCGATTTCTTGGACGAGTCCAAACACAACTGCTACGGGTCAAGTGAACTTAAATAGCTTTTCAAGTTTCGGACTTATGGCCCAGCACAAGATACAAGTAGATTTTTTGCACTCAAAAATTTTAACAGGTATTTTACTAGACCGTTCCCCAAATGATTATTGGGCCT
>JACCDK011918119.1_pt1 | contig 12158 bp, 11 predicted proteins | sample 7445871 | NCBI WGS metagenome assembly JACCDK01 (sample SAMN15323436, study PRJNA562643) | freshwater metagenome | isolation source: river surface water | place: USA:Blue River Watershed | collected 2017-08-15
AGGCGTGGTAAATCCTGTCGGCCGCATCTGATCTAAGAGACCAGCACCTAAGGTTCCAACCACAGCGGATGGTTGCTTTTGTGTATGCAATGCATTGGCAATCCATTGACTAACGGTTGTTTTGCCATTGGTTCCTGTAATACCAATTAATTGAATTTTTTTGGAAGGATGCTCATAAAAGGCACCTGCTGCTTCAGCCAAAGCCTCATTTGCATCGCTTACCTGTATAATTGAAACATCATTTGGGATATTTTCCGGGACTTTTTCCACGACAAGGCATTTACAACCTAACTCAATTACTTGTGATATAAAGGTATGTCCATCCACTTGGGTGCCAGGAATGGCAAAAAAGGCCGAGCCTTTTTTTGCTTTTCTTGAATCAAAACATATTTCTGAAATTTCTTGATCAGCCCCAAGTTTTTGAAATGGATAATGGGTCGGAAATAATTCAAAAAAATGTTTCATGTTAATTCAAAGTAATTTGTAAAAGCGTATTTTTTTGCAAGGCTGATCCTGGTGCAATGGATTGGCTAGTAACTTTTCCTACACCTTTTGCCTTTACTTTTAATCCTTTATTTTCTAAAGTGAATAAGGCATCACGCAAATTCATTCCAATTACAGAAGGCACTGTTTTTACCGGATTGATCAGCGGGGTGTTGATAATCGTTTTTTTATCTAAAGAAAAATTAAACCATCTTCCGTCTGAATCATATTTAGGCAGGCCTAAATTGGTAAATAATATATCACTGTCATATGGATGTATGGTTTGTGATAATTTATTGTTGTTCAATGAATCAGGCAATAAACCGCTCAATTTTTTTTGCAACTTCATGTCACGTGCAAAAATATTGTCAGAAATTTCTTTAAACACTGGAGCCGTAACTTGTCGAGAGTTTGTTTCTTTTGTACCACCTTCTGGACTATCCATCGTCACAAGAACCGTATATTTTGGATTTTTTGCAGGGAAATAGCCCACAAAGGTTACATAATATTTGTTTGAGTAACCTCCTTCTTTTCGTACTTTTTGGGCAGTTCCTGATTTGCCAGCGATGCCATACGTCGACCCCTTAATATTAGTAGCAGTACCTTGAGTAATTACCCCTTCTAACATGATTTGAAGTTTTTTCAGGGTTTCTTTTGAACACAATGGATTGGAGTCTTTTACTTGCGTTTTCGTATAGTCAATCATTACTTCTCCACCTCTCTTAGCATATTTAATTAAGAGCGGTTGAACCCAATAACCTTTGTTAGCAATGGCATTGTAAAATGAAATAATTGTCAACGGGGTATAACTTGTAGAATAACCAACAGATGCCCAAAGCATGTATTCTTTGGTCCATTTAGAAGGAACTTTAAAAACTGGTTGCTCGTTAGCCGAGCGTAACTGAAATCCAATCGGGTCAATTAAATGGAATTTCTTGAGGTAATTGTAATATTTAGTTCCTTTTCCATTAAATGTACGATGCATGAGTTTCATGGTGCCAATATTTGAAGAACTTTCAATGATTTTCTCCACAGACGCAAAACCCATTGCATGCGAATCGCTCATCCACCGACCAAAAAATAATTGTCGATCCCCACCTACATTGATTACTTCATTTAATTGGAGGTTGTCCTCTTCCATCATGGCCATCATAGAGGGTAATTTAAAAACCGAACCTGGGTCGTTTCTTGTATCAATTGCATGATTTTTTTCTTCCATGTATCCCGTTGGTGAATTAGGATTTTTAGACATATTTGAAATGGCTCTAATTTCACCTGTTGCGGTTTCCATAACAATCCCTAAGGCGTACTCTCCTTTAAAATCTGTTAATGCGTTTTTTAAAGCTGTTTCTACAATATCTTGAATATTAATATCTATTGTGGTAAACAAATCATAGCCTGGGATTGGAATGGTTTTTGCATCATTTTCAACAGGCCTCCACGTATTTTTGTCCATTTTTTCAAACAAGCCTACTCCTGGTGTTCCTCTTAACTCCTTATCAAAACTCCCTTCTATACCAACAGCTACTTTGTCTTTTAAATAACCAATTGTTCTGTAGGCCATTTGTCCGAACGGAGCATAGCGAACATTGATTTTGTCGAAAACGATTCCCGTTTTAGTCGGATTTCCTTTATGTTCTCTAAACAAAGGAAATGCGAGCACCCTTTTTCTTTCTTGAAAATCTAATAAACGATTGTTAATCAATAAATACTTTCTCTTGTTTCGAACAGCCGATTCAATTTTGTTTTTATATTCTTCAGCTGATCTGTCTTGGAAAAAATTTGACAATGCAGCAGCTAAACCGTCAATATTTTTCTTATATAATTCCTCATTGGGTTTGTTACGGGTAAAAACGGTAGGGTCTACCCCCAATCTATATTTAGGTAGCGAAGTAGCTAATAAACTTCCATCTGATGAATAAATATTTCCTCTTGTGGCATCAATACTACGTTCTTTAATATAGGTATTTGCAGCCTCTTCACGTAAAGCAGGGCCCTTTATGACAATGATTTTATACAGGTTGAACATCAATAAGCCAAAACCCAAAAAGATGATAGAGATAAAATAAGCAAATCGCTTAGTGATTTCTCTTTTGATTCCCTTTCCTTCTAATTTTGCCATTATTCTTCTTCCTTAAGATCTTTATTAATCACAATTTTTGTTGCAGGAATGAGTGTTGGTTCCATTCCGTATTTTTTTACTTCATTAGCCAAAAAACTTTGCTTGCCCATTTTCATATACTCTGCTTTTTGAGTCGTATAATCAGCTCTAATTTCTTCTAATTCTGCAGTCTCCTTAGCAATCTGATGTATTTTTCCATCGGCTAGCATGGTATAATAAATATAAATCAAAATTAGAAATGCTGTATATATAATTCGATAGACCCATTTAATGGGAATTTCACCATTGGTAATATGATCTAAATTAAAAATCATATCCAAGGTGCCCGCCTTTCCACTGCTTTTCTTTTTCTTTTCGTCTGTTTCGTTTAAAGGAGTAGCCATCTTATTTTTTATGTGCAATTCTTAATTTCGCACTTCTTGATCTTGAGTTTTCTTTTAATTCCTGCTCCGAAGCAGTAATCGGTTTTCTAGTGACCGAATCCATTTCTTTTAACACATTTCCAAACAAATCCTTCTTTTCATTACCTTCTATATTTCCCGTTTTAAAGAAATTTTTCACCAATCGATCTTCTAAAGAGTGAAACGATAAGACACAAAGTCGACCTTCCGGTTTTAAGACCTTGGGGCACTGTATTAAAAATTCCTCAATCACTTCTAATTCCTTATTCACCTCAATTCGAACTGCTTGAAATGCCTGAGCAAAATATTTAAACTCTTTAAATTTGGGGGCTAATCGATTTAAAATCTGTTTAAAATCGTCCGTAGTTGCCAGTGGTTTTTTAGTTCTTTCTAAAACAATTGCCTCCGACAGAGTTTTTGCATTTTTTATTTCCCCATACATGCCAAATATTTTCTGCAATTCCTTCGCTGAATAGGTATTTAAAACTTCAGCAGCATCTAAAGAAGCAGATGGCCCCATTCGCATATCCAACGGACCATTAAACCGTGTTGAAAATCCTCTTTCAGCAGCATCTAATTGATGAGATGATACGCCAAAATCGGCTAAAATTCCATCGACTTGTTTGATTCCATGCAATCTCAAATATTTTTCTAAATGCTTGAAATTTGCCGTAATCAGTGTTAAACGTTCATCCTCTATTTTTTCTGCTTGTTCCCAAGCATCCGGATCTTGATCAAATGCAAAAAGCTTTCCGTTGGGTCCTAAATGTTTTAAGATTTCCTTCGAATGACCTCCACCTCCAAAAGTTACATCCACATAAATGCCATTGGGCTTAATAGCTAAGCCTTCAATGCATTCTTGCAACATGATTGAAACGTGATAGGTATCCAATTGGAAAAATTTTGAGATATAAACAAATTTACAAAAAATACTAGGATGTTTAAATTCCAAATTGTCAAAATTGTCTCAATTTTTTTTAGTCCTTCCTGAATACCCTATCTTTGCCTATTAAACCTCAAGAATCATGAAAAAATATTTTTTCATCTTTTATTTTTTAATTATTTCTTCAGTTGTTTTTGCTCAATCTTTGCCAAAAATTAAACCGGGTGATTGGCGTGCAGAAATTTTTACATCGGGTGGCAAATTGCCTTTCAATTTGATTGTTTCTGAATCAAAAAATGAAAAAATATCCATTCAAATTCAAAATGGATCTGAAAAATTTTCTTTTGGGGATTCTTATTTTAGAAACGACTCTTTAGTGATTCCATTTGACTTGTATGATTCTGAGCTAGTCTTCAATTGTGAAACAAATCAGGACTTGAAAGGTGTTTGGTTGAAAAAAAGAAATGGAGCAGTTATTGGGAAATTAAAGGCAGAGGCTAAATGGGGAAGTAATGAGCGTTTTCAACAACTTAAATCAGCTGCTGTTCAAGTGACGGGTAAATGGAAAGCAGATTTTATCGGAGATGATGGTAAACCTAGTCCAGGTGTAGGTGTTTTTGAACAAAAAGGAAATCAAGTAACCGGAACTTTTCTTAGAACATCAGGTGATTACCGATTTATGCAAGGAAATGTAAGTGGCGATAGTTTGTTTTTAAGTTATTTCGATGGCTCTGCTGTTTTTTTAATGAAAGCTAAAGTTGAAAATAATAAATCCTTTAATGGTATTTTTTATTCAGGTATTTCAGGGAGGAGAGTGTTAAAAGGGACTTTAGATCCTGCAGCTAGCTTACCAGATTTAAAAACGGTAACAAGTTTGAAAGCCGGAGAAAAACGAATTAATTTTTCCTTACCAACTCCAAGTGGAGAGCAAATAAGTTTATCAGATGATCGATTTAAAGGAAAAGTAGTTATAGTTGAATTGATGGGATCATGGTGTCCAAATTGCCTAGATGAATCACGCTTTTTATCGCCTTTTTATAAAAAAAATAAATCGAAAGGGATTGAGATGTTGGGAGTTGCTTTTGAATATTCTCCTGATCTAAAAATTTCTGGTCCCAAAATTGAAAATTTTAGAAAACGAATTGGAATAGATTATCCAATTGTATTCGCGGGTCAACCAAATGATGAGACGATTGCAAAGGTATTACCTACTTTGGATAAATTAAATGGGTATCCTACGACATTTATTATTGATAAAAAAGGGATTGTAAGAGAAATTCACACCGGGTTTTCTGGGCCTGGGACTGGAGTGTACTATACCGATTGGATTCATGAATTTGAAAAAACAATACAAACATTATTAAATGAATAAGCTAAAAATATTTTTATTGTTTTTTTGTTTGTTGACAATTCAACAAACAAATGTGCTTGCTCAAAAAACCACTTCCAATCAATGGTGGATTCTACCAAGTACTTTAGTAGGTTTGGGATTGGTGAGTAGCTCACAAGGAATCAAAGATTTTCAGTCTGATATTCATGCACATTCTTTTTCTGGATTTCAAACTCAAATGGATGATTTTTTGCAATACTCTCCAACCTTAATAAACATTGGCTTAAGTATTGCTCACCCAAATCCGCAAACACGCAATGCAAAAATTGGTCGATTTTTCTTAGGGTCATTGTCTTATGCCTTAGTTACTCAAGGATTAAAAAGGACTTTAGAGGTTACGAGACCAAATGGGGGAGAACATTCTTTTCCTTCTGGTCACGTAGCAACGGCTTTTTTTGGCGCACATTTGTTGGCCAAAGAAACTGCAAAAGATAAACCATGGATTGGTTACCTGGGTTATGGATTGGCAACTTCAACTGCGTTTTTACGTATGGCAAATAATGAACATTGGTTATCAGACGTAATGGTTGGGGCAGGGATCGGAATTGCAGCTGCAGAATTTAGCTCCTATATGTATCCAAAATTGGCTGAAAAATGGAATAAAAAACATGCATATCATCTAAATCCAATGTTAGGAAATCAGTATTATGCCATTCAATTTACAATGAATTTAAACTATTAGAAGATAGGCAATTGCGCCTGCAATATATCCTAAAAAGGCAATAAGAGTTATTTTCTTTAAGTACCAACCAAAGGAAATTTGTTCCATTCCCATTACCGCTACGCCTGCTGCCGACCCAATAATTAATAAACTTCCTCCTGTGCCCGCACAAAATGCAATAAATTCCCACAATTGGTGATCCATCGGAAATTCAGTAATTGAATACATGCCCATCGTAGCTGCAACTAAAGGTACATTATCGACAATGGATGAAGCAATACCAATTAATATCACTATAATCGATTGATTTCCTACAGTGTTTTGTAGCATTTGTGCCAATTGTGATAAATATCCAAGGCTTTCCAGTGCACCTATTGCCAATAAAATTCCTAAGAAGAATAAAATACTTGAAGTGTCAATTTTACTAAGAGCATGTGCAACAGACAGTGGTTTTTTATCTTCTTCGTCTTTTTCTGAATGTAATATTTCCGAAATGATCCAAACAATCCCCAAAGCCAATAGGATACCCATGTAAGGAGGTAAATGCGTAATTGTTTTAAAGATAGGCACAGCGATTAAACTCAAGGAACCTGCCCATAACATGATATTTCCCTCTTTTTGTTCTTGAGCGGTGGGAGTTTTCTCCATTTCAATATTTCCCAAGCTCATTTTGTTAACTTTAGAGCTCACAAAAAGTAATGGTACAATCAATGAAATGATGGATGGAATAAATAATGCCTTCATGATACCAGTGGCAGAAACTTGTCCGCCAATCCAAAGCATAGTAGTTGTTACATCGCCAATGGGCGACCACGCACCTCCTGCATTTGCTGCAACAACAATAAGTCCGGCATAAAACAATCGAGTTTCTTTATTAGTAATTAATTTTCTTAAAAGAGTCACTAAAACAATTGAGGTAGTTAAATTATCTAATAAGGCAGAAAGAAAAAAGGTCGCGATAGAGCTAATCCATAATAATTTGACTGGATTTTCGGTTTGGATTAATTTACTAATGACACGAAATCCTTGATGAGAATCCACTAATTCCACAATTGTCATCGCACCTAATAGGAAAAACAAAATTTCTGCTGATGAAGCTAAATGATGTGATAAACTTTCAATGCCTGAGTGTCCTTTTAATAAAGCCAAAACTAACCAAACTAGCACACCAGTTACTAATGCTGTTGCCGTTTTGTTTAATTTCAACGGATGTTCAAAGGCAATAGCCAAATATCCTATGATAAAAAATATTACTGCTAGTATTTCCATGTCCAAAAATAGACTTATTAATTCTTAAAAAAAATACCCTGGGCTGAAACCTAAGGTAGATTTTTTTTCGTTGTCAGAGGCTCTCTTTACCTACGTTGGCTGAGGCTCTCGAAGCCATTGTTACTATTTCAACTTAGAAACTGCTTCTGCAATTCGATTACAAGCTTCTTCTAATTGCTCATCTGCTGCTGCAGTAGAAATGCGCATACAGTTTGGAGCGCCAAATCCTGAACCAGCAACTGTAGCTACATGAGCTTCTTGTAATAACCAGTTACAGAAATCGTCAGAATCGGTGATAGTAGTTTTTCCGTCTGACTTTCCAAAATAGAATGAAATGTCTGGGAATGCATAAAACGCGCCATCTGGCATATTTACTTTAAATCCTGGAATATCTCTTAATTTACCAACTACTAACTTTCTTCTTCTGTCATATGCTTCTTTCATTACAACTGCATGATCTAATGAGCCATTAAAAGCCGCAACTGCTGCTTTTTGTGCAATTGAATTAGTTCCAGAGGTTACTTGTCCTTGCAATTTTTCAATTCCATCAGCTATCCATTTCGCACATGCAACAAATCCAATTCTCCAACCTGTCATGGCATGTCCTTTTGCAACTCCATTTACAGTGATTACTCTTTCTTTTATTTCAGGAATTGAACCGATAGAGAAATGTCCTCCTGGAGTGAAATTGATGTATTCATAAATTTCATCAGCCAAAACAAAAATTCGGTCGTGTTTAGCTACTACTTTGGCGATATCACGTAATTCAGATTCCGTATACACAGATCCTGTTGGATTGTTTGGAGAAGCAAACATCACCATTTTAGTTTTTGGTGTAATTGCAGCTTCAAATTGTTCTGGTGTAACTTTAAAATTGTTTTCAAAGGCACCTTCAACAATTACAGAAGTTCCTTCTGCTAATTTTACCATTTCTGAATAAGATACCCAGTAAGGAGAAAAGATGATTACCTCATCTCCTGGATCAATTAATGCTGCGATGGCATTTGCCAATGAATGTTTTGCACCTGTAGAAACCACAATGTTTTCTGATGCCCATTCTAAATTATTATCTCTTTTTAGCTTATTAGCAATAGCCAAGCGTAAATCTGGATAACCAGCTACGGGTGAATATCCATGAAAACCATCATCGATAGCCTTCTTTGCCGCCTCGCAGATGTGTGCTGGAGTTTTGAAATCCGGCTCTCCAACAGAAAGGCTAATTACTTTGTGACCCTGAGCTGCTAATTCACGCGCTTTTTTTGTCATTCCAAGAGTAGAGGATTCTTCTAAGGCTTGTATTCTTTGTGCTAATAACGACATATTTTTATATCTGTATTTAAAATTTCCTGCAAATTTACCCTTTTATTGCTGAATTTAAAACATATCCTCTTAAGAATTCGTCTATTTTCATCTTTTTCTTTCCTTCCATTTGCCATTCCAAAATGGCAACTTCACCATCTGTCACTTGAAAGTGTAAAAAAGACTTTCCATCGCTCACAACAGAACCAATTGGATGTTTTTGTGAAGTCAAAGGGAAAAATTTAGCGGACTGAATTTTAAAGTTTTTTCCTTCAAATATTGTGTATGCTCCTGGAAATGGGTATAAACCTCGGATTAAATTATAAATTTCCTTGCCCGGTTTCGACCAATCAATCTTCCCTGTTTCCTTTGTTAATTTTGGTGCATTTTTTAATTGACCATTATCGATTTGAGGAATTGGTTGGTAGTGGTTTTGCTCAATTGCCTCAACTGTTTTTACCACTAATTTTGCACCAATTTTCATCAATCGTTCATATACATCACCGGTGGTATCCTCTTCACGAATGGCTTCTTTTTCTTGAAATAATAAATCGCCAGTATCAATTTCATGTTTTAGGAAAAAAGTAGAAACCCCCGTTTCTTTCTCACCATTAATAACCGCCCAATGTATGGGCGCCGCTCCGCGGTAATTTGGCAACAAAGAACCGTGTAAATTGAAGGTTCCTAAATGTGGCATATTCCAAACAACTTCTGGAAGCATTCGAAATGCAACTACGATTTGTAGGTCAGCTTGATAGTTTCTTAATTCTTCTAAAAACGATGGATCTTTTAGGTTTGTGGGTTGTAAAATAGGGATTTGGTGTTTTTTCGCACAAATTTTTACCGCTGAAGATTGAATCTGTTGTCCCCTTCCAGCAGGTTTATCTGGTGAGGTAACTACAGCAACAATGTTTTTTCCAGCTTCTAAAAGTGCTTCTAAACTAGCCACCGCAAAATCAGGCGTACCTAAAAAAATGATTCTCATGAAGATTTAAAAAACGTTTCGTTTTGTTATGTGTTGGTATTCTATTAGGATTTTTTTTACCTTTGTCATATGAAATACAATATCCTATTGATAAATATTCAATTTGATTGACACCGTATCCGAAACAAAACTACAAATAATTTAAGTAGAACGGTCGGTGGCCGTTCTATTTTGTTTTTAAAATACATCAAAAAACACCTAAATATTTGCACATGGCTAAGTTACAATATTATACAGCAGAGGCACTGGAAAAGTTAAAGGCTGAATTGCACCACTTGAAAATTCAAGGAAGAGCAGATATGGCAAAGCAAATTGCGGAGGCAAGAGATAAAGGTGATTTGAGTGAAAATGCCGAATACGATGCCGCTAAAGATGCTCAAGGATTATTGGAATTAAAAATTTCTAAACTTGAAGAAGTGGTTGCAAATGCACGTATTTTAGATGAGTCAACAATTGATTTGTCGAAAGTCTCTATCTATTCTATTGTAAAAATAAAAAATACAAAGAATGGTGCAACCGTTTCATATACGATTGTTTCTGAAGAAGAGGCAGATTTGAAAACAGGTAAAATTTCCGTTTCATCACCTTTTGGGAAAGGTTTATTAGGTAAAAAAGAAGGTGATTTAGCAGAAATTCAAGCTCCTGCAGGAAAAATGGAATTTGAAATTATTTCGATTTCTCGATAAGTTTTAGGATAAAATAAAAAAGGCCTGGATTTCCAGGCCTTTTTTATTTTCTTAGTCCATAAATAGCAGATCCAACCCTGACCATCGTTGATCCTTCGGCAGCAGCCAAAAGGTAATCGCCCGACATCCCCATTGATATTTCTCTCCAAATGACATTCCCATTTTCATAGCCAATTTGATTCGATTGTAAATCGTCAAATAATAACTTTAGCGTTTGAAATTCTTTTTTTACTTGCTCCATGTTTTCGGTAAAACTAGCCATGCCCATTAGACCTATAATTTGAACGTTTTTTAATAAGGAGAATTCATTTGATGTTAACATGTCAAGCAATTCATTTTTATCTAATCCGAATTTATTTTCCTCTTGAGCAATATATATTTGAAGCAGGCAAGGGATAACTCGATTGTTTTTTTGTGCTTCTTTATTGATTTCTTTTAATAATTTTAATGAATCTACACTGTGAATTAAATGCACAAATGGCGCAATATATTTGACCTTATTGGTTTGTAAATGTCCAATTTGGTGCCAATGAATATCTGAAGGAAGTTCAGGTTGTTTCTCTATCATTTCCTGAACTCTGTTTTCTCCAAATTCTTTGATCCCTGCTTCATAAGTTTGCAATAATTCGGCAATACTTCTCGTTTTTGTTACAGCAATAAGTTGTGTGGAATAAGGAGATAATTCTTTCAGAATCAGTTGTATGTTGTGAGAAATAGTTGTTGACATCTTCAATTTTTTTTACAAAAGTAAGCATTGTAAAATTATTTTATTATTTTTGATTCCTTCCAATAAAAATTGAATATTCCCATCTTTAATGGAGTCTAGCGGAAATAAACATCAAAAAACTTCTTTACTCTTAGCTGCAGTAGCTGTAGTGTTTTTTGGCCTATATCTGGCTGAGCGATTCAATATTTCTTTAGGTTTTTTAACAACAGCCGAGGAAAAGTTTGTGAACACAGCTGAACATCAATTGGATTCAATTGCCAATCAGCTTAACATTCGAATGGTTGAAATTAAAAAATTAGGAGGAAGAGTAAATGAATTAGAATCGGCTCGTATTGAAATTGAAAAAGATCGTAAAAAATTACAAAAGGGGACGGAAGCTGTTGATATTAATGAATTAAAGAAAAAATTAGCATTTTATGTGCGTTTATTGGGTCAAAAAGACCAAGAAATCAAAAAGCTCAAGCGAGAAAATGTTGTTTTAATTGCGCGGAATGACTCTTTAAGTAGAGAAGCTCGAATTCTAAAAGAAGACCTTAGTTCCATTCAAAAAGCCTTAAAGGATTCAAGTTATTTATTTGATGCAAAGCAAAAAGCATTATCAGAAAGATCAAGATTTCTTGAAGCACGGAACCAAGAGCTAAGTGAGAAGGTGAGTGTTGCAGCAGCAATGCATGCTGAAGGAGTAAATGTATATGCCATTTCATCGAGAGGTAAGGAGTCTGGTGTGAACAATCAACGAGCTAAACGAATTGAAAAAATTCGTGTGATATTCCATTTGCAAGAAAATTCTTTAACTGCCAAAGAATTAAAAACAGTTTATTTGCGGATCATTGAGCCCACCGGGATGGTTATTTCAGATTATGCATCAGGCTCAGGTACATTTATATTTAAAAACAAAGAAGTTCCTTTTACCGCTAAGCAACGCATATTTTATGAAAATAATCACCAGTCGGTTGAGTTTATTTATGCGAGAAATGGGGCCTATAAAGAGGGCCGACATGAAATAGAGATTTACTCTGAAGGATTTCTTATTGGATTGGGTTCATTTGAAGTTCGATAAAATTTCAGATAAGCCTTTGATATTGAATTGATTTTCGCTACCTTTGCAGTCCAATTTTAAAATTTATTACAAACAACATTTTTTATGGAATTAAAGAACTATGAGACGGTGTTCATTTTGACTCCCGTTTTGTCTGAGCAACAGACAAAGGACGCCGTTGAGAAATTCAAGAAGCTATTGACAGACAATGGC
>JACCDK010260063.1_pt1 | contig 12156 bp, 11 predicted proteins | sample 7445871 | NCBI WGS metagenome assembly JACCDK01 (sample SAMN15323436, study PRJNA562643) | freshwater metagenome | isolation source: river surface water | place: USA:Blue River Watershed | collected 2017-08-15
AATTTAGACACTGTTAACAAAGGTTATATTTTATAGTCTTCATTGATTGCAGCTTTCTTTTGTTTTTGTAAATGAGCTAAAATTTGCCACCACAAAGCTCTTTCATTACTCTTTGCAATCTCATAAACACTGTATTCCAATTTCCATAACATTTTTCCAAATCCTTTGCTTCTAGCACTAAAGCTTCCCCGCAACTGCAGCTTTTTGCTTTAGATTTTCTCCGTATTTTACATACGTCTTTTGATGGTGGTAGTCCTGAATTGCTTGAATTGACATTTAATTTGTCTTCTATAGTATTTATTTTGTTGCGCAATAAAAGGTTTTATTTTTGCAGTAAAGTATTTTCTCTTTCAACATATTTTTTAATAACTGTCAAAAATTCCTGAAGGCCCACCCCTAGATTACCTTCATTATAATGACGCACATTTGAGTCTAATTTGGGCTTTACGCTCAGAGTCTCGTATAAAAAAGAATGGTTTTTTTTCAAAAACCATTCTTCATTCTCAATTACGACACATTAGAATGTGTACTTAACACCACCAAGGATGTTATGCACAACACCAAGTTTTCTAGCATCTTCGCTATCAGCTGTATACTTGATAGATTTTTTTGCTGTATTAAGCATTTTATATCCAACTTCTAGGTCAACATTGCTGCTTATAGCAATAGCTACACCAGCACCACCTTGGAATGCAACAAGTGATTTGCTTTTTTGAAGTTTATCAGCTTTAACATCAGCAACATCCTTAGCTTTCACATTCATCATACCAACACCACCCATAATAAATGGCTTGAACATTGTGTTTGTTGGCACAGTGAACCTTGCATTTACTAAACCACCAGTGTATCTTAGTTTTGTGTTAAATACTTTTGTAGCTGTATTAGACTTCTTGCCTGTCATGCTAGCAATGAACATTGGGTTCACAGAAACACTCATGTAATCGTTTACATTATAACCAAGAGCACCCTCAACTAATCCACCATTTAATTTAGTTTTGATTCCTTTTGAATCAATATCCAAATTTCCAGCACCAGCAGCTTTAGAGGTAGCATACCCACCACCAAGCTGAACAAAAGCCTTGCCTGAATTAGAGTGAGTTGCAGCTAAAGCAGAAGAAGCAAAAAGCGCACTTACAACTGCTAATGTTATTATTTTATTCATATTATACCTACTTATATATTAGGGTTATTACAGTTAATATGTTACACTTTGCATTTATTGTTTGCAAGCATATCGGAAAAAATAATTATTTTTCCACTCAAGTGTTGCTTTTATGCAACACTTTTGCGTAGCTACCACAATAAGCTATTGCTACAGCATCACTTTCATCTAAATGCTTAGCATTTGGGCTAAAACCTGGCAGCAGTAGGCTCAGGATTTTTGCAACTTGCATCTTATCAGCATTACCATTGCCTACCACTGTTTTTTTGATAGTTTTCGCTTCATATTCAAACATCTCAATCATATGCACACCTATGGCAGATATAATCACGCCTCTTGCCTGCGCTAGCTTTAATGATGACTGACTGTTAATATTAACATATGTTTTCTCTATAGAGCAAATATCAGGTCTATACTTGATTATCACATCGTCTATAGCCTTAAAGATAAACCCAAGCCTCAGTGAGAGGCAGCCAGAGATTGGCGCTAACACAACTCCAGAATCTTCATACCTCACATTATTTTTATCATTTGTTGATAAGATAGCCCATCCAGTTTTCAAAAAGCCAGGATCAATTCCCAAAATAATCATATTATAAAATTATAAAAAACATCTTGCACATCATCGCAATTTTCAAGCAAATCTAAAATTTTCATCAAATTCTGCTTCACATCATCATTGATTTCAATAATGTTTTTAGCCCTCCATATTATAGATGCACTGTCAGGCGCACCAAACTGACCATCAAACCTTTCTGCAACAACATGAAGTTCATCGGGGTGTACAACAACCTCAAAACCACTGCCAGACTCAATACAATCCTCCGCACCATTATCAATTGCAAAATATAACGCATCATCAAAATTTATATCACCGCTTGTGTATTTAATCACACCAATTTTTTTAAACATAAAACTCACACTACCAGTCTCAGCTAACGCACCGCCATACTTTGTAAAAGATGACCTCACCTCAGATGCTGTTCTATTGCGATTGTCAGTTAAAGCTTCAACAATAAATGCTGCACCCCCCACCCCATATCCTTCATACCTAACCTCATCTAATGAATCAAACTCCACATCATCCTTATTAATTGCAGATATAATCCGATCCTTTGGAACATTTGCAGCTCGCGCAGCATACATCAAACCCCTAAGTTTATGGTTAGTTTGCGGATCTGAGCCACTTTTTGCAGCAACACTAATCTCACGTATAAGTCTTGTAAACAATTTAGCTTTTTTTTGATCTTGCGCACCTTTTCTGTGCATAATATTCTTAAATTGCGAATGCCCAGCCATATCAACCTACTCTTTTATCATTTCACCAATAAAACTCCATCATTACTTGTAGCCAAAATATTACCACCCGATGCTAGTAAATTCACATAATTCACAGCAGGCACTTGCTCTACAGATGATATTTTTCCACTTATTGCATCAATTAATAACAACTTGCCATCACTAGATGCAATATACAAAACATTATTTGCGATAATAGGATTAGTAAATGATATTTTATTGCCATTTTTATCAATTTTATCAAGCTGCAAACCCCAAAATTGCAAGCCATCATTAATATTTATAGCATTTATTTCATTACCATTCGTCAGAACAAAAACACTATTACCACACACCCACATCTTATCCGCCCCTAACATCTTAATATCCCATAATATAGCAGAATTTTCTGTATCAATTGCAACTAAAGATCCTAATCCATCTATTGTAATTGCCTTATTACCAGCGATAAAAACAGCCTCTGGGCCACTAATTGTCTGAGTAAAATTCATATAAGATCTCTTGCTACTCTTATCAAGCAAATCATTATACCATAATTCATTTCCAGTATTAATATCAAAGCAAAAAATCACATCATCAGCACTATGAGCAATTGCTTTATCACCATCTATAATTTTAATCGATGCGATCGACATATTTGCAACATTTGCAAAACCTATACTTTGATCCCATTTCAATGACCCATCACTTGCATCAATAGCAAAAATATGATCATCAATAGATTGCATAATTAAAACATCCTGTGACACCGCTGCAAAAGACCTAACAGGATACCCAACTGATGCCTCCCATATAACACTGCCGTCATTCTTATTGAGCGCCACAACCTTGCTTAGTCCAAATGTCACAATAAGCTTATCACCATATATAGTAACTGCACCCGCTAAAAACTTGTTACTAAAAATTTCTGCAAAACTTACACTTTCAAGCTGCTCAAAATAATCATTTTTCCACACCACATCTTTTTTGATAAAATCATATGCTATCACCTCCCCTTTACTTGTGGGCAAATATATCACATCACCATCAACTGCTGGCATACTAATATTTTGCATCTTTGTGTTATTAGAATAAGAAAATTTTGAATAATCATCTTTTTTCATTAATTGCAAATTAGATGCATCATTTTCAAATTGATTAAATCCACCACTCCACTGAGCATTATCATGAACATCAGGCAGCATAACACTTTCAGACGAAAGCTGCGGACCAATTACATTGCTTATAAAAAATTTCACCCTCTCACCAGGCATATTGAGCTTATTATCTTTACTAGAACAAGAACTAAAAAGAACAGATACAACAAATAAAAGAAAAAAATTCTTCAATTGACTCATGACATCACCATTTGCTTTATTAAAAGCTTATCTTCATTCCAAACTCCATAATTTTTTAACTTATTAATACATTCATCAAACAACTGTTTATCACAATTTAAAACATTTGAAACCTCAGCTTCAGTGTAATGCACAATATAAGATTCTATCCCATGTTTAGAAGCAAATTGTGCAAAATCCTCAACATTAGATCTCTTATCATCAATAAAAACAATAAGCCTATTCTTATTCAACACCTTTATGACCTCCTCCATCACATCATTTTTACTATTACGCCCTGTAAAAAAAATACCACGATGATGGATAGCATCACTACAATCTGATATTGCATCATCAATTTTAAAATTATCAAAGCACTCTAAATCATGAAACTCAAAACCCAAGCCCTTCAACTCCTCATACCGCCATTGCTGTATTGTAAGACCCTTATCCTTGTCAACAATGTCCAAATTAAGCTTGGTAAGTCCAAAAACAGAAGCCCTCTCTTTTAACTTAGCAAAAGCATTGAGCCATCCATCATTCACAAGTTTAATGGTGCGATTAAGACGCCAACTATTAACAGCATTTTGTAAAAGTATCGATTTAGCAGAATTTGGCTGATTCTTGATCTCCGCTTTCAAGGAATCAATAAGGTTTCCCACAGGGAATCTTGGTGTGATAAGCGTGTCATCCACATCCAAAATAACAACTACATCTTGTTTTTGCCCTATAAAATCCATAATGCTAGATAACATCGGTTTCAAATCATTATGATTGTGTATATCTTGCATCATTAAACCTACCTAAAAAAATTAAATATATTGCCCATTCTGCTATCATCATGCTCAGTTTTTGTGAAATGAGCAGTGTGATACTCCTTAAAAATAGTTGCTGGCAACTTTCCACCAGTTAAAGATTTGGTTACTGTGTAATCATCATTCCCCATCCATATACCAGTGACTAATTCATCTGTAAAACCTATGAACCACGCATCTCTGTGATCCTGTGTTGTACCAGTTTTACCATAAATGTCAACACCTTTAATTTTAGCACCCTTTCCTTTACCCTCTTCTACAACTGCTTTAAGCATCACTTTCATATCACTTACAACATCTTCTGATATAACACGATTTAAGTCACTTGGAATGTAATCATATAAAACTTGATTTTCACTATTTACAACTTTTAGCACAGAATATGCATTGGTTTGATAACCTGAATTTGCAATATGAGCATAACTTTGCGTTAATTCTAACAACGATATCTGACTTGTCCCAAGAGCGATACTGAGCAGCTTTGGCACATCAGATTTCACACCCAGTCTACTTGCCAACTCTATAACATTATCAATACCTATGATATGCAGTAATTTTACAGTAATGGTATTAATAGAATGGGCAAAAGACTCACAAATTGTCATATCCCCATAGTATTTTCTATCATAATTGCGAGGCTCCCATTTTGGCAAAGAAGGGCCTTGTGGAAATGATATTGGCTCATCTTTCATCACATCATTAATATCAATACCATTTTCAAGCGCAGATAAATAAACAAAAAATTTAAACGCAGAACCAGGCTGTCTTTTTGCAAGCACCGCCCTATTAAATTGCGACTTAGTATAAGAATAGCCACCAACCATCGCTTTAATCGCTCCATCTGGTTGCATGCTGATTGCTGCAACTTGTTTGGCGTTATATTTTTCATCAGCAACCTTCATATAATCAGACACCTTATTTTCCAACCTCTCTTGCAAAGATATATCTAAAGTCGTATAAACACTAATATCACAATCAATCACCTCTAAAATGCTGCTCAGCTCATTAATTACGTAATCGGTAAAATATGGATTATTCATAGCACCTCTTGCTACACCTCTTTGCACTATTGTTGGAGGCGTTATCCTCTTGTAATCCGCCTCTGTAATATATCCATTTTTATACATATTACTCAACACATACTTGGCCCTATCCAAAGCTGCTTTAAAATTTGCTTCAGCTGAATATTTAGATGGCGCCTTAAGAAGAGCCGCTAGAAATGCAGCTTCAAAATCGCCTAAGTCACTCACAGATTTGCCAAAATAATGCTGAGACGCTGCTTCTATACCATAGTTGCCTCTGCCAAGATATACTCTATTTAGATATAAAGCTATTATCTGCTCTTTAGAAAAATTGCTTTCCAATTGAAAAGCTATGATTAATTCTTGAAATTTTCTTTTTAATGTTTTTTCTGATGATAGCCATATTATTTTCGCCAATTGCTGTGTAATTGTACTACCCCCCTGCACTACTTTCATTGACCTGATGTTTGTGATATACGCCCTAATGACACCCAAAACATCAACACCACTATGCTGAAAAAATCTTTTATCTTCCGCTGATATCACAGCATTAATGATATTGCTAGGAATTTGAGAAAATGATAAATATTTTACATGACTTTCCCCATATCTCGCAAGCAATACATTGTTTTGATCATATATCAAAATTTGTGGCTTAAATTCTCTAGCAACAATTTTATGCACATCCGGAAGATCATGAAGCAAATACATCGCAAAAATCCCAATACACACAAGAAAAAAGAGGAAAATTGCAGCAAAATTACCAATTAATTTACTTTTTGCTTTTTTTCTATACTTCTTTTTACCCATACTTCATCCTAGTTGCAAAGCTGTGATAATAAAAGCAAATTCTTCCGCTATCTCTTTAATATAGTCATATCTTCCAGATTTTCCTGCATGCCCTGCTGACATATTAGTTTTTAGCAGTAAAAGGTTATTATTTGTGCGGCAATCTTGTAATTTACTCACAAACTTCAAAGGCTCCCAATAAGTTACTCTTGGATCATATAAACCAGATGTGACGAATAAATGCGGGTAATCTTGTGTTGTAATACAATCAAAAGGAGAATACGACTTGATATAATCATAATATTCCTTTTCTTTAGGATTACCCCATTCTTTAAACTCCCCAGGTGTAAGCGGCAGTGTTTCATCTAACATGGTATTTAAAACATCAACAAATGGAACATGCATTATAGCGGCTTTAAATAACCATGGCGCCTTATTAATGCAATAACCTATCAGCATGCCCCCTGCACTGCCGCCTGCTATGACTATATTACCAGCAGATGTATATTTTAGATCTATCAAACCATTTGCAACAGATAAAAAATCTTCAAATGTTCGCTTTTTATTTAAAAATTTTGCACTTTCATACCAATTATATCCCAAATCATCTCCACCACGTATATGTGCAATTGCATAAACTACACCTCTATCAAGCAAAGATATAATAGAGGGTCTAAAAGAAGCTGGCACTGAGATTCCATATGAGCCATACCCATATAAATACAATGGATTAGCGGCATCCTGCTTAAACAGAGATTTTTTAAATATTATTGAAACAGGTATTAAAACTCCATCATTACTTTTAATTTTTAACCTTTGCACTTCATAATCTTCTTGTATAAAACCAGCTGGCATCACTTGTTTTTTTAGCAATAGACTTCTTTCGAAACTCGCTTCTGGTAGTAACATGCAAGGAGTAGCACAGAACCGCAGCGTACTTAATGTACGTGAGGATTCGAGCACCGGAACGACGCTGCAGGTTGCAGCAGAAGTAGAGTTTGGAAAGAAGTCTAATATATTATTACCCATCTTTAATTCATATATGCTATTTGGCGCACAAAGAGAAGAATAGGAATATCTTATTGATTCATAATGATAATGTGTAAAAATATGATGTGCATAATATGACTGATCATCAAATTTTATATTTTCTATTACATCTCCTAAAAAAGATAATTTGGAAATTTTGACCAATCCATCATTTTTATATTCCATCACTAAATGGTTATTATAGGCACAAATAGATGTTAAATAATTCTCATTACTACAGCCAATTAACTCTACACCATCTGCAATCATAGAGCCGATTTTTACCTTTAGCAAACGGAAATTTTGCCCCATATCGTTAGTCAAAATATACCAATAATCACCATTATGAGTTACATCATATATGATGTCTTGCTTTCGTCTTTCAATAATCTGAAATTCAAAATTTTGGCTTTTGCTATCTAAATATCGAATTTCATTAGATGTCGCAGATGATATATTCATCATAATATAACTCTCAGAGCTACTTAACGACATACCAATGCGAAATGTTTCATCCTGCTCTTGATACACCAAAACATCCTCCTCTTGGTTAGTGCCAAGCGCATGATACATAACCCTATCAGACCGCCAATATTGCCCTGCTGGTAAGTAAAAAAAACCTTTAGCACCATCATCCCACACAAAATTGCCAAATACATCCTTCACAGATGCATCAATAATTTCATTATTAGCAATATTTTTAATTATAATATCATATCTTTCATCACCACTTGAATCAAAACTATATCCTATAATATCACTATTCTTTGCAATAGTTAAGTGGCCAAGCTTAAAAAAATCATATTTTTGCGCCTCAATATTTTCATCAAGCAACACATCTATAATTTCACCTTTTTGCCTATAATGCACCCAATAATTTTGACCTTCTAAAATTTGCTCATAATACAAATAACCATTTTTTTCTATAGGCACAGTCTTATCATCTTCTGCAATCCTGCATTTTATTTCATTATATATTGTCTCCACCATACCTTCTAGGGGCTGGAAAAAATCATTGACTTGGCTATTATAGTTATCAAGATGCTGAATAATTGCATCATCAATACTATTTGGCCAATTTTTATCTCTCAACCAATCATAATCATCATTTTTATACATTTTTTACTACCATATTTTAAATCTCATTAAATATTGATTGGTCCCGAAGATGCACCTTTTACAAATTGCTCAACATATTGATTACCACTATCGTAAATAGAATCCCCCTTCCATATAAAAGTGCCGCCATAAAGAAGGGCTGCCTTATCAGCAATTACCTTTGCACAGTGCATATCATGAGTGATTGTTACTGTTGTTGCCCCAAGATTTTTAGAACATGTTTTTATCAATTCACTTATTACAGTCGATGTGACAGGATCTAACCCAGCTGTTGGCTCATCAAAAAAGATAAGCTCAGGATTATTAGCAATAGCCCTTGCCAAAGCTACCCTCTTAATCATGCCTCCAGAAAGCTCAGATGTATATAAGTCCAGCACTCTACCACCTGCAAGCCCCACTAATGCAAGCTTTTCTTCAGCCATTTCCCTTGCAGCTTTATCAGAGATTTTTGAATATCTTCTACTAACAAACGCTATATTTTCCCACACTTTCATGCTGTCAAACAAAGCTCCACCCTGAAACAAAACCCCAATCCTTGATAACATACCCCCTCTTCTTGCAATATCAATTTGCCCAACATCAATACCATTAATATACACAGAAGATCCATCATCCGGCTGATATAAACCTAGTATAGTCTTAATCAACACACTCTTGCCAGAACCAGACCCTCCCATAATCACAAAAGACTGCCCTGATTCCACTTCCATATTTATATTTTGCAATACAGCTTTCGGACCAAAAGATTTACTCAAATTCACAACCTTTATCTTTTTTTCACTCATTCTATCACCTCAAAAAAATCACTAACTATGAAACAACAATTTTGTTATCACATAATTAGAAAGCAATATTAAAATCGAAGAACTCACAACAGCATTTGTTGTGGCAACACCAACACCTTGCGCTCCACCTTTAGAATAATATCCGTAAAAACACCCCATAATCGTCACTATAAAACCAAAAAACATAGCCTTGATCAGCCCAGATGTCACATCTTCATATTGCAAAAACTCTATTGTTTTCTTAATGTATGTTTGCTGGTTAAAATCCAATGTATAGACACTGACTATATAACCACCAAAAACACCAATTATATCAGCAATCAAAACCAATATTGGCATACATATAATACCAGATATGATGCGCGGTATAATAAGATATCTATAAGGATCAGTTTGCAGTGTATAAAGAGCATCTATTTGCTCTGTTACTTTCATAGTGCCAATCTCAGCTGCAATTGATGCACTCACTCTTCCTGCAAGCATCAACCCAGCAAGGACAGGTCCTAACTCTCTTGTAATAGAAAGCACCACAACAGAGGCTATTGAACTTTCGGCATTAAATCTTGAAAACCCAGTGTAACTTTGCAGCGCAAGTACTGCACCAGTAAAAACAGCAGTAAGCCCCACAACAGGCAGTGATTTATAACCAATATGCCACATTTGTTTTGCCAACTGGTCAAAATATATAGGGCCAGTAAAGCAGCTTTTCACAGCATTACTCAAAAAAAAGGTGAAAAACCCAAGCTTACTAGATAAAAACAAAAAATTTTTTCCAATTAAAGCAATAAAACCCATACCCTCAACTCCTTTCTATTTGCTTGCCACAAGATAACTTCATAAAAACCGAGATCAAAAATGTTTTTGCAACATCACCAATAATAAATGGAAGTAAACCAACGACCAAAGCCTTTTCCAGCCCAAATAATATCACAAGATAAGTCACGCCACAAAAATAAATAATAACATGAGAAAATATGCCAAGCATAAAAATTTTAGCAAAATTCGTTTGATTGCAACCAAAATATGACAAAAACATCACAGACGGTAAAAATCCCAATAAGTATCCAAAGCTATATTTTAACATGATGCCAAATCCACCAACAAAACCAGCTGTAATAGGAGCTCCCATAATTGCTAATATCAAGTATGATGCAACAATTAAGAATGCATCTTTTAAGCAGTAATGACACCCTATAAATAATAGCGCCATTGTTTGCAAAGTCAATGGCACTGGATATAAAGGAATTTCCATTTGCGCGCTAATTGCAAGCAAAGATACCCCCATTACTATAGGCAGCAGCGAATTAATTTTATAAGCCTCCAATACTTTTAACATTTACACCTACATTAATATAAATTAAATACTTGAGTATTTATCATATGCTTTATCTTAAATTATGCAAGAACTCTATTAGCAGGTCCTACGCATGAAAAAAGTAGCTTACAGGATGGGTGCGGGCTCAAGCGCGCAATACCCGCCCCTTTTATCGTAGCATTATTATCACTCTACAGAAGCTACGATTCAATCTAAGAGCAGTTATCTAAGAAGTCTAATCTCTATTTGGCTACTTTCTTCATGCGGTTTGGAAAAAATAATATGCAAATCGTAAAAAATCACTAGCAATTAATTTTTTTTGGTATATAATGCGCTCTAGGTATTGTATATGTGTGATAATCTATTATGGAAGGCAAGTTGCATATTATAGATTTTGCTGTAATTATTCTATATTTACTCACATGTTTGATAATCGGGATCATTAGTTCCAAAAAAATCCACACTATAAAGGATTATGCAATTGGGAGTGGCGATATATCCAAAATAGTCCTAGTGGGCACTTTATTTGCAACATATATAGGCGCTGGAAATACTGCTGGGTCAGTAGAAAAAATTTATTCTATGGGTGCTATTTTTGCTCTAGCACTGCTTTTTAGGCCTGTGCTGTGGATAGTTGCTGCAAAAATTTTTGCACCACGTATAGCAGTTTTTAAACAAGCTGGTTGCATTTCTATCAGTGATATTATGGAGTATCTTTATGGAAAACCTGCAAGATGGATGACTAATATTGTAGCATTAAGTTTTACAATTGTGACGGTAGCGTTGCAAGTGATGGCAATGAAGTATTTATTTCAGTATTTTTTTGATATTTCGCCCACAAACTGTGCAATAATATCGTTTGCAGTATTAATTGCATATTCCTGTTTTGGAGGAATTCGTGCTGTTGCTTTAACAGATGTGATGCAAGCGGCAATCTTTTTCTTAGGCATACCTATGGCATGCTTTATAGCATTGGACAGACTTGGACTATCTTTTGAACAAATCTTGGCAAGCTTGCCGCCATCTCATAACTCTATAGAGTTTTCATGGGATAATGCATTGCTGTTTCTTAGCTTTATAGTCTGGTCTTTATTTGCTGGAGCAGAAGGGCCTTTGATTCAAAGGTATTTGATGTCGAGCAACAGTGCGCAGCTGCGAACTGCATTAATGGATTGCTTTTGGATATCAATCCCTTTTATATCCATAATAATCGTAACTGGACTTATGGCAAAAATTGTTGCACCTGATATTAACCCAAGCGTTGCTCTTTTTTGGATGATTGATAACCACTTGCCCATGGGAATCAAGGGAATATTAATTGCAGGTTTACTTGCTGTCATAATGTCTACGGCTGATTCTTGGCTTAACACTGCTAGCATTCTTTTGTCGCACGATATCATTGCTAAAATCTTCCCAAAATTCTCACTAGGCAGAGAATTGCTTATAGCTAGAATCTCGATAATACTCATAGGTATAGGATCGGTATTTTTAGCTTTAAATTACAG
>JACCDK011178213.1_pt1 | contig 12155 bp, 10 predicted proteins | sample 7445871 | NCBI WGS metagenome assembly JACCDK01 (sample SAMN15323436, study PRJNA562643) | freshwater metagenome | isolation source: river surface water | place: USA:Blue River Watershed | collected 2017-08-15
ACGCATTTTCCCAATTGGAAGATTAGACAAAGCCAGCGAAGGTTTGATTTTCATGACTAACGATGGTGATATTGTAAACAAAATCCTGCGCGCCAGAAACAATCACGAAAAAGAATATATTGTAACAGTAAACCGACCAATAACCGATCGCTTTATTGAACGAATGGCAAACGGAATTCCGATTTTAGATACTGTTACTCGAAAATGCAAAGTCGAACAGGTCAGTAAATTTGTTTTCAGAATCATATTAACGCAAGGTCTAAACCGTCAAATTCGTAGAATGTGTGAATATTTAGATTATGAAGTTACTGCTTTAAAACGAACTCGAATCATCAATATTTCACTAGATGTTCCGTTGGGAAGATATCGCGAGTTGACAGAAAATGAGATTGCAGAATTGAATCAATTAATTGAACCTTCCAGTAAGACCGAAGAAGCAAGTTTGCCAAAAATAAACAAGAAAATCGATTCGAACATCAAACGATTTAGATAACATAAAGTATTTTAAAATCAATTATTTAAATATTTTTATTTAATTTAAAAATTTAGAACCAAAATGGAATCAAAAAGAAATATTCAAAAAGAAATAGATCGCTATTTAAAATACAATTATTCTAAAAGAGATGTAATTGCTTTCTTAAAAAGAGATGGATATAGTGATTCTGAAATTAAAGAAAATATCAGTGTTTTCAACAAAGTAGACTCAAATTATTTTAGCAATATTTTGCATTTTTTACCTGCCCTGCTTTTTTTACTACTAACAATCTTATGTCTTGTAAGTTGTTTTTACTCAGAAGAAGACAATCTAATTAAAGGAAGTTATCTTATTTTGACTTTGGTTTTAATCTACTTTTCTTTTGGATTTTGCAAAAACAAACCATTTTACATCATCTCCACCGCAGTACTGATCTTAATTTCGACACTTTACTACAGTTATGTTTTCTTTATTGTTTCTGAAGGTGACGAATTTGGGTTTTCCTTAAGTATTCCTTCAAAAATATCGGTTTTGGTTTTACATTTATTAACGCTAAGAGGGACCTATAAAATTTATAAAGAAGCCACATCAAAATCATAAAAAAATAACCCAAGACAAAATCTTGGATAATCATTTTCCTTATTTCGTAAGTATATTTTAATCAAAAACTTAATATCGAAATATATACTTAACTTAACAATTAGTGTATTTCCACAAGAAAAAATAAGATTAAAAATTTATCTATATGTGTTTTTACTTTTGTTTGTCTATTTAATTTCTATTTGAATATTTGTTTTCATAAATACTCCTTTAACATTATTATACAATATTTCATTCATTGATTTTTCTGTTTTATATATTGTTTTAACATCTTTAGTCTCTATTTCTATATTTTTAATAGTTCTAACAATTTCATTAATTTCTTTTTTATTCCAAAGACCAATTCCAAAATCAATATTTGCAATACTATCTTTTTTAAGATAGAAAACTATTGAGTCTCCAATTGCATTTTGTTTTAAATCATAATTTTCATTATTAGAATTTAAATTTATCTTAATTTTTGCTTCATAATTTGATTTATTAACGAAATCAATGTTATGATCTGGATCGCAACTTAATAATAGGTTTGTTAAGGCTACAATTAAAACTATAAAAATTCTTTTATTCATAATCAAATTATTTAAATTATTGATATAAGTTAAATTATACAATTAATATGCCATTTTTTCTTTCAAATTATTTTAAAATTTCAGATTTTGTAAATAACCGTTTTCTATTTTAAATCTTTTTTTCCATTACAAAATCATCCATAACATAACCATTTCCGATATCTACCACAAGTGAATCGGCAATTTCAAATCCGTTGTGAAGGTAGAAATCTTTGGCTTTATTGTATTTATTCACATTTAAAATCAAGGCAGTATTTACTTGATTTAAAGCTATATTTTGAATGTATTGTATAAATCCTTTCCCTACTCCCTTACCTTGAATTTCGGGCAATACATACAATTTATGAATCTTTGTAGAATTTGAATTTTGATAATTTAGCTCGTAGGAAGCAAATCCAACAATCTTATTTTCGATTTCTGCTAATAAAAATACATTGTTACTAAGTAATTGACTCCTCAAAGAATCATTACTGTACATCATTTCCATCATGTAATCCAATTGCGCCTCAGACAATATTGCACCATAAGCCTTTGGCCAAATTACTTTAGCAAGATTTTGTATGATTCCCAACTGCGATTCGGAAGCAACAGAAATGGTCATTGTTATTTTTTAGCTCTATTTTGCTCTCTTGCCAAAAGTGTGTTTTTTAACAACATAGCAATTGTCATAGGACCTACACCACCTGGAACTGGAGTAATAAAAGATGCTTTTTTAGATACGTTTTCAAAATCTACATCCCCTACAATTTTATACCCTTTTTCAGAAGTTTCATCAACTACACGCGTAATTCCCACATCAATCACAACCACATCATCCTTCACCATTTCAGCTTTTAGATAATTTGGAACACCTAAAGCTGTAATAATAATATCGGCCTGAGAAGTGATTTGGTTGATATTTTTAGTATGGCTATGGGTTAATGTAACGGTAGAATTCCCAGGAAATTGGTTTCTTCCCATCAATATACTCATTGGCCTACCTACAATATGACTTCTCCCAATAATTACGGTATGTTTTCCGTCAGTAGGAACATTATAACGCTCTAATAATTCTAAAATTCCGAACGGAGTAGCCGGAATAAAAGTACTCATATCCAAGGCCATTTTACCGAAGTTTTCAGGATGAAACCCGTCTACATCTTTACTTGGATCGATCGCATTAATTACGCTTTGGGTATCGATTTGTTTTGGTAGTGGCAATTGCACAATAAAACCATCAATATCTTTATTCTGATTTAGTTCGGTAATCTTTTTAAGTAATTCGGTTTCCGAAGTTGTGCTTGGCATTTTCACCAAAGTTGATTCAAACCCAACTCTTTCACAAGCTTTTACTTTACTTCCAACATAAGTCAAACTAGCCCCATCATTACCAACAATTATTGCTGCTAAATGCGGAACTTTCTCTCCGTTGTCTTTCATTTTTTGAACTTCGGCAGCAATTTCATTTTTAATATCTTCCGATACTTTTTTTCCGTCTAAAATAGTCATTTCTAATTATTTGTGTGTTGTTGTTTGTATTTTTTATTTAACAAAAAAAGACGCGATAAATCACGTCTTTTATTTACATTTTTGGCATACCTCCAGGCATTCCGCCCATCATGCGCATCATATTTTTTCCTCCAGGTCCTTGCATCATTTTCATCATTTTACTCATTTGCTCAAACTGTTTCATCAACTGATTCACCTCTTCTATTTTTCTTCCAGAACCTTTTGCAATTCTAGTTTTTCTTTTCATATCGATTATTGAAGGCCTACTTCTTTCTTTCGGAGTCATTGAATAGATTATAGCTTCAATATGTTTGAACGCATCATCTTCAATTTCCACATCTTTCATTGCTTTTCCGGCACCAGGAATCATTCCGATTAAATCTTTCATGCTTCCCATTTTTTTGATTTGCTGTATTTGAGACAAGAAATCATCAAAACCGAATTCGTTTTTAGCAATCTTCTTTTGTAATTTTCTAGCTTCCTCTTCGTTATACTGCTCCTGCGCTCTTTCCACCAAGGAAACCACGTCTCCCATTCCAAGGATACGATCTGCCATACGAGAAGGATAAAACACATCAATTGCATCCATTTTCTCTCCGGTACCCACAAATTTGATTGGTTTGTTTACAACCGATTTAATCGTAATTGCAGCTCCACCACGTGTATCCCCATCTAATTTTGTCAGAATTACTCCGTCAAAATTCAATCTATCGTTAAAAGCCTTAGCTGTATTTACAGCATCCTGACCTGTCATAGCATCCACCACAAAAAGTGTTTCTTGAGGCTGAATTGCTTTGTGAACGTTTGCGATTTCGGTCATCATTTCCTCATCCACAGCCAAACGACCTGCTGTATCTACAATAACCACATTAAATCCATTTGCTTTAGCATAAGCAATAGCTTTAAGAGAAATATCAACTGGATTTTTGTTTTCAGGCTCTGAATATACTTCCACACCTATCTGATCTCCAACTACATGAAGTTGATTAATAGCTGCGGGACGGTAGATATCACAAGCTACCAAAAGCGGCTTTTTGTTCTTTTTAGTTTTAAGATAATTGGCAAGCTTTCCAGAAAAAGTAGTTTTACCCGAACCTTGTAACCCCGACATCAAGATTACTGTTGGATTACCCGAAAGATTAACTCCTGCAGCATCACCACCCATCAATTCGGTCAATTCATCTTTAACTAATTTTACTAATAATTGCCCTGGTTCAAGCGTAGTCAAAACATTTTGACCCATTGCTTTTTCTTTCACTTTTGTAGTAAAATCTTTGGCAATTTTAAAGTTAACATCAGCATCCAACAGAGCACGACGCACTTCCTTTAAGGTATCAGCTACGTTTACTTCGGTTATTTTACCGTGTCCTTTAAGGATATGAAAGGCTTTATCTAATTTTTCGCTTAAATTATTAAACATGTTTTGTGTGTATTTCTTTAAAAATAAAGTGCAAATTTAATCATTTAGAATGAAGAATAAAGTAATAAATAAAAAAACCATTCGAAAATCGAATGGTTTTTAAATATATTTTTGACTGCTTAATTTTTTTCAAAAGTTAAATAATCTGTTCCTCCGTTTCCACCACTTATATCAATCAATTGAATTTTTGTTGCGGAATAAGTAATTATGTCCCAATCATCTGAAAGTTCTACAAAATTAGTTGGAGCAGTAAATCCAATGTTAAAATCTAAATCATTACTTGGATTATCATCAGTAGAATTACTTGTTGTAACTGACCAAGTTCCATTATATGTATTTGAACCATTGGTTGCATTTAAAGCATTACTTGATGCAAATGTAAAGTTGTAACCTGTAAAATTTGAGGTCTTGATAGTTCCGGAGTCATTATAAAGAGTTATTCGCCATGTTCCTTGACTAACTGCATTAATTACAGGAGCTGGATTAGCAGTTGAGTTTGAATTATTATCATCACTACTGCACATTGAAGCAACATTTAGCACAAATATGCAAATTAAAACTGGTATTAATTTTATTGTTTTCATTTAGTTAAGTTATTAGTTAAACGATAAGGAGATTTAATAAAAATAAATTATTATAATTACTTATAAAACTAAAAATAGTTTAAAATAGTACAAAAAAATATCAAATTTTTAGATATTTAAAATTACATTCTCTCAGGAACTTCAATACCTAATAGTTTAAAAGCTAATTTAATAGTTTCTGCCACTTTGTTAGATAATTGAACCCGGAATATTTTTTTAGCTTGATTTTCTTCACCAAGAATCGAAACAGTTTGATAAAACGAATTGTATTCTTTTACTAATTCATAGGTATAATTTGCAATCAATGCTGGACTATGATTGTTTGCAGCATCCTGAATTGCCTCTGGAAACAGCGCGATTTGTTTAATCAACTCTTTCTCTTTTGGGTGTAACGATCCTTCATTAACATTCGATTTAAAATCAAAATCTGCTTTGCGCAAGATCGATTGAATTCGGGCATAAGTATATTGAATAAAAGGCCCAGTATTTCCAGCAAAATCTACTGATTCTTCTGGATTGAACATCATTGATTTTTTCGGATCTACTTTAAGCATGTAATATTTCAATGCCCCTAGACCGATAGTTTTATATAATCTTTCTTTTTCTTCCCCTGAATAACCATCTAATTTACCTAATTCTTCAGAAATAGATTTTGCAGTAGCCGTCATTTCTTCCATTAAATCATCGGCATCCACTACAGTTCCTTCACGCGATTTCATTTTACCGGAAGGCAATTCAACCATTCCGTAGGACAAATGGTATAAATTTTCCGCCCAATTGAAACCTAATTTTTTCAAAATAAGAAACAAAACTTTGAAGTGATAATCTTGTTCATTACCTACAGTGTAAACCATTCCCGCAACATCTTGAAAATCTTTAACTCTCTGAATTGCAGTACCTATATCTTGCGTCATATAAACTGCTGTTCCATCTGAACGCAACACAATTTTACGATCCAAACCATCCGGAGTTAAATCAATCCAAACCGAACCATCTGGGTCTTTTTCAAAAATTCCTTTTTCTAATCCGAATTGAACCACCTCTTTTCCTAAAAGATAGGTATTGCTTTCGTAGTAATACGAATCAAAATCCACTCCAAGATTTTTATAAGTCTGTTCAAACCCATCATAAACCCATTGATTCATCGTTTTCCAAAGCTGCATAACTTCCGGTTTTCCAGCCTCCCAATCCAATAACATTTGTTGCGCTTCAATCAAACTTGGCGCTTGTTTTTTCGCCTCGTCTTCGGTTTTGCCTTGTGCCATTAATTGAGCAATTTCCGACTTATAAACCTTATCAAATTCAACATAAAAATTTCCAACAAGTTTATCCCCTTTTAAACCTGTGTTTTCTGGAGTTTGGCCTTCGCCAAATTTTTTCCAAGCCAACATCGATTTACAGATATGGATACCTCGATCATTTATGATTTGGGTTTTATATACTTTGTTTCCGGCTGCCTTTAAAATTTCAGCAACAGAATAACCTAATAAATTATTACGAATGTGCCCGAGATGCAGTGGTTTATTGGTGTTTGGAGAAGAATATTCAACCATTACTGCTTCTGTTTTTCCATTATTTGCGGAAGCGGAAACATAACCAAAAGAAGGAATATCTTTAATTTCATTGAAAAAATTAAGATAATAGGAATCGGAAATTACAATATTTAAGAACCCTGCAACTACATTAAATTTTTCAACTTCATTTACATTTTCAACCAAAAAGGTTCCGATTTTTGTACCAATATCAACTGGGTTTCCTTTGATAAATTTCAATAAAGGAAAAATAACTACAGTAATATCTCCTTCAAAGTCCTTTCTAGTCGCTTGAAATTCAACTTTTTCAATTGACACTCCAAACTGTTCTTGAACCGCTTTTATTATGACCGGAGAAATGATATCTTGTAATGACATGGTAGTATTTTAAAGGTGCAAAGATAGAATTTTATTAGCAAAATCACACAGTATTCGAAAATCAAATAATAAAAAAACTCGATTCTTTTGAATCGAGTTTAAACTATTTTTACCATTTAATTATTGCACTTGCCCAGGTAAATCCACTTCCAAAAGCAGCCAAAACAATCGTGTCGCCTTCTTTAATTTTGCCTTGCTCCCAAGCTTCTGTTAATGCAATTGGAATCGATGCCGCTGTGGTATTTCCGTATTTTTGAATATTATTAAACACCTGATCGTCTGCCAAATCAAACTTTTTTTGAATAAACTGAGAGATTCTCAAATTTGCTTGATGCGGAATCAACAAATCTATATCTGAAACTTGAAGATTATTTGCTTGAAGTGCTTCATTTATCACTTCGGAGAAACGAACCACTGCATTTTTAAAAACAAATTGACCGTTCATGTAGGGAAAATAACTTTCATCATCGGGGCTGTTATCTTTTAAAATGTCGGTTACCCATCTACCACCCATACCTGGAGCCAGCAAAGACAGTTCTTTTGCATGTTCGCCTTCTGAATGTAAATGAGTTGAAAGTATTCCTTTGGCGCTATTTTCTTCTCGACTTAATACAGCAGCTCCTGCACCATCTCCAAAAATAACGGAAACTCCTCGACCTCTATCGGTCATATCTAAACCTAATGATTGCAACTCAGAAGCTACAATTAAGATGTTTTTATACATTCCGGTTTTTATGAATTGATCAGCAACAGAAAGTGCATAAACAAACCCCGAACATTGATTTCTAATATCCAAAGCGCCCACCGTTTTTAATCCAAGTTCGTGTTGAAGAGCAACTCCAGGACCTGGAAAATAATAATCGGGAGAAATGGTAGCAAAAATAATAAAATCGATCTCTTGAAGTTCTAATCCCGATCTTTCAATTGCAATTTTAGCGGCTTTGACTCCCATAGACGTGGTCGTATCTTCACCTTTTACGATATGCCTTCTTTCTTTAATTCCGGTTCGTTCTTGAATCCATTCATCAGAAGTATCCATTATTTTAGATAAATCATCGTTAGTCACTACATTCTCAGGAACATAATAACCTAAACCACTTATTTTTGATCGAAACATGTAAAATGAATTTTAAATAATGGTATAAATTTATGTAAAAAGTACCGATGAATTCTTATTATTGAAAATAAATTAAAAAAGCAGCTAAATGATTTAGCTGCTTTTTTAAATAATAAAAACTTAAACTTTAAATTTTAGTGACAATAAACTCACTTCTTCTGTTGGCTTGATGTTCTTCCTCACTACATTTTACACCATCAGCACATTTATTTAATAGTTGGAATTCTCCATACCCTTTGGCAGTCAATCTTGCTTTATTTATCCCTTTACTAATCAACCAATTCATAGTGGAAGTAGCTCTATTTTGAGACAAAATTCGGTTGTGTTCTTTAGAATCTCTAGAATCGGTATGCGAGCGAATATCTAATTCCATTTGGGGATATTCTAGTAATACATTCAGTATTTTATTCAATTCCACCTCTGCATCCGGACGAATATTATACTTACTTAAATCAAAATGTATTGGATTGATACTGTACAACTTCATTAAATCATCGGATTTATGAATATTTATTGTGGTTTTTTCCATAGGAATTTCAAGGTAATTACTTTCATCCTCTTTAATAGTAATAGTTGATGATTGATTCGAATTAAAACCTTCTTTACTTGACACTAAATAACATACCGAATTGCATTCTTGCAAACCAAAATCAAATTTTCCGTCTTTGTTAGTATTAGTTTCTTTAAGTGTTTTGTTATCAGAACTCATTAATACCACTTTTACATCACTTATGGGTAATCCAGATTCTTTATCGACAATAATCCCATCTAGGTTTTGTTCACATTTGATAATTATTTTTTTTAATTCTTTAAACTTATAAATATCATCACCTCCTTTTCCGCCTTCGCGATTGGAAGTTACATAACCGTAATGTGAAGCTTCATTTATCAAAAATCCGAAATCATCAAATGAACTATTTACTGGCTCACCAACATTTGTAACATTATTAAAACTTTCGTCTTTATTCATTTTGGAAACAAAAACATCTAAACCACCAAGCCCAGGATGCCCATCTGAAGCAAAGTATAAATTTCCAGATTCAGTAATCATTGGAAAGGTCTCTCTACCTTCAGTATTTATTTTGGAACCTAAATTTGTGGGAGCTCCAAAAGTCCCATCAGCTTTAATCTCAATTTTAAAAATATCAGATTGACCTATAGTTCCCGGCATATCTGAAGCAAAAAACAGGGTGTGTTCATCAGCACTTAAAGCCGGATGTGCGACATTATAATTATCACTATTAAATGGAAGTTCTTGAATATTTGTCCATTTTTCACCTTTCAAAGTAGCTCGATACAATTTTAAAAGTGTAGTTTTATTAGAATCCGAACTTAATTTACCTTTAATAAAATTATTTCTTGTAAAGTAAACCGTTTTTCCGTCTTTAGTAAATACAGGTGTAGATTCATTTACTTTAGTGTTTATTCCTGATTCGATTTTTTTTGAATTAGTTAAAAAACCTTCTGCTACAATATCCGCTTTATACAAATTAGTAAAACCTTCCCCTGTCCAGGAATGGCGTCTATTTGTAAAACTTCCGGTATCTTTCGCTGATGCAAATACAATTTTATTATCAAAAAAAGCACTTCCAAAATCAGAGAATTTTGAATTAATACCAGCATTTTCAATTTCGTAGCGTCCTGAGTTCTTTTTAATTTGCTCTAAATAATTACTCTGCGCATTCGCTAACTTAGCTCTTAAATCGGTTCCTTTCATCTCATTAAATTTAGCCATAATATTATTGGCTTTGCCATATTCTTTTATGGCTTTTAATGATTGAGCGTAACGATAATAATATTCAGGTTCAATATATTGACCATAACTAAATAATTCTCCATACCATTTTGCTGCATTAACTAATTCTGCTTTAAAATAGTAGGCATTACCTAATTTTTGTAATATATCTTGTGATTTATTTCCAGTTTCGATCAACTTTTCATAATTCTTTATTGCTGAAATAAAATTATAGTTATCAAATGCTTTATCGGCTTTAATTTCTTTAGTATTTTGAGAATAAATAGTAAAGGAAGTCAAGCAAAATATAAAGAGCGTTAATTTAATACTAGTTTTCACAATTATATTTTTTGAAACTTTAATAATAGTTAATGTCATGATATTTTATTTTTAGAAAAATCTAGGTGAAACAATTCTGCTTTGACGATTAAATAACTCAAATCGCAAAAATACTTCATGCGAACCCGAATTGTAATGCGCTAGTTTAGTCGTATCTAGGTCATAGCCATAACCAACAAACAGACCATCACTAATTTGAAAACCTGCCATCAAACTTGCTGCAGCACTCCATCTCCATGCAGCTCCAAGAACAAATTTATCATTGAATAAAAAATTTGCAGATAGGTCCACTTGAATCGGTGCTCCCTGAACCATCTTGCCAAGAAATGCTGGTTTAAATTTTAAATTAGTATTTAAATCAAAAACAAAACCACCTATTAAATAGTAATTCATTTTTTCTTTATAGACTGCATAATCGGAATCGCTGTAGCGTTTTGTTTCAAAAAAGTTTGGAATAGAAAATCCTACATAAGACTTATCCGAATGCAAATAAATCCCTGCTCCAATATTTGGTGAAAACTTATTTGCATACGATTGCAATGTATTATCGGGAGCATAAATATTTAATTTATTTGCATCAAAACTAAATAAATCAACGGATCCTTTTACCCCAAATGATAATTTATAGGTTTCAGAAGTTTTAACAGTATAAGAAATATCCGCAGCAATATTATTTTCATCAGTTGGGCCAAGACGATCATTAACAAAAGACAAGCCAACTCCCAAATTAGTATTTTGAATTGGTGAATTAATTGACACTGCATTGGTAACTGGAGCACCATCTAAACCAACCCATTGAGATCTATGCAATCCAAATACACTCATTACTCCTCGTGATCCAGCATAAGCAGGATTCACATTTATTGTATTGTACATGTACTGCGTATATTGTGCATCTTGTTGAGAAAAGCTAACTAAACTCACAAATAATAAAGCTGTAATTAAAAATTTTGTTTTCATATTTATGTTTTTAACCTAAAGAATTAGAAATAGGCACTTTGATAGATATTTATATTTACTTATTGTGTTAAATAGAGGAAGCCCGTTTTAGTGGTGACATTCCCATCAATTCCTTTATAATTTAATATATAATAATAAGTTCCATTTGGAAGAGCATCGGATTGATTAATTGTAACCCTTCCCTCTGAATACCCTCTAAACACTCTCAAATTATTATCATAATTCTCTATTTCAAATACTTTTATTCCCCATCGATTGAAAATTTCAACAGAATTATCTGTAAAACATTCTAATCCTTTGATGTAAAAATAATCATTATTTCCATCATTATTAGGTGTTATTGCATTAAACACTTCAATATAACATCCATTTACAGTAATGGTTACAGTTGCTGTAGCACAAACTGAGCCTTGACATACTTGGTAGTTTATCGTTACCGTAGTTCCTGATTCACTCGCTAGTGGAGTGTAACTCATAATTCCGGTTACTGGATTAAACGTTACCGTTCCTCCTGCTGTTCCTCCTGCTGCTTGGGTTATCGTATTTCCATCATTTGCTAAGAAATCATCATTTGCTAAGATGTTTACTGTACTTTCTTGTCCGTAGGGTGCTGTTACCGTATCGTTTACAGCTACCGGAACTAATACGTGTGGATCGGTACCATTTGGATTGCCATCCAAATCACAATCGGAAGCATTCCAAGTTGCGCTTGCATTGGCCAAAACTTGACCTGCTCCATACACACAAGGATTAGTTGGGTTAGGATCTGTCGCATCTGGATCTCCATCTCCGTCTAAGTCGCCTGATGGTACTGTAATGGTTACTGTTGCTGTGGCACAAACTGAGCCTTGACATACTTGGTAGATTACCGTTACCGTAGTTCCTGATTCACTCGCTAGTGGAGTGTAACTCATAATTCCGGTTACTGGATTAAACGTTACCGTTCCTCCTGCTGTTC
>JACCDK010147090.1_pt1 | contig 12150 bp, 10 predicted proteins | sample 7445871 | NCBI WGS metagenome assembly JACCDK01 (sample SAMN15323436, study PRJNA562643) | freshwater metagenome | isolation source: river surface water | place: USA:Blue River Watershed | collected 2017-08-15
AAACAGATGGTAGAATTTTGATAAGGATGAAAATGTATGCAGATAAATGATGGATACATTAATCAAGATAAATGCAAGAATGAGTTTTTCGTTGTAGAAGTGCTTTTTCATGATTGGAGATTGCTTATTCCTATTATTTACCGATGCTGTTTGATAAAGTTACAAATTAATTATTTGAAATCTGGGCAGTGTTTAATTTTTGAAGGTTTATGGTTTGAGTTCAAAAATAAGATCTCTGTAAGTTCTTGATTATTTTTGACTTATTGAATAATCTGTATAATAACTTAAAATGAATAATAATTCAGTTACTACTCCTTCATTTGTATTTGGATATTGGAGACCATGGAACGAAAATTCAAATTTTACTGAGAGCTATCTTGATTATGTAAAAGATGTGTCATTGGTAAAATATGGAGCTGATACAGTTGGTAAGTACATTCAGATTGCTTCAAAAGAGCAGGTAAACGCAATACAAGAACTGGGCAAAACGATTGGTGGAGGATTAGATATATTATCGGGTAAAATGGATGATGTAGAATCAGAGCTTAGTTTTTTGAATTCAAATACAGAAATTTTAATAGCGCAACAAAGGTTAAGTAATGTTCTCCTTGAGGATATTATTGGTTTATTGCGTGTTCCTGATAGCGAAAAGGAACGACAATTCGCCATTGAACTTGGGGTTAAGTTTTTTATTAATGCTGAAAAGGATTCATCCTTGTTTAATGATGCTCTTGAGCAGTTATTAAAGGCAGAAGCACTGATGAAACAAGATTATTTTGTTCTACATCGAATTGGGTGTATTCACTTATATGTTGAAGCCAATTTGGATGTTGGGAAAGCAAAGGATTATTTCATTAAATCCGCAAAATATTCCAGTGTAGAAGGTGGAAGTGATGCACTCAGATTAGCGAATGTGCTGACGGAAAATTATCCGAAAAGGCAAGAGAGACTGAATGAAATCGAAAGAATCATTGAAAATATAAATTGGGACAAATTTTCTGAACTAAGAAATATTAATGTATTTGACCTAAAATATGAAGATGATGAATTATATTATCTAATTGCCCAGGAAGATATTTTTGATGAATTGTTTGATGAAGCAGCTGAGATTGTTGTGCAATCACAAGATGGTTCTGCTTCTATGATTCAAAGAAAACTTAAGTTGGGGTTTAATAGGTCTGGTCGTATAGTTGATCAATTGGAGTGGGCAGGTATCTTAGGTCCATTTGAAGGAAGTAGACCTCGAAAAGTATTGATTGCTGACAATTCCACGCTTAAGCAAAAAATCAATATGATTAAACAAAATCCAAAGTTGTTGATGGAAAGTTGTCATGACTATGCAGAAATTTTGTCAGAAGAGGAGTTGTTGGAAAAAGAAAATCAAAATGTCAAGGTTGAACTGATCAGAAAGGAGATGAATGAAATATCATCTATAATCGAGCATACTAACCTCAAGTATCAGTATTATGGGATAAACTCTCTCAAAGCGCTAACTGCCGACTCTTATCAAAAGGCTGCATATTGCTGTTATATTTTAGGCGAGTATGAAGAATCCATTTCCTATCAGAAAGAGGCTACAGATTTGATAAAGAGTCCAGAAAACTTGTTTCTTCTTGCGAAGTATCAAATAAGGAATTGTCAAGTGGGTGAAGCTGTTGAGAACCTTAATTCGGCAATTGAATTAATTCCGGAATTAGCGTTAGCAGTATTCAAAGAAATTGATTTATTGAATAATCGAGAGGTGTTGAACCTAGTTGAGAAAAAGAATCTTGATATAAATAGTAAAATCAGAAATCTAATTGAGGATTGGAAAGGTGTAAAATCCGAAGTGGTATTTCGTGAAATTGATGATCTAAATATAACTCTAGAGAGTTCGTATGAAAAAAAAGTGGCTAAGTATAGAACATCAAAAGCACTTCTTTCTGAAATCATTGAAAAAATTAGAATAAAAAAACAAAAAATTGATGAGACTATATCAGATTATAGTAGTAAGACTTTTATACAATCCACTGAAGCATTAATAAATTGCTTAAATGAGTCGAAGGATTTGTTGCTTGAAGAAATGGAAAAGATTCATGCGAAGGTAGAAGTTAAACTAGATGACAATGTTGTTAGAATTGGATCTAAATACCAAGGCGGAATAGTTTTTCAAATAGATGAACATGGGAAGCATGGATTAGTATGTGCAGACAAAATATTAGATTCCGCAATTTGGGGTAGTGAAGACAAAAATTATGATACACAAAAATCAGTAGGTTCGGGTAATGTAAATACTGAAATTATAGCACAAAAGGCAAATGCGAAAATTAATCGAGTGTATTTTTTTGTAGCATTCTCATTGCTTATGATTTTGGTTTTTTGGCCATTGATTGGTAGTTTATTCATTGAATTTAAAATACGGATACCTTTGATAACTGAGAATGGCATTTATTGGTGGGTGAGGTTTGGCATTCTTCTAGTTTTACAATTAGTTGTTTTAATGTTAGCACTTAAAAATAAAATAGCACTAGTTACCTCAGCCGGAGTTTGTAAAATCTCTGATAATAATGGTTACAAGGACTGGTATTTGCCTTCAATTAATGAACTTGAATTAGTAAACCGAAATCTTTTTTCCTTGGGTAATTTTAGCTTTCTAGATGATCACTGTTGTTGGAGTAGCAGTGAATGTTGGAGTAGCAGTGAAGTTTCTTTTGCTGAAGGGGTGAAGCGTAATGCTTATTGTTTACTTTTTAAAAATCCAAAATCAGAAGTTAAATGCGTTAATAGAAGTTCCGTAAATAGTGTTTTGATGATAAGATCATTTTGATTGGATAGAAATTCGAATGTTTGATTTTTTTAGTTCTTCACTCTAGTGTGAGCTTGGATAGATGTGTGCAACAAAATCGAAGCAAATGAGATTTTAAGAATATGAAACAAACAATTTCAAAGTAGCAAGCATAAATATTGAATATTCCCAATATTTAATTGGTATTAAATTCATGTTGACAATTTAGCGAACAAAATTGCCCTTGGAAATTAGATGTTTGAATCGTTTGACCACACCAGATGCAATTTGTTCCTCTGTAACCCGACGATATTAGTCCTTTCCTTTTTTCATTATTAATAATCTGGCTCAATTTTCCGCAACTATAAAGTAGATATGCGTCTTTGATAGCGGCCAATCTATTGGCTTTGTATCGTGATAGAAAAAAACTTTCCTCATCATCCACTGATAAATTTAAATATGATACAAAATCTTCATCAGACATAAAGTGAAGTCCAAGATCTTTTTTTATACTTTTACGAGTTGTTCTCTTTAGCAACTCATTTTTTTCCTTGCTTATGAATTCATTATTTAAGTTCTTTACCTTGGTAAATGCTATTAATGTTTGTTTTTTAGCACTGATATGTAATTCTTCTATTTTCTCTCTCGATGAATTAATTTTATTTATTTGCTGTTGCCATTCAGTAGTGCCTTTTAGCTTGTCAATATCACGTTTGATAAAGAATCCAATTATAAAATCGATTAATCCCATAATTATTTGTTCTATTCTTTTAGATGCTTTTCGGTGTTTGAAAGAGTATGGTTATACATAAGGATTGAGCGAATAGAATTGTTTTTATGCTTGGTAATTGTAATGCGGTCTAATTTAACTTATTTAATCATTCAATGAATTCTATTTCATTAGGTAAATAATTTTATAATAAATCAAATTTTCAACTCTTTAGATTTTATTCGTTTTCAATATTGTCAAATAGTACCATTTGAGATAGCATTTTTAATTGTCCTTGAATATTTTAAATGAATAGAGTATTGATTCAATTGGGTTTATGAATGTAAAAGATTTCAATAAGCAACTTTATTCATACTACCTAATCCCAAACTCACCCTTAAATGCATCATACACCTTTTGCAGTGTTTGCGCGGTTTCTGTCATCAACTGATCGGGTTGAAGCGCGTCCATGTCCCATGTCTTTTCAATGGTGAATTGATTGGGCAATACGTCGCAAGCCTTGACATCAAACCGCAAACTGATCCATCCATGCCATTCCTTGGGTTGTATTCTAACATAACGCGCAATGACAGGTTTGGTCAAAACCAATACTTGCACTTCTTCACAAGAATCTACTCCTGGATGATTGGCAGCGATCAGTGTCCAATCTTTCCCATTGTCACTTACGAGCAAATCATAACGCGTGATCCATTGCTCGCGGTTGAAGCGCCCTTGAAGGGCTACTTCAAAAATCATTGACTTTTGGAGTAGGTCTAGTTGAATCCATTGCGAATCATCACATTTCTTGGCACTCCAATTGGCGTATTTGTGTTCGCTGTTCAATTTGCTCAAACGTGCACTGTGGTTTCTGTTGTACTCTGAACTGGCTGTAATCTGATCGTCCTTGGCTTCGTCTATCCTCCATCTTGCCAATGAGGCATCCAAGGCCGCTCCTGTGAACTTGGCGTCAAATCCATTTTGCGACGCAAAGGTTTCCATCTTGGTCAACAGTTGACTTCCTGTAAGGGTATTCTGCAAATGCAGCAATACACACCATTTTGGATTTTGCTCATCTTGCCAGGTGATGCCATATCCCAACCAATGCTGACCATGTTTTTTATTGGAATCGTTATAATCCAAATAACGAAGCTCCTTGGTAATGTTCCGTTCCTTTTTTATTGCATTGGAGAAATATTCCTTTTGGGTTTCAAGCAATCCATCTAGAATAAGATCGGCCATTGGGATGTAGGTTTCACTCTTCATCAAAACGGGCTTCAATCCCAAAAGAGCAATGTTTTTCCTGGAAAGCTCAAGGGTGAATTGTTGAATAAACTGAGCCGTGATTTCCAATAGTCTGCTTTCCGCTTCTTTTATGTTCAGAAAGGAATAGCGTAAAATCAAACACGACTTTCTATACAGTCGTTGGACTTCGGGATATGAAAAATCCAGTTGTTCCAAAAGCTCATCGAGATGTTGATGGTAGTCACTGATGTTTTGTCCACATCTGATTTTTATGTCGTAATGGATTTGCTCATTGCTGTAATCGGCATTCATTCGGAATTGCAAATATGTTGGACAACCATTCTTTTTCTCCTCAAGGGTAATGCCCATTGTTCCGCGCTTGTGGTCTTCTTGTTTCTCAATGATGGAAGGGTCAGTAAGATGATTGGAAATGTTCGATTGAATGGCATTCAACACAGCCTTCGCATCATCCAATTGTTTTTCAAGCGGATCGATGATTTCTGGCAAATGAAGCAAATAGTCTTGGGTAATTTCAGGAATCAGCGCGTTGAATAAATTGAAGATGATGTCGAATGACTCGGATACGATACCGGGATTTTCAATCGTCTTGTTCATGGTTTGGCAGAATTGAATCTGCTCAAAGGTGTAGTCCGTTTCGAAATACCAGGGATATTTTTCCAGCACTTCGGTGATGGGGGCGTAACTCTTTTCTGAAATTCGATCCCACAAAACCAAATCGGGATATTTGTAAAATTCGTTCAGATACTTTTGGAAGAAACGGCGCAAGTTTTTTCTGGTGTGAAATTGAAGCAGACCAAAATGTTCCATGTCTTTTTGATCTTTCCAATCAGGTAAAAATCCAGTGGCAATGGAGCCGTCAGAATAGGCAGATACATGCAGCGCCAAGGCAGCTTTGGTGGGTGCATTTAATGGAAATATACTGCACCATGCGTAGGACGTCATGTTTCCAATTTGCCATTGATTTTGTTTCGTGGTCCATTGCAACCCACCTTCTTGTTGAAGGGATTTTAGCTTGTGCTCAATGTATTTTTGCAATGAATTGAATGCGAATTTGTGCCAGTATTCTTTTGTTTTAGAATCATTGGAATCCCCGTCAATTTTGAAGTTGGTGCCAACATTTAATTTGGCAATGCCCATGAGCCACATGCGCGACATGGCCAGTGATTGATAGAGTTTTAATCCTTGTGCGTCAAATTGATGAAAGTTCGATTTTCTGGCTTCCTCAGAAGGGATGCCCAAGGCATAGGCGCGGGCATCAACCAGTTTTTCAAAATCTTCAGCAGTCACGCCGTATTGTTCGCCCATTAATTTTAAAACCAAACCATTGAAAGTTTTGCTTTTAATGGCCTTGTCGATGGCCTCGACGAATCGGGTGTCTACCTCAGGGAATGGATCATCTATCCCTTGTTCTTGTGCAGTTTGTATGATGAGTAAGCGCAATTCGTCGCTGCTCATGTTCAATTTGGCTTTGGTAATGGATTCCAAAAATTTAAACTCTTCTACACTAATTTGACCGTCATCCAAGCAGTGAACAATATTGTTTTTTAATTCTACAATGCTATTGATTTTCTTCAACTGCTCTTGTTCTTCATGAATGGCGGCTATCGCTTCTTCTTTCGGTTTTAAAAGTTCAGACCAATCATTAATGAGGAGGTGATTTTCTTTGTTGAGTAAGACCTTTAATTCCTCTTGCATGTCACGCGGCGATGCAATGGTGGTGCTAAATTCTCCCGATTCATCACTCAGCAAAATATTGTTTTTGTCTTTTTCTGTGACGATCCATTGGTTGTATTCCCATACATTGCGCAAGTCTTCCATCACCTGCTTTACCGCCCTCTCAAGAGGAGGAAGCATGAATCGATAATAGTCATCGTTGAAAGGCCAACTGACCATTTTACCCGGCTTGTTTTTAATTTCGTAGATGGGATGAGCAATCTTATTTCTCAATTGAACGAAGGTGTTCAGGAAATCATTCAAGCTCACTTTAGACAATGAAGATCCCTTCATCAACTTTTGAGAATGATCGAAGAGATTTTCAGTTTCTCCTGACTCCAACGCTTTTTTGAAATTTTCGTAGGAAAGAATAAATAGAGATACTTCTTCATTCGGAATAGAAGTCGTCAGAATGTCATTCAATAATGAAGGCTTGTTGTTTTTGGCCAGAAATTGCGCGGTGTCTCGAATCCATCCGACGTAAATCCCCAAGGAAAGAGATTTTTTCATGTTGACAATGTCCTTTTCAACCTTGAGAAAAGTCAAGCCACTCTCCCGGTACTCTGCGAGTACGAATGAGCTCAGGTGCATGATAAGGCTTTCTCCTAGATGCAGGATGTAGCGTTGTTTGGCCTCGTAGAAATTGGCCAAAGCAATTTCATCGAGCGATTTTAAGAACGACTTGGGAATGTTTGTCATGAGAGAATTTGAATTTCGAGAAATTTGATTTATGTGATTTCGGGTGATAAGCACTTACCATGGCTAATCAATTAAAAAGGCTGCAGGAATTGATCAGCTTATTTTGTCATAAGATATGCGCCGATCCCAATTGTAACGGCGATTAGTCCTATGATTATCCATTTGAGGACACTCGATTGAGGTTTTTGCAGAATGGTTAACAATTCAGGATTTATTACCTCCAAATGGTAATCACCTTTGTTAAAGTCTTGAGCTTTTTCTACCTGAACGACTTTAATCCCATATTGTGCGACATGATTAATGAGATTTTGTAAATCATGTTCTTTGGTTAAAGTATCAGCGCTTTCCCAAGAACGAGAAACCAAAACTTCAACACCATCACTTGTTTGAAATGTTTCATTTGGCTCAATAAAATGCGATGCGCTTACATCCAAGGATTGGGCTTCACATTCTTGACGAATCGATCCAGGCTGAACTACGCCATATGCTCGGTTGGAATAAGGAGCGAATAGCGATTTGTAGTTCTTGGGAGCTGATGGATTGATCTTGTCTGGCAGCATTTGTTTTAATTCCTCGAATGTAATGGATGGTTTTAATTCAAATATTGCAGCAACCACACCCAGAGCTGTCCGGTTCATGGCTTTGCCTGTAATCTGAATAACTCCTTTTGTTAATGCCTTTTTTTGTTCGGCCGATAATCGTTCGAAAGTTTGTACCATTTTTTTTTGAATTGATAATGATTATTGGATCAATCGCGATGTTTGATTGAATGTTTGTCTGGTTAAAAAAAAAAAAGGATATTCGAAATACCCTTTTTTTTGATGAGTTTGGATTTGATTAGAACCAATCTGGTTGCGCCTTCATGATTTCAGAGGCTCCTTTTGCTTTTGCCCATTCATTGAATTCAATCAAAGTTTGGCCATTGTTTTCGCCCAATGAGTGATAATTACGACCATTTTTCTGGTACATAATTTCTACTTTACATCCATAGGCAGCCTCGTAACGTGTCTCGAATGTATTCACATTTTGAGATCCATTTGTACTCAATTCCTCAGCGCCTTTTTTTCCGCGAATGGTGGCATGAGAAACCGACCAATCTCCTTGATGCTTTCCATCTGGACGATAAAATCTAATCCACAAATAAGGATACTTTGTTGACCATTCTCTTGCGATGGACTTTAAAAGTTTGTTTCCAGTAAAGCTAATTTCAGCCATATAAAATTAATTTCTTTTATTCCTACTCTTGAAGATTTTCGGATTACTCTCACGAATTTGTTTAACTGTTCGTGTCAGTGATACAAATAAAATAAATTACAGATGTAAAGACAATTTTTTTTTGTTTTTTTTCATTCTTGGTTAATAAGTTGGAATAATATTTAATAACCATGATGAGAGAAAAGTGGAAAATTTATTTAATTATGGTTTTTGGTGATAATTTTATAAATCAACCTCCTGAAATGAATATTTTCAATCATTGTCGAAAGAGGAGGTTCCATCCCTTCTCATCCAAAAAAACACAACACCTCCCATCCTTCATCACGCATTGTACCTTGAATGTTTCCTGCGTGCCAAGGATGGTTCTGGTGTAGGTTAAATTCCACTCGTGGTCATTGATGGTTTTTACGCCGGACCGTTTCATCTGATAACCAAAAGGCGCGTTTTCTATTTTCTCCAATTGTTGTGCCTTGCTCAAGTTTTGTAATGCGGGTCCTGTCATGTAAGGCAACATCTGCTCATATTGTTGGTGCTTGTGTAAGGTCTGTAAATAGGTTAAAATATCCGCATTGTAAAAACACAGAGGATTCTTAAAGAGGCAATCGCTGGATTGAGCCAATGATGATTGGGTTAATCCAATGGAGAGTGCCAAAAGCACTAGTATTTTTTTCATGGTCATCGGGTATCACTTGAGCATTTTCTTCAACGCTTTCACCGCCTTGTTGAAATGGTATGGAAACAAATAGTAGGATATTCCGATGAGCAGCGCCAACCCAGTCAACCCTGCCAGTACAAAGAATGGAACGGTCGACAATCCGCTCATCTCTTTGATTTCATTGACTTTTGTGACAATTCCATCCACCGCATCAAAGGCCGATAAGACGGATATCAAAGTCAATAAAAGCGCTTGTCGCTTTTCTTGCTCCTCCTGAAGTTGGGCCGCCAAGCCTTGCAAGCGACTTTCGAAATGTTCGATCTCTTCATCAATCAACAAGGATTTGCGCATGGCGCTGAAGAGAATGTTGGGCAAGAAATTAAACGAGATGTGTCTGAAGTTGTATTGATTGATGAACTCCTGAAACAAGTCTCGATACCTAACAGGATTCTTCACATACTCCGTATTGAATTTGAATAAATTGAAACGGATATACAGATTGAAAATATAAATGCCGAAATAAACCCGTGACCAGTTGTGGTGGTTGAGAACATCTTCTTCGAATCGTTTGTAATGACCTTGGCCAATTAAAGTAAAAGAGTCCATCAATGCCAAGCCGGTGTAGTTGTTGAATATGGCAATCTTATCGGACATGATGCTGTTTAAATAATCTTCTGATGGAGCATCAAATCCTTTGTCCGAAATGGAATCCAATATCGAGCAAGTTCCAATTTCATAAAGCAAATGGTCTCTGTTGTAATCTTGTGATAAGGCGGATTCATTCAGGTTCAAAATCGCATAGGTTTTGAATTTGGATCCACTGAATTCATCGGATTGAATGTTGTCTCCGGTCAGTTTGATATTGGCCAAAAGATTTTTTGAAATCCATTGATGAAACTCAAATTCTTCTACATCGACTATTTTCGAAGAAAAGTTTCTGGCCAAAAAAAGCGTGTCGGAAACCGTTGTGGCCTGCCAATCTTGCGGTGTTAAGGTCATGGAAAACATGCCAATCTTATCCGGGAAAAGAAAGATCTCACAATGTTCAATGGTTGTTGAAATGGATTTCATGCCATTGATTTGGGGATCGTATTTGAGAAACCCAATGGTTTTGTTCACTTCTTTGCGCAAGGTTTTCACCGTCTTGCGCTCGTTTCCCGAGTAGTCAACGCCAGGGTCGCCTGAAAGCAAAAAACCATGAAACTCCCTATAGTAAACATTTTTGTAGAATTCCTTTGTTTTGCTAATTCTTGATTTTTTTTCATCCGATGAAATGTCCTTGGGCAATTGAATGAGTGCCATGGACTCATATCCATGTTTGATGAATAGGTCGATGTGGCTCTTGGGTTGATAAGAGAAGATGCCGGTTATTTTCAATAGGCCAGATTCAAAGGTGATTTGTGCATTCATGTTTTACGTTTTATAGGTTAATGGATATACCCAAGGCGGAATTAAAATAGAATTCGGGAATATCAATCACAGGATGGGTATCGTACATGGAATTGATATTGTATTGTAAATCCAAATGCTTGGAGATGGGCATGGATAAGCTCAATTGGTTGGACCAGCGCATCGGAATGTTTTCTTTGGCATTCAATGGGAATTGAAAAAATTGGTTCCAAGTCAACTCGAAACGACGGCTCAATTGCCAGAAGATCCGGATGTTTTGATTGAATTTCATTTTGTGATACGTCGCTGTTCCTCGCGTTTGGTATTGGTCTCCAGTGATATTCCATTGTTCACTTTCTTGAAATATTCCTGAGGCCAACTGCATTTGAAAATTGTTTTTCTGTATCCCGTTGAATCTGAAATTCATGCCTTGCAATTGCCGATGGACCAAGCCCCGATTCAAATCCGTCTGGTATTGAACAAAGAAGTTGACGGTGGCTTTTTGGTGAAAATAAGGAGTGTACCTCAAATAGGCAAAGCCACTGTTGATGAGCGAAAAATTCTGGGTTCCAGTTGTGATGTATTGTCCGTTGAGCAACCATTGGTGACGATCATTGTAATGATAAACAGCTTCATTCAATAGGGTAGCATCATAAATGATGTCCTTTTGTTTGGACAGGTTTCCTGAAATTCCCAACCCCCATTTCAAGTCATGTTTTTTTATGGAGTCCAAGGGCAGGGTAGGGTCCTCCACATTTAATATTTGCCCATTTGATATCATTGAAGTCAAACAAGCACAAACCAACAATGCAAACCTCGTTTTCATTCCCCGAATATAAAATAGAAAAGGATATTTATACTTCTCGTTTCTTCAACAATACATGTCGTTGCCAATAATCCTGCGCCGCGGCTTTCAATGGCTGTTCCATTTTGTTGGAGGGAAAGGGATATGATACGCCCCCCGGATGAGCCGTAATGATGTTCCATTGCGACTTGGACCATTGCGCAATGACCGTGAAAATTGGGGTCTGCTCCCATTCGTCTACCGGCAAATAAGCAATGCGGATTCGATCGCGGTATTCGTATTCTAAGCGAGATTCATGTTCGGGCAAGCGCTGGGTGATGCCCATGTAGCCAATGGGCGCGTTGTTCGAAAAGACAAAGGCCTTTCTCATTCTTCCTTGTTCTCTGGATTCTATCGGTTCCAAAGTGTGAATGATTTGAAGGAGGTCGTTCAAATGGCGAATGGCAGGGATAAAGGTTCCACCGGCCTTTCCACTTTGGAACAAATGCCGTTCGAAGTGTTTTTCAGCGGCTGGGCTTGAGAATATATTGGTCATTTCGGAAACCAATTTAATTGGATTTCTTTCATGGTCAATCTGAAATTTCATTTCCCTATCTTTGATTCATGAAGCATTGTCTTACTTTTTGTTTTTGCTTGTGGATGGGTTTGTCTCAAGCACAGTACTTTCACTTACCCAAAAATCATCAGAACGATCCCCATCTTCCCGCCTGGGCAGCCGAGATGTACAAAGAGAATCCAGATGTTTCTCGGGTCAAAGCCTTGTACGAGGATTTTTACCGAGTCAATATTTTCGTCAAAAACGAACACACCCAATACTACAAACGTTGGGTCAATGCCATTCAGCACCACTTGGACAACAACCAAATTCAAATCCAATCCGCACCGCAACGTGGAGGTGGTTCTGCCATTTGGAATTATTGCGGTCCTGAAGTCCATTT
>JACCDK010154246.1_pt1 | contig 12128 bp, 12 predicted proteins | sample 7445871 | NCBI WGS metagenome assembly JACCDK01 (sample SAMN15323436, study PRJNA562643) | freshwater metagenome | isolation source: river surface water | place: USA:Blue River Watershed | collected 2017-08-15
GCCGCGCCGAAGATAGTGCCGGCGATCCTGCTGGTGATGCGATAGGTCATGCTGATCTCTCCGATGCTCGGGTTGCTGACCGATGCTACCGGAGCGAGTGCAGCGATGTTCCTCGGCTCAGCGCGCGCGGAGGGTCACACGGCGCGAAACGGCCGTCGGCAGTTCAATCCGGCTTCTTTGCCACCGCCACCATCGCGGCGCGCAACAGGCGGTCCTTGATCATCCAGCCGGCCTGCATCTCCGACACAACCGTACCGGGCTCATGATCATCGCTCGGCACTTCCAGCATCGCCTGATGCTGGTTGGGATCGAGCGGCAGGCCGACCGCGGCGATCCGGGTGATGCCGTGGCCCGCGAAGACCTTTTCCAGCTCGCGCTGGGTCGCTTCGAGGCCGAAGACGAGGCCCTTCATGCTGTCGTCGGCGCGCAGGCTTTCGGGGATCGCGTCGATCGCGCGCGACAGGTTGTCGGCGACCGAGAGAATGTCGCGGGCAAAGCCGGTCGCGGCATAGGCGCGCGCCTCGTCCTTCTCGCGCTCCAGACGGCGGCGCACGTTCTGCGTTTCGGCCTGCGCGTAGAGCACTTCCTGCTTGGCGTTCTCCAGATCCTGCCGGAGCGATTCGAGCGACTCGCTCAAATCATCCTCGCCGCCGTCGCGCAGATGTTCCGGCACGCCCTTCAATTCGTCTTCAGCCGCCTGATCCAGCGGCTTTTCATTATCCGTCATGTCGTAAAGCTTTCCATTCAAGCGATGAGCTTGCCCAGCGAACGGGCTGTGAGGTCCACCATGGGGACTACGCGCGCGTAATTCAACCGCGTGGGGCCGATCACGCCGAGCACGCCGACCACCCTGCCCTCGCGATCGCGATAGGGCGAGGCGATCACGCTGGAGCCGGACAGGGCGAAGAGGCGGTTCTCGCTGCCGATGAAAATCCGCGTTGCCTCGGCCTCGCGCGCCGAATCGAGGAGTTGGGCCACCGATTGCTTGTTCTCGAGGTCTTCCAGAAGGCTACGCACCCGTTCGATATCGCCAAGGGCCGTCTCGTCGAGGAGGTTGGCCGCACCGCGCACGATGAGAACGGGGCGCGCGGCGGCATCCTGGCTCCACACCGCAAGCCCGCGCTCGACGAGGTCACGCGAGGCATCGTCGAGCTGCGACTGGCCGGCGCTGATCTCGGCGCGCATCGCCTGGGCGGCCTCCGCAAGGGTGCGCCCAGCCAGCCTTGCGGTGACATAGTTCGACGCCCGGTCAAGCGCGCCCGGGCTGATCGCGCCGCCGATGGTCACCACCCGGTTTTCGACCGCGCCGTCCTCGCCCACCAGCACCGCCAGCGCCCTGCCCTGCCCCAGATCGACAAGGCTGAACTGGGCGAGGCGCTGCTCGCGCGGGGCGACGAGCACCATGCCCGCCGCGCCCGACAGGTCGGACAGGATGGCCGAGGCCTGTTTCAATGCCGCCTCGAGCGGGCCTGCCTCGGCAAGCCGCGCCTCGATCGCCGCCTGCTCCTCGCGCGTCGGCTCGGCCACGCGCATCATGCCGTCGACGAAAATCCTGAGGCCTGCATCGGTCGGCATCCGCCCGGCGCTGGTGTGCGGGGCGGCCAGCAGGCCCGCGCTCTCCAGATCGGCCAGCACCGAGCGGATCGAGGCGGGCGACAGATTGAGTGTCCCGTCCGCCGCCAGCGTCTTGGATCCGACCGGCTGTCCGCTGGCGATATATTCCTCGACAAGGCGCTGGAAAATGTCGCGCGCGCGGCTCGTGAGTTCGGTGACGGGGAGCAAGGTCATGGGGAAGAGCTAATCCCTATCGCCAGCTTTCTCAATTTCCGTTCGTCCTGAGCTTGTCGAAGGGCCGCACTTTCTTCTAGCGCAGTCCGCCAGCGAAAAGGAACACAGATCATGCGCCCATCCGGACGCGCGCCCGACGAGATGCGCGCCATCACCATCGAAACCGGCTTCACCCGTCACGCCGAAGGCTCGGTCCTGATCGGCTTCGGCGATACCAGAGTGCTGTGCACCGCGAGCGTCGAGAAGGGCGTGCCGCCATGGCTCAGGGGCAAGGGCGAAGGCTGGGTGACGGGCGAATACTCAATGCTCCCGCGCGCCACCCACACCCGGGGGCAGCGCGAGGCGGCCAAGGGCAAGCAATCGGGTCGAACACAGGAAATCCAGCGGCTTATCGGCCGGAGCTTGCGCGCCGTGGTAGACTTGCAGAAGCTCGGCGAGCGGCAGATCACCTTGGATTGCGACGTGATCCAGGCCGATGGCGGCACGCGCACCGCCGCGATCTCGGGCGCGTGGATCGCGCTGCGTCTGGCCGTCAATGGCCTCATGGCCTCGGGCGACATCAAGCACGACCCCATCACCGCGCAGGTCGCAGGTATCTCCTGCGGCATCTACAAGGGCACGCCGGTGCTCGACCTCGACTATGACGAGGATTCGAACGCCGAGGCCGACGGCAATTTCGTGCTCCTGTCCGGCGGCAAGATCGCCGAGGTGCAGGCCACCGCCGAGGGCGCGACCTATGACGAGGAAGGCCTGCTGCGCCTGTTGCGCCTCGCCCGCATCGGCTGCGACCGGATCTTTGCCGCGCAGTTGGACGCGGTGAAATGACACGCCGTCTCGGCTCCGGCTCGCTGGTGATTGCCACGCATAACGGGGGCAAACTCAAAGAGATCAGCGCGCTGCTCGATCCCTATGGGGTCAAGTGCCTCTCGGCCGGATCGCTGGGCCTGCCCGAGCCGGCCGAGACCGGCACCACCTTCGTCCAGAATGCCCTCCTCAAGGCGCGCGCGGCAGCCGAGGCATCGGGGCTGGCGGCGCTGGCGGACGACAGCGGCCTCAGCGTCGCGGCGCTCGATGGCCGCCCCGGCGTCTATACCGCCGACTGGGCCGCGCGGCAGTGGTTCGAGGGCGCCCCGGGCCGCGACTGGTACATGGCGATGGGCAAGGTCGAGGGGATGCTTGCCGAGAAGGGCCCGAAGGTGGACCGCGCAGCCGCCTTCCACTGCGCTCTGGCGATCGCCTGGCCCGATGGCGAATATGCGATTTACGAAGGGCGTTGTGACGGCTCGCTCACCTGGCCGCCGCGCGGGGCGCTCGGCTTCGGCTATGATCCCGTCTTCGTGCCGACCGGCAGTGCGCTGACCTTCGCGGAAATCCCGCCCGAGGAAAAGCACGCCATCAGCCACCGCGCCGATGCCTTCGCCAAGCTGGTCGCGGAGCAGTTCGGCCGCTAGGATAGGCCGCCATGGCCCGCGCGCTCTACATCCACTGGCCCTTCTGCGCGAAGAAATGCCCCTATTGCGACTTTAACTCGCATGTCCGCGCCTCGGTCGATGTCGGCGCGTGGGAGCGCGCGCTCATCGCCGATATGCGGGCCGAGGCCGAGGTCGCCGGGGGGGAGCGGCTGACCTCGATCTTCTTCGGCGGGGGCACGCCCTCGCTGATGCCCCCTGCCCTCGTCGCCGCGCTGCTGGCCGAGGCCCGGGCCCTGTGGGGTTTCGCTGAGGGGATCGAGATCACGCTCGAGGCCAATCCCTCCTCGGTCGAGGCCGGGGCTTTCGCGGGGCTTGCGGCGGCGGGGGTGAACCGCGTCTCGCTCGGCGTGCAGTCGCTCGATGATGCCGAATTGAGGTTCCTCGGGCGACTCCACGGCGCGGACGAAGCCCTGCGCGCGCTCGAGATGGCGCAGCGCCATTTCGCCCGCGTCAGCTTCGACATGATCTACGCCCTGCCCGGCCACACGCCCGAGCTGTGGGAGCAGCGCCTGACCCGCGCGCTCGGCTTCGGGACGGGGCATATGTCGCTCTACCAGCTTACCATCGAGCCGGGCACGCGCTTTGCCAGCGATGTCCGGCGCGGGCGGCTCGTGCCGCTCGATGACGATGCGGCGGCCGCGCTGTTCGATCTCACGCAGGAACGCGCGCAAGCTGCCGGGCTACCCGCCTACGAGACCAGCAACCATGCCCGCGCGGGCGAGGAGAGCCGCCACAACCTCGCCTATTGGCGTTATCACGACTATGCCGGGATCGGCCCGGGCGCGCATGGACGGCGCGGCGGAACGGCGACAGTGCGGCACAAGAAGCCGGAGAATTTCCTCAAGGCGGTCGAGGCACAGGGCAACGGCATCGCCGAGGTGCGCCCGCTCGCCCCTCCCGATCAGGCCGCCGAGGCGCTGCTGATGGGGCTGCGCCTCACCGAAGGCATCGATATTGCTGCCCTTGCGGCGCGGTTCGGGCTGACGCGCCCGGAACTGGTCGAGGAGGACGCCCTCGCCCGCCTTTGCGATCTCGGGATGATGTGGACGCGAGGCACGCGCATCGGGGTCGCGCCCGAGGGCCGGGGCGTGCTCGACGCGCTGCTGGCCGAAGTGGTCGCCGACAGGCTGGTCGCCGCATGAGCGCGGCCGCAATCCTCGAGAGCTGGCGCGCCCATCTCGCCGACAACCGCCGCCGTTCGCCCCACACCGTGCGCGCCTATGTCGCCGCCGCCGCGCGGCTTATTGCGGCGCAGGGGATCGCGGCGTGGGCGGATGCGGCGCGGATCGAGGTGCACCATTTGCGCAGTCACCTCGCGGCACGGCGGGCCGAGGGGCTCGGCAATGCCAGCACCGCGCGCGAGCTGTCGGCCTGCAAGGCCTTCATCGCCTTTGCCCGGGCACAGGCCGGCGACCCCGACCCCGCCCCGCCCCGGCTGAGGGGGCCGCGCCTCAAGAAGGGCCTGCCCCGCCCCGTCACCCCTGACGAGGCGGTCAATCTCGCCGATCTGGTCGACGGGCTTGCCGCAAGCGACTGGACCGGCGCGCGCGACCGGGCGGTGCTGCTGCTGATGTACGGATCGGGCCTGCGGATCGCCGAGGCGCTTTCCCTGACCGGGCGCGATGCGGGTCTTGGCGAGGTGTTGCAGGTGACCGGCAAGGGCGGCAAGCAGCGCATCGTGCCGGTGCTGCCGGTCACCCGCGCGGCGGTGGCGGACTATGCCCGGGCCTGCCCCTGGCCGCTGCCACCGGCCGAACCGCTGTTTCGCGGAGCGAAGGGCGGGCCGCTCTCGCCCGGCATGGTGCAGCGCGCCATGGCGCAGGCCCGCCGCGCGCTCGGCCTGCCCGATACCGCCACGCCCCACGCATTGAGACACTCCTTCGCCACGCATCTGTTGAGCGCCGGCGCCGATCTCAGGAGCTTGCAGGAGCTTCTGGGCCATGCCTCGCTCGGCTCGACCCAGATCTACACCCGCGTCGATGCGGCGTCCTTGCTCGAGAATTACCGCAAGGCCCACCCGCGAGGCTAGGCGCGCAGGCCCGGCAGCCTCACTCGCCCTGTTCGTGCGCCCTGACCGGCTTCCAGGTCACCACGCGGTAGAGGTAGAACACCACCCCCGCGAGCACGAAGGCGACCACGCCGTACCCCGCCAGCTTTTCGAAGCGTTCGACCAGCGGCGCGGCGGTCTTGCCGCCGAAGATCAGCACCGCGTTCCAGATTCCCGACCCGAGGAAGGTGAACAGGCAGAAACGCCACAGCTTCATGTGCGCAAGGCCCGCCGGCAGCGAGACGATGGTGCGCAGGATGGGCGAGAACCGCAGCGCGAAGACGATCCCGTCGCCATATTTGCGGAAGATGTCGCGCGCCTTGGTGAACTCGTCCCACTCGAAGGTCAGCCACCGGCCCCAGCGGTCGATGATCCGCTTGAGCTGTTCCTCGCTCCACACCTTGCCGATCCAGAACCAGAACAGATTGCCGACCACCGTGCCGAGCGTCGCCACCACCCACACCGTCCCGAAAGTCATCTGGCCCTTGGCGACCAGCAGCCCCGCCCCGCCCATGATCACCTCAGAAGGGATCGGGGGGAAGACGTTCTCGGCCATCATCAGGAAGAAGATGCCGAGGTAGCCGCCCTTGTCGAGCAGCGCGAGGAGGAAATCGGTCATGGGTCTTTGTCGGCTTTCCGTTGGCGGGCAGATCAGGCCGCGCGCCGTTCGGCGAGGCGCAGCTCGATCGCGTCCCAGATTCGCGCCGCCGTATCCGAGCCGTTGAATTTGTCCATAACCACGATGCCCGTGGGCGAGGTGACGTTGATCTCGGTCAGCCATTGCCCGCCGATCACGTCGATGCCGACGAAGGTGAGGCCGAGGCGCTTGAGATCGGGGCCGAGTGCGGCGCAGATTTCCTGTTCGCGCGGGGTCAATCCGGTCGGCTGCGCGGAGCCGCCCATCGCCAGATTGCTGCGGAATTCGCCCTCGCCCGGAATGCGGTTGATCGCGCCCGCCACCTCGCCATCGATCAGGACGATACGCTTGTCGCCGGTCGCAACTTCCGGGAGAAAGGGCTGGATCATGTGCGGTTCGGGCCACATCTGGTTGAACACTTCGAACAGGGCGGTGAGGTTTTCGCCGTTCTCGGGCACGCGGAAGATCGCCTTGCCGCCATTGCCGTGGATCGGCTTGACCACCACCGCCCCGTGCTTCGCCATGAAGCGCCGCACCTCGTCCACGCTGCGCGTCACCAGTGTCGGCGGCATGAAGCGGCGGTAGTTCAGCACCATCACCTTTTCAGGGGAATTGCGGACATTGGCCGGATCATTGACCACCAGCGTGTGCGGCGCGATCCGTTCGAGCAGGTGGGTGGCGGTGATGTAGCCCATGTGGAACGGCGGATCCTGCCGCATCAGCACGACATCGACATCCTTGCCGAGATCGAGCCGGACCTGCTCCCCGCGTGTGAAATGGGTGCCCTCGACCCGCTGCACCGTCACCGGGAAGGCATGGGCGAAAAGGCGGTCGTCCTCGTCGAGGGTGAGGCTTTCGACGTGATATTCGAAGACGCTGTAGCCGCGCTGCTGCGCTGCCAGCATCAGCGCAAAGGAGCTGTCGCCCGCGATGTTGATTGTATCGAGGGGGTCCATCTGGACGGCAACGCGCAGGCTCATGAGATCACTCCAGGGGCACTTCCAAGGGTCAGCCGAAAGGCATCCATGCATTTGCGATGTGGGTCGGTTTGCGGCCCGGTGCAAGCAGGATGACGTCGATGCGGATGTCCTCGCTTTGGCCGGCATAGTCCTGCCAGACGATTTCCACCGCCGCCGCGACGCGCGCAAGCCGGCGCTCGTCGATGGCATCGGCGAGATCGGCGGCACGGGCGCGCCACTTGACCTCGATGAAGGCGATGATCCCGGCCTTCTTCGCCACGAGGTCGATTTCGCCGCGCTTGGTCTTCACCCGTTCGGCGAGGATGCGCCAGCCCTGGTGCGCAAGGAACATGGCGGCCTCGGCCTCGCCCTGCCGGCCGCGCAGGTCGGCCTCGTGGCGCTGCTCGGGGGAGCGCTTCCCGCTCATTCGCCCTTCAGTTCGAGCGCGCGGGCATAGAGCGAGGCGCGCTCGATCCCGGTCGCCTTGGCCACGATCCCTGCGGCCTTGCCCGGCCCGGCCCCGGCAAGTGCGGCTTTCAGGAGCGCGTCGGTATCGGGGAGCGGCGCCTCGGCGGCGGCGGGCGGGCCGATCAGGAGCGCGATCTCGCCCCGCGGCGGATGCGCGGCGTAATGTTCGGCCAGAGCGGCCGCGGTGCCGCTGCGGCATTCCTCGTGAAGCTTGGTGATCTCGCGCGCGACCGCCACCTCGCGCTCCGGCCACAGGTCGGCAATGGCGAGCAGCGATCGCTCAAGGCGCGGGGCGGTCTCGTAGAACACCAGCGTCGCCTCGATCCCGGCCAGCGCGGCGAGCGCGTCGGTCCGGGCCTTGTCCTTGACCGGGAGGAAGCCTGCAAACAGGAACCGGTCCGAGGGCAGCCCCGCCATCGCCAGCGCCGCAATCGCGGCGCAGGGTCCGGGGATGCTCGTCACCGTGACGCCCGCCGCCCGGGCCTCGCGCACCAGCCGGTAGCCGGGATCGGAGATCAGCGGCGTGCCCGCGTCCGACACCAGCGCAACCGGCCTGTGCCTCGCCTCGTCGATGATCCGGGCGCGCACTTCGGGCGGGGCGTGATCGTCGAGGCGCTGGAGGCGGGACTTTATTCCCAGATGTTTCAGCAGCTTGCCAGCGACGCGCGTGTCCTCGCAGGCGATCAGGCCCGCGCCCGCCAGCACCGCGATGGCTCTCAGCGTGATATCGCCCAGATTGCCAATTGGCGTTGCAACGATATAGATTCCCGGCTCGAGGGTTCCTGACGGAAGGGACGGCAGCTCCATGGCATGGTTCATGGAGCACGGCGAAGGGGTCGGCAAGAATGAAGCTTGGTGAAGGGCGCTTTGGTGCCGGGTGGCTGGCAATGGCGGCGGCCTGCGTGACGCGGCGCCATGCGGCGCTCGCGGGCGCGGCGCTGCTGGCGGCGGGGTGTCAGGCGATCCCCAAGACCACCGGCCCGGGCAGCTCCGGCCCGCCCCCTGCGCCCGAGCCCTCCGCAACCGCCCTGCCCGCCGACAGCGGCCGCCACCGCATTGCCCTGCTGGTGCCCTTGTCCGGCGATGCCGCCGGGGTCGGGCAGGCGCTCGCCAACGCGACCACCATGGCGCTGCTCGATACCAAGTCCGAGAACCTGCGCATCACCACCTATGACACCGCCAGCGGTGTCTCGGGCGCGGCGCGCAAGGCGATCGCGGATGGCAACAGACTGATCCTCGGCCCGCTGACCGCCGATGCCGTCCCGGCGGTGCAGGCCGCCGCGCGCCCTGCCGGGGTGCCGGTGATCGCCTTTGCCAATGACGCCTCGGTCGCCAGCACCGACGTCTTCGTGATCGGCCACCTGCCCGAACAGTCGATCCGCCGTTCGGTGCAATATGCCCGCGGCAAGGGCGCGGCGAAGTTCGCGGTGCTCGCACCCGAGGGCGACTATGGCAGCGGCGCCGTCTCGGCGCTCGAGAATGCGCTGCGCGACTATGGCGGCGCGCTGGCCCGCAAGGAAAGCTATGCGCGCGGCAACACCTCGGTTGTCAGCGCCGCCGCGCGGCTCAAGGCGGCGGGCGGCTATGACACGGTGCTGGTTGCCGACGGGGCCCGCTTTGCGATCGACGCGGCGGGCGAACTCGCCAAGGGCCGCACCCGCACCCGCATCCTGGGCACCGAGCTGTGGAGCGGCGAGGCTGCCCTCGCCAAGGCCCCCGCCCTCACCGGCGCGCTGTTCGCCGCCGTCTCCGATCAGCGCTTCGCCCGCTTTGCCGACAGCTACGCGGCGCGCTTCGGCAGCCAGCCCTACCGCGCCGCGACGCTCGGCTATGATGCCGTGCTCCTGACCCTCAGGGTCGCGCGCGACTGGAAGGTCGGCAGCCCCTTTCCGAAGAACCAGCTGTTCGACAGCGGCGGCTTCCTCGGGGTGGACGGGGCCTTCCGCTTCGGCCGCAACGGCGTGGTCGAGCGCGCGCTCGAAGTGCGCGAGATCAGGGCCGGCGATGTGACCGTGGCCGACCCCGCCCCGGCCGGCTTCGGCAAGTGAGTGCGTAAAACCCCCGGGGGTGGCTTGTGAGGCAGAGGGGCTGAGGCATATAAGCGCGCCCCATGGCCGACACCTCTCCCGACGACCTCTTCGCCAACACCCCCACCTCGAGCGGGGATTACAACGCCTCGGCGATCGAGGTGCTCGAGGGGCTCGAGCCGGTGCGTCGCCGTCCGGGGATGTATATCGGCGGCACGGATGATCGCGCCTTCCACCACCTCGCCGCCGAAGTGCTCGACAATGCCATGGACGAGGCGGTGGCGGGCCATGCCACCCGGATCGAGATGCGCCTCGAGGAAGGCAACCGCCTCTCGATTGCCGACAACGGGCGCGGCATCCCGGTTGACGAGCACCCCAAGTTCCCGGGCAAGTCGACGCTCGAGGTGATCCTCTCGACGCTGCATTCGGGCGGCAAGTTTTCAGGGAAAGCCTATGCGACGAGCGGCGGCCTCCACGGCGTCGGCGTCAGCGTGGTCAATGCCCTGTCCTCCTTCACCCGGGTCGAGGTGGCGCGCGACAAGCAGCTCTTCGCGCAGGAATTCTCCCGCGGCCAGACGCAGGGCCCGATCCAGAACCTTGGCCCCACTCCCAACCGGCGCGGCACCACCGTCACCTTCGTGCCCGACACCGAGATCTTCGGCGATCGCAGCTTCAACGCGAAGCGGCTTTTCAAGCTCGCGCGCTCCAAGGCCTATCTGTTCGCGGGCGTCGAGATCCGCTGGAAATGCGCCCCTTCGCTCGCCAGCGAGGATGTGCCGGCCGAGGCCGTGTTCAAGTTCCCCGGCGGGCTTGCCGATCACCTCGCCGAACAGGTGGGCACCCGCGAATGCGTGACCGCCCAGCCCTTCACCGGGAGCCAGGACTTCCCGGTGGCCGACGGTATCGGCCAGGGCCGTGTCGAATGGGCGATCGCCTGGCCGCTCTATTCCGACGGGGCGACCAGCTGGTACTGCAACACCGTGCCCACCCCCGATGGCGGCACGCATGAACAGGGCCTGCGCACCGCCCTCACCCGCGGCCTTCGGGCCTTCGGCGAGCTGGTGGGCCAGAAGAAGGCCAAGGACATCACCGCCGATGATGTGATGACGGGGGCCGAGGTCATGCTCTCGGTCTTCATCCGCGATCCCCAGTTCCAGTCCCAGACCAAGGACCGCCTCACCTCGCCCGAGGCCGCGCGCCTTGTCGAGAACGCGGTGCGCGATCATTTCGACCACTTCCTTGCCGACAATATGGAGCGCGGAAAGGCGCTGCTCGGCGAGGTGATGGAGCGCATGGACGAGCGGCTGAAGCGCAAACAGGAACGCGAGATCAAGCGCAAGACCGCGACCAACGCGAAGAAGCTGCGCCTGCCGGGCAAGCTCACCGATTGCAGCGGCGAAGGCGGGCGCGAGACCGAACTCTTCATCGTCGAGGGCGACTCTGCGGGCGGCAGCGCCAAGCAGGCGCGCGACCGCAAGAGCCAGGCGATCCTGCCGATCCGCGGCAAGATCCTCAACGTCGCCAGCGCCACCGCCGACAAGATCCGCGCCAATTCCGAGATCGCCGACCTGATCCTTGCTTTGGGCTGCGGCACCCGCAAGGACTGCGACCCTACCGCGCTGCGCTACGACCGCATCATCATCATGACCGATGCTGATGTCGATGGCGCCCACATTGCCACCCTGCTGATGACCTTCTTCTTCCAGGAAATGCCCGAGATCGTGCGCGCCGGGCACCTGTTTCTCGCCCAGCCCCCGCTCTACCGGCTCACCGCCGGCAAGGAGAGCCGCTATGCCCGTGATGACGCGCACCGCGCCGAACTCGAAGCGACGGTGTTCAAGGGCAAGAAGGCCGAAGTGTCACGCTTCAAGGGCCTTGGCGAGATGAACCCGCAGCAATTGCGCGAGACCACCATGGCGCCCGAAACGCGCGGCCTCATCCGCATCACCCTGCCGGCCGAGTACGAACAGCGCGCCGGCGTCGCCCGGCTTGTCGACGAGCTGATGGGCCGCAACCCCGAACACCGCTTCAATTTCATCCAGAACCGCGCCGGCGAGATCGACCGCGATCTGATCGACGCCTGATCCTCGCTAAACCGCCAGCCCCAGACCCCTTGCGCGGCAAGGGCCTGCCGCTTATCGCTCCCACAGGAAATCAGTCTCACAGGAAAACCCATGGCCGACCAGCAGCCCAACGGACAACAACGCTTCGAAGGCACCAAGTCCTATATTGCGACCGAAGACCTGAAGGTCGCGGTCAATGCCGCCGTGACCCTGCGCCGTCCGCTGCTGGTCAAGGGTGAGCCCGGCACCGGCAAGACCGTGCTGGCGCACGAGATCTCCAAGGCGCTGGGCGCGCCGCTGATCGAGTGGAACATCAAGTCCACCACCAAGGCGCAGCAGGGCCTCTACGAATATGACGCGGTCGCCCGCCTGCGTGACGGGCAGCTTGGCGAGGAGCGGGTCCACGACATCCGCAACTACATCAAGAAGGGCAAGCTGTGGGAGGCCTTCACCTCGCTCCAGCTCCCTGTCCTCCTGATCGACGAGATCGACAAGGCCGACATCGAGTTCCCGAACGACCTGCTGCAGGAACTCGATCGGATGAGCTTTGACGTTTACGAAACGAAGGAGCGGATCGCGGCCAAGGAGCGCCCGATCGTGGTCATCACCTCGAACAACGAGAAGGAACTGCCCGACGCCTTCCTGCGTCGCTGCTTCTTCCACTACA
>JACCDK011591896.1_pt1 | contig 12127 bp, 9 predicted proteins | sample 7445871 | NCBI WGS metagenome assembly JACCDK01 (sample SAMN15323436, study PRJNA562643) | freshwater metagenome | isolation source: river surface water | place: USA:Blue River Watershed | collected 2017-08-15
AAGCCGGCGTGGCCATCGCAGATATTTTTACAGGCATGTATGCCACCTCCGCCATACTGGCCGCAGTTGTTCATCGTGATCGCACCGGGGTGGGTCAATACATTGATTTGGCATTGTTAGATGTTCAAGTAGCAACCATGGCCAATGTGGCGAGTAATTATTTGGCCAGCGGTGTTGCGCCTAAGAGTTGGGGTAATGCCAGTCCGAATATCGTGCCCTACCAAACGTTTAAGGCCTCAGATGGGTGGATCATCGTTGCCTGCGGCAATGATGGTCAGTACCGCCATTTTGTGAAAGCCGGTGGACAAGAAGAGTTAGCTGATGATCCACGTTTTGCAAGTAATCCAGAGCGCGTGAGACACCGCGACACTTTGGTTCCGATCTTGATTGCCATGGTGGCCAAGAAAACCAAAAAAGAATGGATCGATGCATTAGAACAAGCTGGTGTGCCTTGTGGACCAATCAATAACTTTGAGGAAGTCTTTGCCAACGAGCAAGTGGTTGCTAGAGGTATCAAGATGGAAATGCCTCATCCCAAAGCGGGCAAAGTGAATTTGGTACGCAGCCCCATGCGCATGAGTGAAACACCCGTGGTTGAAAATCGACCACCACCTTTGCTGGGTGAACACACCGAAGAAATCTTGCAAGAGCGTCTGCAAATGAGCGCAGCAGAAATGAAAGCACTCAGAGATAAAGGTGTGATCTGATCAAGCACTTGATTTGAAGTGTTAAGCTTGGGCTCTATCTGGATTATTCAAGAGCTCGCCATAGTACAGTGGATAGTACAACTGCCTCCTAAGCGGTAGACACAGGTTCGATTCCTGTTGGCGGGACCAGGCAAAACAATATTACCCATATAAAACAAGTATTTAAATATATAAATCAATCTGGATTTAGATATTATTTAGATACTTGGAAGTCAAAAGTTGTAATACAACTTTCAAACGAAACTTAAAATTAACCTATCTGAGATCACATTTGTACTCAGGATAAGCATCTATATGATGAAAGGAACATATATAAGCTAATCTGATGATGGAAATTCATTTAATTCCATCTGGGCTGACATACAAAATTAAGCAAATGACTATTAATGTCGCCAGGAGTAGTGAAATACCATTTTGGCTCAGGAACAAATTGCTCTCCGGGCTTACCTTGCCCCATTTTTCCCTTATACGGAATGAACACCAACATTCTGGTCCTGCCATCACAATCAAACTCACTTAGAGTTTTATCAGATCCATTTCCAAATTCATTAACTGTTGAATAATCAACCATGATCCATGCTCTCAAGTATCCAGATTTATTTTTTTGAATTGTAGTTGCATCAACATAATACATTCTGGTCTTATCAAGACTCGTCACAACGAGTTGCCACTCAGCTTGAGCAGCACTGCAGACTAACAGTAAAAATACAAAAAATAATTTTTTCATGGATTACGACACTTTTTTTATTAAATCAAACAGACTCAAAGTTAATAAATTAAATTAAGAATTTTCTATTTTATAAAAATTACATGATGAATAAAATAAAACAAACTATCGACAGTCATTTGAAGAATATCTTAATTTACCTACCAATCCACCTGGATTGTAATTAGATGGAGATCTTGAATAAAAATACTGGTATTCAATATCTACGATGGGTAAATACATTTTGAGATCAGGTCCACAAACCAACTTTATATTATTGCTGCGAATATTTTTATCCAGGAAATCTTGATTCACGTTTTGAGATGTATCAATCTCGTACCTATATGTAAAGATTGGTTTCTCAGATGAGCTTGTTAAGCAGAACATGTCTGTTAGAGTTGTTACAGAGTCAATCTTATATGGCAAGCGCGTTGATTTCTTAGCATTTGTTGCTGCTAATCTACATTTTTCGAGATTTGAATCACCAGAAGATTTAGCGTTACTTGACTGAACTTCACCGTTAGACCAAGTCCCTGAATAAACTACCTGACCATTTGCGTCAAACATTGTTCCTTGACCATCAAATTTTGAGTTTACAAAATTACCGATGTATTTTCTACCACTCTTAAAAAAGTAACTCCCTCTTCCATTAGCTTTACCGTTCTCATATTGTCCGTCATGTTTATCACCACTAGCCCAAGTATAAAGACCCCTACCATGGAAAAAGCCATTTAAAAATTGGCCTTTGTATTCATCGCCAGAGGTAAATTTAATAACTCCATAACCGTGGAAAGTGTCATTCTGCCAAGAACCCACGTATTGAGAACCGTTAGTCGATGACCCAGATCCCTGACCAGAGCGTTTACCAGCTTGCCACTCACCCTTATACGTAGCCCCACTAGGATATGTATGCGAACCAATACAATTATTCCATGAAGCAATGGGAGCTCCACTAGGACAATCAGGTTTTACCAACTCTACTTTTTTGGGAGTTGGCTGAGCAGATTCATTTTTATCGACAATAGGTTTAGATTCCTGCTTTTGAACCTCATCTTTTTTTATACTTCCATCAGAAATACTTACAGGCGTGATGGCTGGATTAGATTTACTAACATTTAAATTTGAATCATTTAAAAAATAAAAAGCAAATCCTACTGTTGCAATTGAAAACACAACACCAGCCGTAATCAATGAGTTTTTATTTACTTTATTTTTAGACTTGGAATCAGGTTGATTATTCTGATTAATATTTTTTTGCAAGCCGATTTCACTTACCTTTTTTTCCTCTGGTTCAACATTGATGTTCAATGTATTTGCTTCATTTTTAACAACACTATCAGCTTTAACTCTCTTCTTATTTGAATTTGGTGAGAGAGGAATAATTTTGAGCATTGCTCTCCACTCAGCAATAGTTTGCGGACGATCCTTTGGTTTGATTGACATAGCGACGTCAATTGCAAATAGAATACTTTCTCTAAATTTGCCAGAACATAATTTTGCACTTGGAATAAGCGAGTCTTCAAGCATTCTATTTGTTGCATCATCCGGCTTATTACCAGTAATAGCTCTATAGATAGTAGCTGCGAGCCCGTAAATATCTGTCCAAGGGCCCTGATTTCCATGAGAGGAATATTGCTCAAATGCAGCATAGCCTGGCGTGGCGATAGCTGTAATGCTCTTGCTGTGCGAAACCAACTCTTGTCTTGCAGCACCAAAATCTAATAGAACAGGAGAACCATCATTTTTTATAAAAATATTTGCAGGCTTGATATCTCTGTGTAAAAAATTGGTTTTGTGAATAATCTCAAGAGCATCTAGTATCGGTGGTAAAAAAGACTCAAGCTGGGATTCTGAGAAAACTCCATTAGTTTTTAACAGCTCATCTAGAGGTACTCCATCACAGTAATCCATAACCAAGTATGCAGTCCCGTTTGCCTCAAAAAATCTTCTAACTTGAATGATATTAGGGTGATCAAAAACAGCTAGTACTCTAGCCTCCTCTAAAAACCTTCTCAAACCCCAATTAAAGTTATCTCTATCATCACTATTTCCCGCTGCTCTAACTGTTAGAGTAGAGTCTCGAGCGGCAAACTCTCTAGGAAAGTATTCTTTAATTGCAACCTTTCTATTTAGCATGACATCTGTGGCAAGATAAGTAATACCAAATGAGCCCTGACCAAGAACTTTCTCAAACTTATAGTCAGTCAGCACATGCCCCGAGGGTATTGCTCTAATGTCATCAGAATTAAACGTCATTTTTTATCCTCTACCTAATGTTAGATCTATTCCGCCAATTGTTATAGTCCCGCTGACTGAGAGAAATGCTGAGTCACCTGGTTTTACTTTTCTACCATTGACAATCATTCCGTTTGTAGATCCCATATCTTCAATCCATAAATCTCCATCCTTTTTATAGATTTTTGCATGCACTCTAGAGATGGATGTATCTGATATGTGAAGATCGGATCGGCTAGCATCCCTACCAATTATTAAACCCTGAGAGATTAATTTTGGGTCAGATACCTCGAAGTGAAGCCTTATGACATGACCAGTAGAGTTAAAGCCGGCCAAGATTATTTTGTTTGATGAGTTGCTCTCAAAGTCTGATATTTGTTTAGAAACAACAACAGTTTTTGGGGAAATATTTGACGAATTGAAATTTTCCAACGAAATATTCGGAGCGCTATCTATAACCAAAGTTTCAGCTACCAGATCATGAAGACCTTGCTTTCTTCTCGTAAATGCAACCATAACATAACCTAAACCTAATGTTATGTACGATAAAAACTTAGATACATAGCGTCCAGAAGCTCTGGCAAATGAAACTTTTTGACCATAGAGATCAGTTACTTTAATACCCATCAACTTTTTACCAAGTGTTGCCTGCCAACTTTGTGACTCTGATATTGCAAAATACAACCATGATAAAACTATGCCAACGAAAAAACCTTCCATGTAAGCACCACCGAAAGTTTGTAGTGCCCCAATAAGAAAAGATACTGGTATCAAAATTATGGAATCAATAATAGAAGCAGCTACGCGCTTCCAAAATCCGGCATACTTCATACCATCTCCTTGCTACACACAAGAACGACTTTTCCCAATGTAAGTTTTTGACCTAAAGAAATATCTTGATAATATGCTCCAACCTTAATAGCCCCAACAAAGGTACCGTTTGTAGAATTCAAATCTTTAATTGCAAGACCGGATGTAGTTATCTTAATAACAGCATGCTCTCTTGATATAGTTTGATCATCAAGACAAATCCTTGCAAGCTTATCTCGACCAATAGTTATTTCAGAACCAATCTCAAAACTACTGTCCAATCTAATTTTTATCGCTCTTCCGGTACTGTCATTACCAGAAAGTAAATAACCAGTGCTTTGACCGAATGATTTTGAAGCTGAATTAGAGCGTTTTTTAAACTGTGTATATGTTTCAGAAATTATTTCTCTTTTTCTGAAAGACACAAATACAGCCAGACCACCTAGGCTAATTGCCAAAACAGCTGCCCATAACGAGAAATTATGGCGTGAAAAAGTATTTAAATTTTGTGATGATGCTTCACATGAAGTAGATTTATTAGTGAAACTAATATTATTATTTGCTAATAATTCAGCAAGAATCTTTCCGCCTGAAGCAAAAAAGATACCTTCGGTCTGACTTGTAACAGCACCGCCAGATCTGGTAATGTTAATCTCACTATAAGCCTTTCTTGTATTGACGCCAATGACTCGACCACATGTATCTAATAATGGTCCGCCTGAATTACCTCTATTAATTGATGCGTTATGTTGAATTAAAGTGAATTCACGATGATTCTCGTACCATGAGCCCTCCAAAACTCGTCCAACAATACCTTTAGATACGGTAGATTCAACAGCGCTATGTGAAACAATATCGTTATCCGCTACACCCGGGAAACCTATGGCGATAACATCTTGTCCTTTTTTTATAGGTGAAGTTGCTATAGGAAGAGCTGAACTAGGTAGATTCGGAACACTCAAAAATTGTAGATCGAACTCTTTAGAACCCCATAATTTATTAGCCTTGTATACCTTGATCTTATCTTTTACACCAGGCGTCAAAACAACCAACTCATATTTGTCACCAACATGGTGATTTGTAACAACAATTTCTTTAGAAACCACAAATCCTGAACCACTTCCCATCACCTTGCCATTTGAAACGGCTACCAATAGAACAATACTTTTATCTAACTCTTTAATACCAATATCTGCATACGAATGAAACGTTGCAACGAAAAAAAAGATCAAAAATAAATATAATTTCTTCATATTTTTTCAATCTCATCTTTTTTTGATGAATCTGGAATTACCATTTTCTCTTTATCAAGATCGACAGCGGGAGGTTTAATTTTTTCATTGCCAGAAGATTTATCGTCAAGCTTGGATTCAGAAGGTTCCTTTTTCTTATCTTTTTTATTTTTATCATCTAAAGTTTTCTTGTCTGATTTTTTTGTATCTGATTTATTTTTTTCTGGATTTACATTTTTATCTTTCTCTAAATCTAAAGAGCCACCTAACCCACCAGGTCTGGAATTTTTATCAATAGGACCCTGCTCATTTTTTTTAACGTCATCGACTTGCAAAGGAACTGGTTTTACTTCAGATACAACATCGCCACTCGTATTAAATGGAAAAGCAAACCAACCTTTAAGACCCTGATTGAAGATTAAAACAGAAGCAATAGCAGCCAGAATAATCAAAGCAAGAATAGAGGCAAATATCTTTGTTCTAGCACTAGATCTCTTGGTAAGATCCGCAGGCATTTTTATCACCTGTACCGTGATGTTGTCTTGATTTTTAATATTTCTTTCTTTGACAATCTTAATTAGGTTATTCGAAATAACCTCTGCATCCACACTATTGTTTTTATTAATAACTGCGACAATTTCATTTTCACTAAGCGTCAATAGGCCATCGCTCGCAATTACTAAAATATCTCCAGCACACAACTTAAGTGGGGCCTCAGGTGAATCAATCAGTGGAATTTCAGACCCCATCAAAGCAGATCTCAATGCATTTTTATTTGGGTATGTTTCCGCTTCTTGTCGAGTAATTTTTCCGGCCCTCAATGATTCTTGAATTAAAGGAGCCATAGAGTGATCTTGATTAATTTGCTTAATCTTCCCATCTCTAAACAAGTATAAAAGTGAGTCACCGACACTTACCCAATAGATGTAGTTAGCATTAATGTAAGCGCCGATTAGAGTGCAGCCCATACCATTAAGCCTTGGGTTAGCGTCGATTAATTTTGCTAATTCAGAATTTGCAGAAGTTAATGAAGCCCCTAACTTTGATGAAATAGAGACTCCTGAGTAAGATACGAAAGATTTATCAAAGGCGTTAACTGCAGCGTTACTTGCAACTTCTCCGGAGGTGTGGCCTCCCATTCCATCAGAAAGTATTGCTAACAATCCACCATCAGATAACAGTCTAAATTGACAAAAATCCTCTTGAGACTCACGCTGACCAATATATTGAATTCCAGAAAAATCTTTATCTTGAATCCAAGAATGAGAGGATAATTTCGACATTATCAATTACCAATCAAAATTAAGGCCGCAGAAAGCCACAAAACACAACTCAGTTTTTCCAAGAGATATTATTTCTCCACCCTTCAGCTCAGTCGTTTGAAGAACCGGAGAATCAGCGATGTAAGTAAGGTTAACACCTTCACCATTTTGTAAATAAAACTTTTTTCCTTTTGGATCGTAAGTTAATAGAGCATGACGTTGTCTAGATATTTCATCATCGCCGAAATCTAAACAAATTCTTTCATCGGATGATCTACCAATGCTGTTAACTCCATAGGTCAAATTGAGTGAACGACCTCTTCCCGGGCCTTTAACAACAACTAACCAACCAACAACTGGCTCTTTGCTTAGATCATTTTTTTCAGTCCCCTGAGAAGATGATGGACGAAATATCTTCGTATGCGAATCATCATCTGTCTTGGTTGATCTGAGGGGATTTGTACCAAAAGGTACAGTTTCCTGGGAGTCTTCATTTAATGAAGAATTTCTTGCAATAATTCTTGTTGTGTCATCGTTAGACATAATCATCTCCGAGCATTTAATTACGATTAAAAATTAACCTTACCTCACCTAACTCAATTAAATCTTGGTCTTGCAGCTCTTGCTGACTGACCTTAATTCCATTGACTAAAACACCGTTTGTTGAATTTAAATCAACAATAAAAAATGAGCCCTCTCTTTTCATATACAACTCAGCATGGTGAGAAGAAATTGAATCATTTATCAAACAAAAATCATTATCTTTATTTCTGCCAATTCTTACAGCAGTTTTATTAATAACATACTTGGACTCTGAAGAATTTTGTTCCTGAAGATATGCATAATTTTTATTAGTGGATTTATCAAGGTTAATTTTTTTAATGAACCTATGTACTAAATATCCAGAAATAAAAGACGTTGAAAGAAGCAACAAAATATAGAGCCAATATTTCTTTAGAAAGATAAGTACTATGTCAATTTTTGGTCGCTTGTCAGAAATATTTATCTTGGTTTCAATTGATATTTTTTTACCATCTGACAACCCAAAATCTAGAGTAACAGTCTCGTTACCAAAATGACCAGCGACAGGTATAGCTATACGAGAACCCTTCTCAACAAAAGAAAACGGGGCATCTAATAAACTAGAAAATGATGTCTTGTCGGACACATTTAAAAATAAACCAAATGTTTCATCAGACAAGCGTTTTAGCGTTTGAAGGTGAGGATAATCAGATTTTTTTTCAGCGTACCCAAGCCCCATAATCATTATTTTAGAGTCACGGGCAGCTTTAATTACATCATCGTGCTTGTATGCCCTATCTTCATCTTTTCCGTCAGATAAGATGACTAAACCTTTTCGCGTTGCTTCAACTGAATTTAGTAGTGCAATACCGTCTAAGATAGATTTGTAAAACTCTGTGGCCAAACCATTTGCTCTAATCTTAGCCAGGGCATTAACAGTATCAGCATGACTTGATCCGAAAGGTGAGATAACTCTGAGATCAGTATCGAAAGTCGCTATCCCATATTTCAAATGTGATCTGGATCCAGAGGTGCTGGATAAGATATCAAATAGATCACCAACAATTCTTCGTTCTATTGTGTTTTTCCTTGCAGGATCACTTGTATCAACAAGAAATAATATTGCTGTAGATTGGTCCTTAGCAGGAAATTGGGTGAATGACTCAGGACTTAATTGAACTGCCTTGCCAGAAATTCTTGCCCCTACATTGTCAATCTTGACACTTTGACTTGCTCTGTAATCACAAAAAATCTGATTAATCTCTTGTCCTGAATTACAAATAGCCGAGATATACCTTGCATCAAATTCGGCAGAATATCCTGGCTTTTGAATAAATAAAACAAGCGGACATAAAATCAATAATCTCAAAAACTTATTAAAAGTCATCTTTTAGTAAACCTTGCATAGCAAATAAGTGTTACCGCTGTTTAAATCATCTAATATTTTTTTTGTTGATTCTGTGAGGTTGCCAATCTTTTCGAGCGGCCTTATGGACAAACACGCCTCCTTCTTCTTTGAGAAGTTCAATAGGTAATCAGGGTGGACTAAATAAATCTTAGCCTGCCTAACTATTCCTCCTGGATAATTTTTTTCTAGCATCATTTTTAATAATGCCTCAGCCCTTGAATCGTCTGCATTTGCAGAAAAAGCTCTTTCGATTGGATTAATTACGTAATAAAGATCATAAGCTAGCTCCATCGCCTCCAAGTTATTACCGTCAATAGCTCTTTCGAGCAATTGCAGGGACAAAGCAACCCGTCTTGACTCAGGTAGATCAAAAATTTGTTTTGGAGGCGGATCCAATCTAGATATCTTTGCGGCCAACAAACAAGCATCAAATAATTGTTTTTTACAAAGCTTTTCGTAGTGAGTGAAAGCCTCGAATGACTTTGAATCAACCCCTGGCGGGAGGGCTAGAGAGCTATTATCCACGCCAGTTACTCCAGCCCCCCTCAATAAAGACTCCCCAAGACCGACTTGAGAAATTCCTGTAGAGCTAAAAATGGATAGGCCAACAAAAATCAGAATGCTTTTTAAATTGTGATATTTTTTGTATATATTTTTCATGAGAATTATAGATTCGATATGTAAAAATCATAACAGTGAATCGATTATTTAGCCACAAAACCAAGCATTTAAGTGGGTTAAGCGAGCAATGATGCATTAATCAATTGTCTGAGTTAAGGGCCAGATGCTATTACTCAAATGACAAGATAATTTCCTGGCAATGGAAGAAATATTTTTTCTTTTTTCAAAACTAGACGGTAAGGTGGCAACGCAAAATAGGGGATAGATTTTCTTCATTATGAAAGTCTGCGGCTAACTAAAACATGACGTTATAAAAAGCCCCTACCCCCCCACTAAGAGTAGTGGTTACGGGATTTTATTAGATATTTTTTAGATACTTGTACATAAAATATGCATTAAAGTCAAGAGGTGTGCTATAAAAATTAGTAACTAAATTATTGATTTATAATGATAAATACAGTGGATAGTACAACTGCCTCCTAAGCGATAGACACAGGTTCGATTCCTGTTGGCGGGACCAATCAAGTTGCTTTTGCCAACCTCTCTCCAGCCATTTCAATGTACATGCGCAACTCATAAACTCGCACAGCATATTTTTTTGGCACTCTCATGGCCAAAGCTTGTTTTTGCAAAGCCTGCCATTCCTCTTGCCATGGCTTCTTAGGATTTGCAGCAACCGCAAACTCCAAAGCACGTAATTTTTTATAGACCGCCGATGTTTTTGCATCAACACCCATTGAAATCAATTTTGGCAAGAGATTAAACAGTGGAATCAAGATAGCCAAGAGAGGCAAGATGATTCTCATGGCACGATCGACCCAAACCACACTCCAAAATGGCAGATGACGATGTAAAAAAGATGGTCCAGTTTTTAAGTAATGTTGTGCATCATCGTTGTGAGGCCAGGCAAAGCCATGCTCAGAGGGATAATCACTTTCTTTTTGCAAAAGACCTAACTGATTGATGCTTGCGTTCATGGCTCTCATCAAGGGCGTGATCAAGGCAGGATGAATATCATCATTAACGACCAAAGCTGCTGGCGCAGCCAATATGGCAATGTCTTTTCTGGGAAGATCTTCAGCCAAATTAATCACACCTCTTGGAACCGTGACTTTTTTCAGGAACGGCATGCGCACTGTGTACGCATCAGCTTGTTCAAAACTCATCACCGCTAAGTTAGGACTGCGAAGATATTCCAAAACAATGGGTGCTTGTGGACCACTGACCAATAACACCGCATCGAGCTCATTGGCTTGCAAAGCTTTTAGACTCTGTGCAGCCGTGAACTCTTTTAATTGAATGGCTGGCTTTGCAGACTTCACGTCCATTTGATTGAGCTCTAGCAACTTTAATCCTAAGTCACGTGTACCACTTCCAGGCAAACCAATTGAAACTGCTTTATTTTCTAATTGCGTGATTTTTGTTAAAGGCTCTTTGAATGCTGATTTGCGATAGAAGATCCAAACCTGCTCGTCAAACACCGATGCCAAAGCTGAAATAAGTGGATTCTCAGATACCTGACCAACGCCTCCTTGCAAAATACCGACGTGGAATTTTGAGTTTGCTTGGTTCAAGCGCTCTATGTTTTCTAGACTACCTGCTGATGGCATAACTTCTAAAGTGATTTTTTCTTTTGCAAGCTCTTTGGCCAATTGTTGGCCAAAGCGGTAGTAAAGACCATTATCAGCACCCGTTGTCATCACAATCTTATTCGGTGGGCTTGGGACTAAAAACCAAATCAACAAACCGACGAAAAAAATGATCATCAAAGGCAAGACAAAGAGCATGGGTGGCTCAAGTAAACGTTGGGTCAATTGTTGTAATTTGTTTTTCATGATCGCCAGATGCTTCGTATTAAGAGTATTTTGTCAAAAGAAGTTTTAAATGTAATCGATGAATTGAATTATTTACCAATCAATGAGATGCCCAGAGGAATACCAGCATCTTCAGCCTTCACTTGCTGCGGCTTACCGAGTCTGACTCGGTCTTTCATGTCCGGTGAGTTTTTCAAGAAAGCATCTCGCGCATGACTTGCGCGAGCGTTGGCCAAGGCCGCCAAACGTGCTTCATTGATGTTTTGCGCCTCGATCAACTCTTTGCGCAAGATTTCCCAACGGGCAGGATTATTTGGCAGTTTGATGAGTTGTTGAGCCAGTTTGATGCGCCCCACTTGCGAGCCATAAGCTGATTTGAGACCACTTTGAACGCGAGGGTCAGACAAACTTGGATTGGGTAAAGGTTCAGTGTCTTTTAACTGGAACCCTGCGGCTAATAAGATGGCACGATCTGCATTGACCCTGGCCAACTCTTGACGATCGATTTGTGGGTCATAGGTGCCATAGAACTCAACAATGGCATTGGCTTTCTTTTCCAGAAGTTTGGCTACTTTTTCTAATTTTTCCTGCTCAGGCGGTGTGATGACACTTTCTCCAGCAGCGGTGTAAATGCCATCCATGCCCTCTTCGCCGAACAAAGATGCCAATGCTCTGAAAGGGGCTGTGACGATGTTAGACAAAACATTCCGCAGAGCTTGCCAGAACAAATGGCCAACACTGAATTCTGGTGAATCAACATTGCCCTTGATTGGAATGTTGACATCAATCATGCCATCCGAGTCCTCTAAG
>JACCDK010062923.1_pt1 | contig 12126 bp, 10 predicted proteins | sample 7445871 | NCBI WGS metagenome assembly JACCDK01 (sample SAMN15323436, study PRJNA562643) | freshwater metagenome | isolation source: river surface water | place: USA:Blue River Watershed | collected 2017-08-15
TTGCCCGGTGACCACCCCACCGACATCGCCTACTTCACCCGCTTTCACGGTCATGAATTGGCAAGGCTTCGCCTGCCCACCGCCAAAGAGGCGGTAGAGGCCATCGAGCGCATGAGCGGCTCGTGGAGTGCGGCAGAGCTGCCGCATCGCATCTCGCAAAAATACGTCGAAGCGGCGCTCTTGAAACAGGTTGAGGCGCACCCCAGTGTGGACGTGCGCTTCCAACACCACATGAGCGCGTTTGAAGAAACCACCAACGGCATCGTGGCGCAAGTCAGCGACAAAGCGCATGCCAAGCAGCTGCAAATCCAGGCTCAATACCTGTTTGCTGCGGATGGCGCAAGAAGCCCGGTGCGTCACACGCTGGGCATTTCATGGGAAGGTGAAACGGGCAAGCGTCGCGCATTCATGGGCGGCAAGATGTTTGCCGTCTACTTTCGCTGCCCCGCTTTTTATGAGCGCCTGCAGCACGACCGAGCCTGGATGTATGTGGCGGTCAACGCCGAGCGCCGGGCCTTGCTGGCCACGGTGGATGGGCAAGGCGAATTTGCACTGCATGCTGCCATCCACGAGGACGAGGATGCCGAAACCTGGGACTTTGACAAAGCCAAAACCGTGATTGCCCAGGCCATGGGCGAGACGCTGCCAGTGGACATCTTGTCGGCGGGCACCTGGCTGGCTGGTCATGCCTTGTACGCCCAGCGCTTTCAGCGGGGGCGAGTCTTCCTCGGCGGCGATGCAGCCCACCTCTTCACGCCAACGGGCGGCCTGGGCTACAACACGGCGGTGGAAGATGCCATCAACCTGGCCTGGAAGTTGGCCCATGTCATTCAAGGCCATGCCCATGCCCGCCTGCTCGACAGCTATGAAGAGGAGCGCAAGCCTTTGGCGATGCGCAATACGGGCTATGCCCGGCACTTCGCAGATTCTGTGGGCTTGTTCGTGGCCACCCCTTTGCTCGAAGCCCAAGGCCCCCAAGCCGAGGCTGAGCGCGCACGCGCATCCGAGCACCTCAATGCGCATGTGCGCATGGAATTCAACATCCCGGGCATCACCTTGGGTGGCCGTTACGACGGATCCAGCGCCATCGTGAGTGACGGCAGCACCCCGCCTCCTGATTCGGCCAACACCTATGTGCCAACCGCCTGTCCCGGCGGTCGGCCACCCCACGCCTGGCTGGCCAAGGGCGATTCCCTCTATGACCACTTTGGTCAAGAATGGACTTTGCTGGTGCTGGGTCCCGATGAACAGCCCGTCACCGAGTGGACTCAGCAAGCCCAGAAGCTGGGGGTATCGCTCAAGGTGTTGAGGCTGAACGCACAAGATCTGTTGACGGCGTATGAGGCACCGCTGGTGCTCATCCGACCCGATCACATCGTGGCCTGGCGTGGTCAGGCCAGTGCAGCCGTCCAACCCGTTTGGGACCAACTGCTGGGATTCAGTCCAGCGTGACGCCCAGGCGGCGGATCACAGGTCCCCAGCGCGCCATGTCGCCCTCGATCACGCGGCGAAAGTCGGATGCGGGACCCCCCACCACCGTCATGCCCTGACGTGCCAGCGCCTGCTTGACCTCTTCGGTAGCGAGCAAGGCATTGACGTCGGCATTGATTTTGTTGACCACCGCGTCGGGCATGGAGGCGGGACCGAGCAAGCCATTCCAGGCCAGGGACTCCACGGCTGGAAAACCCGATTCGGCCAGAGTGGGCACATCGCGCAAGGCCTCCAGGCGCTGGCGGCTGCTCACTGCAATGAGCCTCACCTTGCCGCTTTGCACATGGGGCAGCAAGGCCGGTGCGACCATGAAGGTGGCGTGCGATTCGCCCTGCGCCACCGACAAGGCCGCTGGGGGCGATCCATTGAAGGGCACGTGCGTGGCCTGAGCCCCCGCCTCGGACAGGAACAATTCCATGGTCAAGTGGGCTGAGCTGCCATTGCCAAGCGATGCATAGTTGGCCTTGCCGCCTTGCGACTTGAGCCAGGCGGCCAATTCAACAGCCGTTTTGGCCGGCACCTTCTCGGCATGGACGGCCAACACATTGGCCTGGCTGGTGGTCATGACAATCGGTTTGAGGTCGCGCGCGGGGTCGTAGGGTGTTTTCTTGTAGAGGAAGGCCGCGTTGGCCACCGGGCCATTGAAGCCAATCGCCAAGGTGTGACCATCGGTGGACTTGGCCGCCACATCCAGGCCCAGCATGCCGCCTGCGCCCGGCTTGTTCTCGACAACCACGGGCTGTCCCCATCGAGCCGAGAGCTTGTCATTGAGCAAGCGGGCAATGAGGTCCAGTGAGCTGCCTGGTCCGGTGGGCACCACGATGCGAACCGTTTGCGAAGGCCATTTGGCAGGTGCCGCAGCCTGAGCCCAGGCACCCAGGGGTGCCGTCAAGGCCAGCAAACCCAGCATGACCCTGGGAATGAAGCGTCGATGCTGCATGAAGGCTTTGGGCTTAGGCTGGACGGACATCACTCCTCCACAAATGCTTCTTCGCGTTTGGACTTGACCGCAGGGAGCAAGACAATCACCAACAGCAGCAAGGCGGCGGCCAGGAGTGCCCCCGAGAGCGGACGGGTGACGAACACCGTCCAGTCGCCACGCGAGAGCAGCAGCGCGCGACGCAGGTTCTCCTCCATCAAAGGCCCGAGGATGAAGCCCAGCAACAGGGGTGCTGGCTCACACCCAAGCTTGGTGAAGATGTAACCCACGAGACCGAAGAGCGCCACCAGCCAAATGTCAAAGGTGTTGTTATTGGTGGAATACACACCGATGGCACAAAAGAGCACGATGGCGGGAAAGAGCAACCGGTAAGGCACAGCCAGCAATTTGATCCAGATGCCAATCAGGGGCAGGTTCAGCACGACCAGCATGAGGTTGCCAATCCACATCGAGGCAATCAATCCCCAAAAGAGTTCGGGGTTGCTGGTCATGACCTGCGGGCCGGGCTGGATGTTGTGAATGGTCATGGCACCCACCATCAAGGCCATCACCGCATTGGGCGGAATGCCCAGGGTCAACAAAGGGATGAAGGACGTTTGCGCGCCGGCGTTGTTGGCTGACTCAGGCGCAGCCACACCACGGATGTTGCCTTGCCCAAACGGAACTTCACCGGGTTTGAGTTTGGTTTTCTTTTCCAGCGTGTAGGCCGCAAATGAGGCCAGCAAGGCACCCCCGCCGGGCAACACACCCAGGATGGAGCCCAAGGATGTGCCTCGCAGCACCGCAGGGAGCATGTTCTTGAAGTCTTCCTTGGTGGGAAAGAGGCCTTGCAACTTGGTGGTGAAGACCTCACGGTGTTCCGAGGGCTTGGAGAGGTTGACGATGATCTCGCCATAGCCAAACACGCCCATGGCCAAGGCCACAAAGCCAATGCCGTCGATCAACTCAGGAATGTCAAAGCTATAGCGCGTCACGCCCGAATTGACGTCAGTGCCAACCAGACCCAGCAACAAGCCCAGGATGATCATGGCAATGGCCTTGAGCAAGGACCCCGAGGCCAGAACCACCGCGCCAATGAGACCCAGCACCATCAGGGCAAAGTACTCGGCAGGGCCAAACTTGAAGGCCAACTCGGTCAGGGGGGGCGCAAACGCGGCCAGGATGAGGGTGCCCACGCAGCCAGCGAAAAAAGACCCCAGACCCGCTGCAGCCAAGGCGGGACCGGCTCGGCCTTTTCTGGCCATCTGGTAGCCGTCGATCATGGTCACCACCGAGGAGGATTCCCCTGGTAGGTTGACCAGAATGGCGGTGGTGGAGCCACCATATTGGGCACCGTAATAAATGCCAGCCAGCATGATCAGGGCTGACACGGGAGGCAGGGCAAAGGTACCCGGCAACAACATGGCAATGGTGGCCACCGGGCCAATGCCAGGCAGCACCCCAATGAGAGTTCCCAGCAAACAGCCCACAAACGCGTAGAGCAGATTGATGGGCGTGAAGGCAACGCCAAAGCCAGTGGCAAGGTTTGCAAATAAATCCATGGAGTTTCTCCCTTACCCTGTGATGAAAACTGGCCACACAGGCATGTTCAGCTTGAGCAACATGATGAAGGCCAGGTAGCTGCCTGCGGCCAGCGCTGCGGCCAGGATCAGGACATCACGCAGCTTGAATTCGTCACCGGCCATGGAGGCAATGAGGGTGAGGACAAAAATGGCCACCATCAAACCCATGGAGGGCAAACCGATGCTGGGCAAACCACCCAGCAAGACCCCGAAGGCCAGGTTGGCGCCCAGGATGTAGATGATGGGACGCCAGCCAAAGCGGCCCACCTTTTCACCATCCTCGGTATGAATGACCAATGAATTGAAGGTGATGACACCGCCCAGGATGGCCAGGATGATGCCCAGCATCATGGGAAAGAAACCCGGCCCCATGCGCGCGGCAGTGCCAACGGTGTAGGAATTGGCTCCCACAGCAAATGCAATGCCCATGGCAGTGAACATCAGACCTGAAAAGAAGTCCCTCTGACTTTTGATCATTTGATGCGGTCTCCAAAAAAAGTTTTACTTATTGCCTGATTTTGGAGCAAATAAACCCTGCTCCTTATGCAGGTTTTACCTACGTCATTGCTTCACCGAGGAGACACATTTCACCTGAAATCAGAGGCTCAGTCTGGGGTGATGTTTTTGCTTTTGATCACGTTGCCCCAGCGGGCAAAGTCTTTTTGACCCAAGGCATTCAACTCGTCTGGCGAGGTCGAGCGCGCGTCCATGCCCCCTTTGTTGAGCACCTCGCGAATGGCGGGCTCACGCAAGATGGCGGCGATTTCGGCATTGAGGCTGGCCACCAGGCTGGGTGAGGCCTTGGCTGGCAGGTAGAAGGCATACCAGAGGTCCACATCGATGTTCTTGTAACCCAGCTCGACAAAGGTGGGCACATCGGCGGCGACCGGATGGCGCTGCACACTGCCCACTGCCAGCGCGACCAACTTGCCCGTCTTCACAAAGCCCTGTGCCACATGAACGGGCAAGAAGCCCGTCATGAGTTCACCCGACAGGATGTCCTGGGTGTAGCCCGCCGTTCCACGGTAAGGCACATGCAGCATGAAGGTGCTGGTTTCGAGTTTGAACAACTCCATGGCCATGTGATGAGGTGTGCCCACACCTGGTGAGCCAAAGGTCACGGAGCCCGGCTTGGCCTGGCTGGCCTGAATGAGTTCCTTCACGCTCTTGATGTTGTATTTGGGATGCGCCACCAGCATCAGGGTCCCGGTTGCAGCCAGGGACACGGGCGCAAAGTCGCGCAAGGGTTGAAACGGCACGTTTTTGTAAAGCTGGGACGCAATCAGCATGGTGTTGCCGCCCATGAGCAAGGTGCTGCCATCGGGTGCGGCCTTGGCGGCGGCCTCGGTGCCGATGTTGCCACTCGCACCAGGGATGTTTTGCACCACCACCGAGGTGTTCAAACGCTCGGCCAGACGGGCGCCGACAGTGCGGGCAATCACGTCATAGCCAGTCCCTGCGGTGAAGGGGGTGATGATCTTGATGGGCGGTGTGCCTTGCCCCCATGCCAGCGAAGCCGTGAGGGCCATGGACACGCCCATGCAGTGCAGGAAACGACGCAAAACTTTCATGAGTGATTCCTTTCGGGAATTTTGAACAGGCGTTGGGCATTGGTTTGGAAAAATTTCTTCTTGGCAGCTGGATTCATGTCCATGCCGTCGAGCGCGACGACCTCGTCGATGGCGTACTGGTAGGGGTAGTCCATGGCATACAGCACCCGGTCCTCGCCCACCACATCTTGCGTGAAGGCAATCGCCTTGTGCCAGGCCATGCCGCTGCAGGTGATGTGGAAGTTGTCGCGCAAATAGTCGCTGGGCTTTTTCTTGAGCGGCTTGATGGCGTCATACCGCTTAGAGCGCACCGTGGCGGCATGCATGTAGTCCAGGCGATACGCCCAAAAGGGCAAGGCCTCGCCCATGTGCCCCAGCACGATCTGCAATTTGGGAAAGCGATCAAACACCCCCGAGGTGATCAAGCGAAGGGCGTGCAAACCGGTTTCCACGCCAAAACCATAAATTGCGCCATCCAGACCAGCCTCCACAAAGGGACCAATCATGTTGGCCGGCGGGGTGTTGGGATGCAAGTAAATCGGCACGTCCAGAGCTTGGGCTGCCTCGAAGATCTCCCAGAACTTGGGGTCGGAGAGGTACTCACCGTGGGTGTGTGAATTGACCACCGCCGCATGCATGCCCAATTCATTCACCCCGCGTTGGATTTCCTTGGCGGCCTCACGCGGCGACTGCGGGGCAAAAGCCGTCATGCCCACGAATCGGTCCGGGTGACGACGAATGCCGTCGGCCAGCACATCATTGGCAAAGCGCGCAAACGAAACGGCTGTATCGGTGTCCATGACTTGCACACCGGGCGATGTGAGGGCAATGACCTGCACGTCAATGCCCGACTCGTTCATGTGCTGGATGCGAATGTCATCGAGATCGACCAGACATCGCATGATGTGTTGCGCGCGCTCGCTGGGACTGGACATGTAAAAGCCCATGAGGCTCAAAAATCCGGGGTCCACCACCGGGGCAGCCAGGATCTTGCGGTAGATGTCGAGCATCTCCTTGGGGCAGAACGCCTCCTCGGTGGCGATCCTCAGATAGGGCACTTTGGCTGGAGGGGAAGACGGGCTGGCGCTCATGTCATGTCGCTTTCAATGCAAAACCGGCAATGCGTTTGTAGTTCTCGGAAATCTGTCGCAATTCGTCCTGGCTGATGAGGTCATCCAAATTGTCAAAGGGCTTGCCCTGGCTCAACTCATCGACCTTCATGATGATGGCGTCGGGCGGCACGCTGCGGTTGGTCTGCACCACTTGTGAGGTGGCTGGCAATCGCTGCGCTTCATAGTCTTTGAGGGCTTGCACCACATCGACCTGCGGCGATGCCAGCAAATCGGCCAGGGTACGGGCGTCGATGAGGCCTTGTGCGGAGCCATTGGATCCCCTGGGGTACATGGGATGGGCGGCATCACCCATGAGGGTCACCCGGCCAAAACTCCACTGGGGCAAGGGGTCCTTGTCCACCATGGGGTACTCAAACACGCGCTGGGCAGAACGCACCAAGGCCGGCACATCCAGCCAATCGAATGTCCAATCTTTGAAAAACGGCAGAAAGTCCTCGGCCTGGCCGGGTTGGTTCCAGTCGTTCATGGGCTTGCCCGGTTGCCGGATCTCGGCCATCCAGTTGATCAATTGGTGCCCCTGCCCATCGACGTTGTCCACGATGGGGTAAATCACCATCTTGCCCGTTTCGATGGAGCCAATGCGCAGGTAGCTTTTGCCCGTGAGGATGGGCTTGTGCACGGTAACGCCTCGCCAGGTGTTGATGCCCGCAAAGCACAAGGCATCCTGGGGGAAGAACTGTTGGCGCACCACCGAGTTCACGCCGTCACACGCCACGGCCACATCGGCCTGGACCACCCGCTGGCTGCCGTCAGCCAGGGTGAAGTGGGTGCGAACCGCTCGCTCATCCTGCTCCACCCTCGCGCAGCGGTGGCCAGTGTGCACGCGCTGCGGACCCAGGATCGCCATGGCCTGGTCGAACAAGACCTTGTGCAATTTGCCGCGATGAATGCCCAACTCTGGCGTGGCATAGCCCGCATGGCGACCGCGAAGTTCCCTGTAGATCAACTGGCCATGGCGGTTGAAGAAGACGCTTTCATAGTTCTCGATGGCAACGGCCTCGAGTTGATCGAGCACACCCAAGGCTTGCAACTCACGACTGGCGTGCGGCAGCAAAGTGATGCCCACGCCAATCTCCCGCACCTGGGGAACGGCTTCAAAGACTTCGCAGTCGACACCGCGTGCATGCAAATTGAGCGCAAGGCCCAAGCCCGCAATGCCGCCGCCAATGATGGTGACTTTCATGCGACCAGCGCTAAACCAGCGCCCGCCTGTCTGAATTCACTTGCCGTGCTTGGCAATCAAGGCCTTGGCGGTCTCCAGCAGTTTCTTGCCGTCGTAGCCGCGTTTGTTCATGTCGGCCACCCATTCGTCGTCCACTTGGCTGGAGCGCTTTTCGAATTCGGCGGCGTCCGCAGCGGTGATGCTGTAGATGGTGTTGCCCCGATCAGCAGCAATCTTGCGGCTGGCCGGGTCGTTGCCCTGCTGGGTCTTGCCCAGCCAAGCGGAGGCGGCCATGCCAGAGTTGTTATCGATGACCTTTTTGAGGTCAGGCGGCAGCGACTCGTATTTGGCCTTGTTCATTGCCATCACAAACGTGGTGGTGTAGAGCGCGGGCGCATTGGCTGGGAATTCACTGTGGAATTTGGTGAGTTCGTGCACCTTGACTGAAGGCACCACTTCCCACGGAATGACGCAGCCAGTGATGGTCCCTTTCGAAAGCGCATCGGGAATTTGTGGCAGTGGCATGCCCACAGGGGATGCGCCCACGGCGGAGAGCAACTTGGTGACCTGACGGGTGGGCGCACGCAGCTTCATGCCCTTCAAGTCACTCACGTTTTTGATTTGCTTGTCGGCTGTGTGGAACATGCCAGGACCATGCACATGCAAGGCAATGACATGGGTGTCCTTGAATTCGTCTTGCGCAACGGTGTTGACATATTCCCAATAGGCCTTGGACGTGGCTTCGGCGTTGTTCATCATGAACGGCAACTCAAACACCTCGACACGGGGGAAACGGCCAGCCGTGTTGCCGGGCAGGGTCCAGACGATGTCGACCACGCCGTCTTTGGCCTGGTCATAGAGTTGAACGGGGGTGCCGCCCAATTGCATGGCGGGATAGGCTTCGAACTTGATGCGACCGCCGGATTCCTTTTCGACCTTCTCCATCCAAGGCTTGTGCATGGTGAGCCAGACGCCGGATTGGGGTGCCATGAAGGTGTGGAACTTCAAGGTCACCACTTGCTGGGCGAATGCGCCCAGGGCGGGTGTGGCCAATGCGGCAGCAGCAGAGGACTTGAGAAGGGTACGGCGATTGATCATGACAGGTCTCCTGAAAGCGAATCCAGTGACTTTAGCCACAAACCTGCCCTGAACGTTTGGTGCTTTCCCTCAGGTCATGAAACGCAATACCCAGAGGGAAATGCCGGGGAAGAACAGCAACAACAAGGTTCTGAGGGTGTCGCTGAGCAAAAAAGGCATCACGCCTCGGTAGCTTTCGGAAATCGGCACGGCATCGCCCCGGCCTTTGATCATGCCGTTGACCACGTACACGTTCAGGCCCACGGGCGGCGCCAACATGCCAAAGCCCACGGTCATGAGCACCATGATGCCAAACCAGATGGCTGTGTATTCCTTGCTCATGCCAAAGTCCAGACCCATGATCATGGGGAAGAAGATGGGGATGGTGAGCAAGATCATGGAGAGTTCGTCCATCACCGCGCCCAGCACCACGTAAAAGAGCAGGATCGCCCCCACGACCGCCACCGGCGACAAGCCCCAGCTGCCCACGACCTGAGCGAGCTGGTTGGGCACCTGGGTCAAGGCGAGCGCTGCGTTCATGAGGTCAGCGCCCAAAAAGATCAGGAAGATCATGGCCGAACTCTCGGCCGTGGCGTAGAAACAGTTGCGAAATTTCTCCAAGGACATCTCGCCCTTGAGCAAAGAGGCCACGCCGGTGGACAAAGCCCCGATGGCCGCGCCCTCGGTGGGAGAAAAAATGCCGCCGTAAATGCCTCCAAACACGATCAGGAAGATGGCTGCGATGGGGCCAATGCCACGCAACGCACCCAGGATGTCCACCGATGAGACCGAGTCGTGCTCAGGTGCCTGACCCGGCACCAGACGCACATAGATGCTGATGGCAATGATGTAGCCCAGCATGGCAATGATGCCGGGGATCATGGCGGCAGCAAACAGCTTGGCGATGTTTTGCTCGGTCAGGATGGCGTAGATCACCAGCGGCACAGAGGGCGGAATCAGGATGCCCAAGGTGCCCCCTGCTGCCAGCGTGCCCGTGGTGAGCCGCCCCGAATAGCCATGGCGGCGCATCTCGTCGTAAGCCACGTTGGTGATGGTGGCCGCTGTGGCCACCGAGGAGCCGCAAATGGCGCCAAAGGCGGCGCAGGCAAACACCGCCCCCATGGCCAGACCGCCCTTGAAGCGACCCATGACACCCGCTGCGAACTGGAACAAGGCTCGGCTGATGCCGCCTTGTGTGGCAAAGTGCCCCATGAGGATGAACAAGGGAATGACCGACAGGTCGTAGCTGGCAAAACGCGCAAAGGCCTGGCTGTTGAGGAAGCTGGCCAAGGGCAGCCATCCGGTTTGGGCCAAATAGCCTGCGCCGCCCGCCACAAACATGGTGACGGCAATGGGCACACGCAAGGCCATCAGGACCAGCATGCCGGCAAAAATGCTCAGGGCAAGTGCAATGGGACTCATACCGACAACTCCGGGTTGTCCTCAACATCGGACGCATTGCCAAAACCGAATGCGGCCTGGCTCAAAGCAATCAAGGCAGTGAGGATCATGGGGGGCACCATCAGGGCATAGATGATCCACTCAGGAAAGCCCAGCATCATGGAGCCGGAATTGGTGTTCCAGGCATTCATCCCACCCAGCACGGAACGCCAGGCCATGAGCGCCATGACCGCCGCCAATAGCAAGGCCCCAAAGCGGTCGAGCCGGGACTGGTTGGCGGCAGAGGCATGGGTGGTGAAAAAGTCGACGATGATGTTGCCGCGCCGGATCTGGCACCACGGCAGGAACAAGGCCACGGCTGCACCAGCGGCAAAACCCACCAGCTCAAAGTCGCCGTTGATGGCGTGATCAAAAAAATTGCGTCCCACCACACTGGCGCAGGTCAACAAGGTGATGGCCACCATCACCAAACCTGCTGCAATAGCGCAGAACTTGGCCAAGGCCTCCCAGACCGATAACAACTTCATGAAGCCGCTCCTGCATGGTTTGTGGACATGAAAGTGACGGGCATGATATCTGCTCCCAAGTGCTCAACCCAGGCCACGTACCGGCATGACGTGCACCCATTCGGGGTCGATGTCCAGCCAGAGCGACTGCCCCACGCTGTAGGCCTGCCGTTGCTGGCCGCCGAGCATGAGCCGCACCTGAACACCTGGCAATCTGTCGACTTGGATCAAGGCCAGGGACATCTCGCCCAGGTGACGAATGTCATGGAGCATGGCCTGCGTTGTCCAAAGGCCAGGCTTGCTCTCCCGCGCCGAGCTGGCGGCATCGCGCACCGAGAGTCCATCGCCCTGGATGACCCAGTTCACGCGCTGCCCCGCCGCAATGCTTTTGCCCTTGTCCCTGACTTGGAGCACCAGGCCCTCTTGGGCATCGGGCTGGGGCAACCATTCGATGCGGGCGGTGTGGGCTTGATCACCCGGCCCCAGCCAGCGGGCATGAAAGCGATTGTGAATGCCCACCAGATCGGCCACCCTGGCATTGCGCGGCGAGCGATGAATGTGCGCGGGCGAGCCTTCCTGAAGGATGTCGCCTCCATCCATCACCACCAGCTTGTCGGCCAGTTGGCGAGCTTCTTGCAGGTCGTGGGTCACCAGGATGATGGGAATGTTCAAGGTCTGACGACACTGCGCCAGCAACTCGAACAGGCTTTGACGGGTCAGCTGGTCCACCGCCGAAAACGGCTCATCGAGCAACAAAGCCTGGGGGTCGCGCACCAGCGCCCTGGCCAAGGCCACACGCTGCTGTTGCCCGCCCGAGAGATGTTGGGGCTTGCGTTGCTGGTGAACGGCGTCGATGCCCACGCGCGCGAGCTGTGCGCTGGCTTTGTCCCGTCGCTGTGCAAGGGGCAGATCCAGGAGTGCCAAGGCCACGTTGTCCAGCGCATCGAGATGGGGCATGAGGGCATAGTTCTGAAACACCATGCCCACATGCCGCCGGGATGTGGGCATCCACAGCCCTGCCTGGGTATCGCACCACACGGCGTTGCCGCATTGGATGCGGGCTTGCGCAGGCACCATCAAGCCGGCAATCACGCGCAAGAGGCTGGTTTTGCCTGCACCCGACGGACCGACCAGGGCCACCAATTGACCTGGCTCGCAGCTGAAGCCACCGCGCAAGACCATGGGCGCAGGATGGTCCACCTGGACAAGGAGTGCGCCGCTCATGAGACCTGACCTTTGCGCCGGATGAAATAGGCCGTGGACACAAACGAGGCGGCCACCGCGATGAGGGACAACACCAGCAA
>JACCDK011034466.1_pt1 | contig 12125 bp, 12 predicted proteins | sample 7445871 | NCBI WGS metagenome assembly JACCDK01 (sample SAMN15323436, study PRJNA562643) | freshwater metagenome | isolation source: river surface water | place: USA:Blue River Watershed | collected 2017-08-15
CTCGGCCAAGAACCGTTCCGCTTCGATCCGCATCCCCAATGTGGCGTCCGACAAGGCCCGTCGCGTGGAGGCCCGCTTCCCCGATCCGCTGTGCAACCCCTACCTGGGCTTTGCCGCCCTGCTGATGGCCGGTCTGGATGGCGTGGAAAACAAGATCCACCCGGGCGAGGCCGCCACCAAGGACCTCTACCACCTGCCGCCGGAAGAAGACAAGCTGGTGCCCACCGTGTGCTCCAGCCTGGACCAGGCCCTGGAAGCGCTCGACAAGGACCGCGCTTTCCTGACCAAGGGCGGTGTCTTCACCGACGCCTGGATCGACGCTTACATCGAGCTGAAGATGCAGGAAGTCACCCGTGGCCGCGTGGAAGTCTCTCCGGTCGAGTACGACATGTACTTCAGCCTCTGATGCCATGCGCACCATGGCACTGAGTGGTGCAAAAAAAGGACGGCTTCGGCCGTCCTTTTTTTTGCATCTGCGCGGTGCATGGGCCGCGTGTCTGCATCGCGTGTCTGTGCGCTGGAGGGGTGCTGCAGCATGACGCCTTCGCGCTTTGCGGCCTTTGACCTGTTGGCTACGCCGATTGCGGTGCTCGATGGGCAGGGCAGAACCGTGGCGGTCAATGCCGCCCTCGAGGACGCGCTGGGCCAGTCGCGCCGCACCTTGGTGGGGCAGGTGCTGGCCGACCATTTTGTGGACGCGCAGCCCCTACTGCAGGCGCTGCAAGGCGTGCGGGCCAACGAGTTCGCTGCACTGCGCTACGAGGCCTCCCTGCGGCGGCACCACCATGCCGAGAACCTGCCGGTGCATGTGATCATCGCCCCGTCCGACCGGGTCGATGAAGTGATCGTCGAGCTCTTGCCGGTGGAGCAAAAGACCCGGCAGGAGCGTGAAGAACGTTTGCTGGAACAGGCCCAGGTGAACAAGGAGCTGATCCGCAACCTGGCGCACGAGATCAAGAACCCCTTGGGCGGTATTCGCGGCGCCGCCCAGTTGCTCGAGATGGAGCTGCAGAGCAAGGAACTGGCCGAGTACACCCAGGTCATCATCCACGAGGCCGATCGGCTGCAGACCCTGGTCGACCGCCTGCTGGCGCCGCACCGCCGGGCCCGCGTGGTGGGGGATGTGAACATCCATGAAGTCTGTGAGCGTGTGCGCTCGCTCATCCTGGCCGAGTTCCCGAGGGGGCTGGCGGTGGTGCGCGACTACGACATCTCGATCCCGGAGTTCCGGGGCGACAAGGAACAGCTGATCCAGGTGGTGCTCAACATCGCGCACAACGCCGCACAGGCGCTGCAGGAGCGGCGCACACAAGGCGATGCCGAAATCGTGCTGCGCACCCGCATCCTGCGGCAGGTCACTTTCGGCAAGCAGCGCTACCGCCTGGCACTGGAATTGCATGTGGTGGACAACGGGCCGGGCATACCGGATTCGATCAAGGACAGGATCTTCTACCCCCTGGTGTCCGGGCGGGAAGGGGGCTCGGGTCTGGGGCTGACGCTGGCCCAGACTTTTGTGCAACAGCACCATGGCCTGATCGAGTGCCACAGCCAGCCCGGCTGCACGGATTTCAAGATCCTGATTCCCTTGCCCTGAACCTGAAGAAAGCTTTCCCCGATGAAACCGATCTGGATCGTTGACGATGACCAATCCATCCGGTTCGTGCTGGAGAAGGCGCTGGCGCGCGAGGGCTTGCCCTGCCGCAGCTTCACCACGCCGCGCGAGGTGCTGCACGCACTCGATGCCGACGGCAACCAGGGCGGGCCGCAGGTGCTCGTCAGTGACATCCGCATGCCCGGTGGCTCCGGACTGGATCTGTTGAGCCAGGTCAAGCAACGCCTGCCCGGGCTGCCGGTCATCATCATGACGGCGTATTCCGATCTGGACAGTGCGGTGTCGGCCTTCTCCAGCGGTGCTTTTGAGTATTTGCCCAAACCGTTTGACCTGCCCAAAGCGATCGAGCTGATCCGCCGCGCGGTCGACGAAAGCCTGCGCGAGGAGGTGGCCGAAGAGCAGATCGACGAGGCCCCCGAAATGCTCGGCCAGGCGCCGGCGATGCAGGATGTGTTCCGCGCCATTGGCCGCCTGGCGCAAAGCCATGTGACGGTGTTGATCACCGGCGAGTCTGGCTCGGGCAAGGAGCTGGTGGCGCGGGCCCTGCACAAGCACTCGCCGCGTGCCACGGGCCCCTTTGTGGCCATCAACACCGCGGCGATTCCCAAGGACCTGCTCGAGAGCGAGCTGTTCGGCCACGAACGCGGGGCCTTCACCGGGGCGCAGACCTCGCGCCGGGGCCGCTTTGAACAGGCCGATGGCGGCACCCTGTTTCTTGACGAGATCGGCGACATGCCCTTCGATTTGCAGACGCGCTTGCTGCGTGTGCTCTCGGACGGCCATTTCTACCGCGTGGGCGGGCACAGCGCCGTCAAGGCCAATGTGCGGGTGATCGCCGCCACCCACCAGGACCTGGAGCAACGCGTCAAGGAAGGCGCATTCCGCGAAGACCTGTTCCACCGTCTGAACGTGATCCGCCTGCGTCTGCCCGCCTTGCGCGAGCGGCGCGAGGACGTTCCGATGCTGACGCGGCATTTTCTGCAGCGCAGCGCGCAGCAGTTGGGGGTTGAGCCCAAGCGCATCTCCGACGCCGCCATGGCACAGATGAGCCAGTTCCAGTTCCCGGGCAATGTGCGCCAGCTGGAAAACATCTGCCACTGGCTCACCGTCATGGCCCCGGCGCAGGTGATCGAATGCAAGGACCTGCCCCCCGAGGTGCAGGAGGCCTCGCCAGTGGCGACCGAACTGCCCCATTCCGGTGCGGTCCATGCCGGTGTGGCCCAGGCGGTCATGCCCCAGGCAGAAGCGCTGGCGCGGGCGGGCGTGAGCCCGGTGTCGGCCGCCGAAGCCGCGGCGTCCGCCATGCAGGGGGGGGATGCCGGCTGGCAGGAGCTGCTGGACCGCGACATCCTGCGTTTGCTGGCCGAAGACCGCAACGACGTGTGGGAAGTGCTGTCCCAGCAATTCGAATCCCGCCTGATCCTCACCGCCTTGGCCACCACGCGTGGCCGGCGCATCGAGGCGGCGCAGCGCCTGGGCATTGGCCGCAACACCATCACGCGCAAGATCCAGGAACTCGGCATCGACGATGCCTCGGCCTGATCGGCGCCGGGCTCGGCCGGGCTTTATCCGAAAGGGTCCGCGATCACCACATCGGTGAGCGGGTAGGCCACGCAGGGCAGCACACAGCCTTCGGCCTTTTCTTCCGGGCTGAGTCCGGGCCAGTCCATCTCGTAGCGCACCTTCCCATGCACCAGTCTGGACAGGCAGGTGCGGCAGCTGCCCGAGCGGCAGGAGCTGGGCCACTGCAGGCCGCCTTGCTCCATCGAGTCCAGCAGCGTCTGCTGTTTCCAGGCGTCAAAGCTTGGGCCCTCCGTCCCGATGCGGCCGTTGAAAAAAGGGATGTCCATGTCCATGTCCATGGGCTGCGGCTGCAGCGGCGTGCCACTTGGGCTAGTTGCGGCGGGCCACCCAGTAGGTGGCGCCTTCCGGGCCATAGCGCTCTTCGTGCGGCACATCCCGTGCCAGCTCGAAGCGGTCGCCACGCTGCAGGGCCTGGGTCTGCCCGTTGATGGTCAGCCACATCTGCCCTTGTGTGACCAGCGCCTGCACCGCGAAAGGGTGGGTATGGGTGTCGAGCACCGTCAGCGGCGCCCAGCTGCGCTCGAGGACTTCATCAAAGCCGTCGGCACGGGCTTGCCGGGAGAAAGTGTCAAAGTCGGGCAGGTTCATGCGCCCATTGTCGCCGGGATGGCGGCCGAGCGCTGTCTCAGGCGGGTCCCTCGAAGACGATCTTCCATCGCCCGCCGTCCTTGACCCAGTAATTGCGCAGGTATTCGTTGCGCTGCGAGGAACTGCGGTTGGGGTCTTGCCAGGTCACCACCATCAGGTCCTCTTCGTCCTGCCAGCGCAGGGCCGAAACCAGGGTCAGGGGTTTGAGGGGGGTGCGGCTGCGGACCGATGCCTTCAGCTTGGGCCACCAATGGTCCATGCCCAGGCCATCCCTTTGGAAACGGTCGCTGTAATGGCTGCGCAGCACCGAATCGTTGTCCTGCAGGCGGGCCTGGTTCCAGGCCTGCAGCCTGGACATCAGCGGCCCCCGTTCTGCATCGGCCTGGGCGGGCTGTTGCCATTCGATCTCGCGGCCAATGAGCACTGGGGTCAGTCGCAGGCTGCCCAAGGCCAAGAGGCGCGACATTTCCGGATTGGACAAGACCACGCAGCCGTCGGTGGCCTCTGGCGCCCGTGAGTACTGCGCACTGGGGGTGCCATGCAGCCAGATGCCCGAACCGGTGCGCTTGCGCATCAGGTCCACCGCATTCGGGTAATTCAGGGTCAGCGCACCTGCGCCGAACAGGTCGGGCAGCGTGTCACCCGAGAGGCTCTTCTTGATGAAATACACCCCCAGCGGGGTGCGGCCATCGCCTTCGCGGGACTTGCCCACCCCCTGGCTGCCGACGGAAATGTAGGTGTCCATCAACAGTTCCAGGCGCGGCAGGCCTTGCGCATCGCTGCGGTTGGCAAACCAGTACAGGCGAGAGTGCGAAACGTCCACGAACGCCACATAGGGATGCTGGGTCGGGTCCAGATGCAGCAGCCCAGAGGGGATCCTGTCCTGGATCTGGGGCAGCGGGGGATGGTACAGGCGCCGGGTGGTCTCGCGCAGGAGTTCCTCCAGGCGCTTCTTGGCCGCGGGCAGGACCTCCTGCGCCACTTCCGGCCCGTCCACAGGTTCGAGCAGGCCGATGTTGAGCAGGTCGGCGTACAGCAGCTGGCCCAGCTGGAAGGTGGGGTAGGCCGTGGCCAGGTGTTGGGCAACCGCCAGGGCTTCCTGTCGCTGGCCCTCACCCAGGTGCTGGTAAATCTGGCGGACCATGGGTTCCGGGCTGTCGGGCAGTGCCGGCGCCGGTTGCTGCGGATCCATCACCAGCCGCCAGGGCATGGGGTCGTGGGCGCCCCCGACCGACAGCAGCTCGGACCAGGAGGACTTGCCTTGGGCCAGCCAGATGCCCAGGCCGAAGAACAGCACCACCGCCAGCGGCAGGGCGGTGCGCCAGCGAGCGGCTGGCCGTGATGTCGACCGCTGGCCAGTCAGCCCGGAAGACCAGAAGCTGGGCTTCAATTGACCCTCTCGCGCGCGATGAGCCAGCGCTCGCCTTGCCGGACCATTTCAAGCGTTTTGCGGCTGTTGCCCGTGAAATTGTCCGAGTTGTAGATCTGCTGGAACTGCACCGTGGCCGTCTTGTCCTCGACCGTGACCTTGAACTGGCGCACTTCGACAGAAATACTTTTCTTGGAGACGATGCGCAATTTGCGCTCGGCTTCCCATTTGCTGCGTGACTGGCCTTCGGGGGGCACAAAGCTGCTGGCGTAGGCCTGCAGGTAGTCGTCCACGTCCTTGCGGCTCCAGGCCTTGGCCCAGGCCATGACCGCGGCACGGATGGCTTCGGTGTCGGCCGATGGGGCCGGCTTGGCGGCCGGGGCGGGCGCGGATTCGCTGGCGGCTTTCGGTGCTTTGGGCGATTCGGCGGCCGGCCCAGCGGCCGTTGCCGAGGCGGGCAGGGGCGGGGTGGACGCCACCGCCCGCGGGGGCAGGGCCGGCGGCGGTGCTGCCGGGGCGGCACTGGCCACCACCGCGGGCGTGACCGGGGCAGAGGGTGCAGCCGCTGTGACCGGTGCGGTGCCGCTTGCCGTCTGCCGCGAAGCCACGACCGTGGCCGCCGGCAGGGACTCGCTCGCTGCGCTGCTTGCGCGCGGGGCCTGCATGCTGCCCAGCAAGCTCAACTGGGCCACGGCGGTGCGCGCCTTGCTGTCGACCTGCAGGGCTTTGGCATAGGTCTGCTTGACCAGTTGGCTTTGCACATCGGCCAGGTTGCGGTGCAAGGCGGCGTAGCTGCCGTGGGTGAGCATGCCGGCTTCCAGGGCCTTGCGGGCTTCTTCCAGACGGCCTTTGGAGGCGTACAGCACGCCCAGGTTGTTGTGCGCCTCGACGATGCCCGGATGGGATTCGACGAGCTTGCGGAACGTTTCGATGGCCTTGTCGGTCTGGCCCTGCTGCGCCTGAACCACGCCTTCGAGAAAGCGCAGTTCGGCGTCTTGCGGCAGCCGCTGCTTTTCCTGCTGCACCAGCTTGGCCGCCTGCTCGAGTTGCCCGGCGGCCAGCGCTTGCCGGATGCCCTCTGCAGGCGAGGAGGCCAGGGCAAGCCCACATGCCAGGCCAGACATCAAAGCCGTCACCCTGACCGGGGTGCATATCGGCAGAGGCGTCAAAAAACTGAAAAGAGATCGAATTTTCAAGATCAGGCGATTTTATCCAAAGGCCGTCGCCTTCTTCGCCTGGGCGCTTCAAAAGAACCCGGTCCTGCGCCTCACAAACCGTGCTGCTCCCGCAGGCGCTGGTCCAACTCGGGCAGACTCAGTCCGGTCAGGTCCAGCGCATGGCTGGCGCACAGCAGCGGGTCCAGAGCCGCGTGGCCATGCGAGAGCAACTCCCCCAGAAAAGGGTTGGAGGCAAACACCGCCACCGCCCCAACGCCTTGTGGCCCCAGCGAGGTTTTCAGCCAGGCGCCGATGTCCCGGGCGAACTGTTCCCGCGCGTGGGCCTGGGGGCTCTGGCGCTGGGCCAGGCCCGATCGGCCACGCGTGCCGCTGGTGCGGTGTGCCGAGTCCGGGTTGGCCGTGTGCTGCCGCGTGGAGGGGTGCGTCCAGTCCTTGATTTCACGCAGCGCGGCGCCCGGGTGGTCTCTTTGCAGCAAGCGGGCACGCGATCCGTTGGCGACCACGATCCACAGCGGTTTGGGCATGACAGGCTCCCCATGAGGAAAGCCCCGGATTGTGGGCAGCGGCCGCGGCCAGCGCCATCTGCCCAAAGGTAGACACCGCAGGTGCGGCGGCTCACTTGCCCCAGGAGTCTTTGAGGCCAACGGCCCGGTTGAATACCGGTTTGCCCGGCCGGTGGTCGTGGCGGTCGGCCACAAAATAGCCAAACCGTTCGAACTGGAACTTCTGGTCCGGTGCGGCGGCGGCCAGTGAGGGTTCCACATAGGCGGTGACGACCCGGAGGCTGTCCGGGTTGAGGGCTTGCAGAAAATCCTTGCCACCCGCATCCGGCTGGGCATCGGCAAACAAACGGTCGTACAGCCGAACTTCGGCAGGCACGCCATCGGCCACGCCGACCCAGGTGATGGCGGCCTTGGCCTTGACGCTGTCGGCGCCGGGTGTGCCGCTCTTGGTGCCGGGAATCACTTTGGCGTGGACCTCGGTCACGCGGCCGGCCGCATCGCGCACGCAGCCGGTGCACTCGATCACATAGCCGCCCTTGAGGCGCACCACGTTGCCGGGAAAGAGGCGCTTGTAGCCCTTGGGCGGCACTTCTTCAAAGTCCTCGCGCTCGATCCACACGGCTTTGCCGATCTGGAACACGCGATCGGGCGGTGGGGTCTGGCCCTCGGCGATGGCCGAATGGGGCAGGGCCGGCTGGGTGCAGGCTTCGGTGTAATCGTCCGAACCAAAGGCTTCGGCCCAGTTGCGCATCACCAGTTTGACCGGGTCGAGCACGGCCATGCCGCGGTGCGCCTTGTTCTCCAGGTCTTCGCGCAGGCAGCCTTCGAGGGTGCTGTAGTCGATCCAGCTGTCGCTTTTGGTCACGCCGATGCGCTCGGCAAAAAGTTGCAGGCTTTCGGGCGTGTAGCCGCGGCGGCGCAGACCCACGATGGTGGGCATGCGCGGGTCGTCCCAGCCGCTGACCTTGCCTTCATGGACCAGTTGCGCCAGCTTGCGTTTGCTGGTGACCACATAGCTCAGGTTCAGGCGGGCGAATTCGTACTGCCTGGGGGGCGGGCTGGCCAGCAGGCCCCCTTCGATCAGGCGCTCCATCAACCAGTCGTAAAACGGGCGCTGGTCTTCGAATTCGAGGGTGCAGATGCTGTGGGTGATCTGCTCGAGCGCGTCCTCGATCGGGTGCGCGAAGGTGTACATCGGGTACACGCACCAGGCCTTGCCGGTGCGATGGTGCTCGGCGTGGCGGATGCGGTAGATGGCCGGGTCGCGCAGGTTGATGTTGGGCGAGGCCATGTCGATCTTGGCGCGCAGCACCATGGCGCCGTCCGGGTGTTTGCCATCGCGCATCTCGCGAAAGCGCGCCAGGTTCTCGGCCGGGCTGCGGCTGCGGTATGGGCTGTCCACGCCGGGTTTGCCGAAGTCGCCGCGGTTGGCGCGCATTTCTTCCGCCGTCTGCTCGTCCACATAGGCATGACCGGCTTCGATCAGGTACTCCGCCGCGCGGTACATGAACGCGAAATAGTCGCTGGCCTGGTAAGGGGCGGCGCTGCCCGGCGCCTGGCCGATTTGTGCCCAGTCAAAGCCCAGCCATTGCACCGCGTCGATGATGCTGCGGACGTATTCCTGGTCTTCTTTTTCGGGGTTGGTGTCGTCAAAGCGCAGGTGGCACACGCCGCCGTATTCGCGCGCCAGGCCGAAGTTGATGCAAATGCTTTTGGCGTGACCCACGTGCAAATAGCCATTGGGCTCGGGCGGAAAGCGGGTGCGGATTCTGGCGGGATCGGGTTGGCCTGCGGCGTGGTGTGCGGCGTCTCCGGGGCTGCCGGCCCAGCGGCGGCTGGCGTAAGTGCCTTGCGCGAGGTCTTTTTCGATGATCTGGCGCAAGAAGTTGCTGGCTTTGCCTTCGCCAGATTCGGCGGCGGCAGGGAGAGGGGCAGGGGCATTCATGCACGGATTTTAGAGGGTGGCCGGTTACGAATCCTCACCAAAGCCGGGTGGATCGTGTCCACCGGGTGGTGGCCAGGCACGCTATGGCTGTAGCGCCCGAGTGCCTGCATGACCTGCAGCCGGGCCGCTCTTGATCGAGGTGGACCATGCCTTCTTTTCTGACCCTTTGCCATTCACGCCTGCTGTCCCTGTTGGGAGCCTGCGCCCTGGCCATGACCCAGGCCGCTTGCGCCCACCCGACGGCTTTGGGGCCTTCGGTGACGCTTTATGCCCACGGCGGTGGACCGGTCTACGGCGCCGTGCATGTGCCGCTGTACCCGCCCATCCATGCGCCGGTGTACCCGCAGGTACCTATGGCCCCACCGGTGCTGCTCTCCCCACCGTCCATTCGGGTGGTCCCGGTGCCGCCGATGTGGGCGCCCCCGCCGCGGGTGGTGCCCGTCAGGCCCTGGGTGTATCCGGCGCCGCATCCCCCTTCCTGGGGCGGGCCCGGGCGTGGCTGGGGGCACAGGGGCCGTGGCCACCGCTGAAACGGACGGCCGAGCGCAGCGGGCTGCAGCCGAGGCCAGGGCCCGCCCCAGTGATTTCCCCCATTCCTTACAGTCCGTAAGCCATTGACCTGGTGCCGTGCACCATGCCGGTCGCACCCCTACGATCGGATCGCGGGTTCTTGGGGTCTTCTTTGGGGGGCTTCTCAAAGCGCCTGCACTTGATCAACAACACCACAGGCGGGTCTGCACATGTCGGTCCAGCCACCCCTTTGAGGAGACTGGTTCATGTTTTCGCGTCAACGCCGACTCGCCATGACGGCGGCACTGCTGGCCCCGCTGATGGCCCCTTTGGGGGCCGCCGCGCAGGAATGGCCCAACAAGCCGATTCGGATGATCATCAATTTCGCCCCGGGCAGTTCGCCCGACGTGCTGGGCCGCGCCGTGGCCACCCCCTTGTCGCAGGCGCTGGGGGTGCCGGTGGTGGTGGAAAACCGCACCGGCGCAGGCGGCATCGTCGGTGCCGATGCGGCCGCCAAGGCCCCCGGCGATGGCTACACCCTGTTGATGGCGTCCGGCAGCACCATGGTCATCGTGCCCTCGCTCAACGCCAAATTGCCCTATGACCCCAACAAGGACCTGCTGCCGGTGGCGGCCACGGCTCGGGTGGAACTGTTCCTGGTGGTGCGGTCCGACTCCCAGTTCAAAACCTTTGCCGATCTGCAGAAGTTTGCACGGGCCAACCCGGGCAAGCTGAGCTACGGCAGCCCGGGCAACGGGTCCACGCCCCACATCGGCGCCGAGATGCTCAAGCACATGGCGGGCATTTTTGCGGTGCACATTCCCTACCGCGGCTCGGCCCCGGCACTGCAGGACCTGCTGGCCGGCAACCTCGATTTCTTCATGGACCCCGGCATTGCGGCGCCACACATCCGCTCGGGCACGCTGCGCCTGCTGGCGGTGGGCAGCAACAAGCGGTCCTTCCTGTATCCGGACACACCCACCTTGGCGGAACTGGGCCTCAAAGGCTATGACGCCGGCTCCACGCACAGCTTCTACGCGCCGGCCGGCACGCCCCAGCCCGTGATCGAGCGGCTGAACCGGGAGATCAACCGCATCCTGGTCTCGCCTGCGGTGACGCAGGTCATCCGGGGCATCGGTGCCGAGGCGACCCCGATGTCGCCGGCCCAGTTGGCCGCGCTCAACACTTCCGACCTGCGTCGCTTTGCGGACATCATCAAGCAGCAAGGGATCCGCGGCGACTGAGGTGACCGAGCCGCCTGGCGCGCGGCGGCCCTGTGCAAGCCATGGGCCTGAGGGCCCAGGCTTGCCGTCCATTGCTGGAGTAGGAACACGATGACGCTGTTTTCATGGATGCGCCGCGCCATGCTGGCGGGCCTGTGTGCCTGGGCTGCGCTGGCCAGCGCCAACCCTGGCGCGAGCGATAAACCCTATGTGCCCGTGCGGGGCCAGATGGGCAAGGACGTCATGTGGATCCCCACCCCCAAGGGCTTGATCGACAAGATGCTGACGGCGGCCAAGGTGACCTCCTCTGACCAGGTGTATGACCTCGGGGCGGGTGACGGGGTCATCGCGATCACCGCCGCCAGGGCATTTGGCGCACAGGCCGTGGGCATCGAATACAACCCGAAGATGGCCGACTACGCTCGGCGCATGGTCCAGGAAGCCGGGGTCAGCGACAAGGTGCGCATCATCACGGGGGATATCTTCAAGGAAGACTTCTCCTCGGCCACGGTGGTGACGCTGTATCTGCTGCCCGAGTTGAACATGCAACTGCGTCCCACCCTGCTGCGCATGAAGCCGGGGACCCGCGTGGTCTCGCACGCCTTTGGCATGGGCGATTGGGAGCCGGATGAAATCCTCACCCACGACAACGCCCGCGGTTATTTGTGGGTCGTTCCGGCGGCCGTCGAGGGCGAATGGATGCTGACCGGCATGCAGGGCGGGCCTGTGCGGCTGAGCTTGCGCCAAGTGTTGCAGAAAGTCGGTGGAAGCCTCACGCGCGGCAACACCAGCCAGCCCTTGCTCGGCGCCAGGCTGCGGGGGCAAGAGCTTTTTTTCCAGTTCGTCACCGCCGACCGCCAGGTCCATACCTTCTCGGGCGAGGTTTCAGGCGGGCTGATCAGCGGCACCGTCAGTTCGACAGAAGGGGTGATGGCCATCGTCCAGGCCAGAAAGCTTTGACGCGCACAGCGTCTGATAGCGGCAGGCCTTTGGCGGCCATATGCGCCGCTGCCCCGCCTTGAGCCCGCGGCCCCAGACACAAGAAAGCCCACTGACTTTGGCAAATCAGTGGGCCTGTCGTGTGACCTCAATGGTCGGGGTGAGAGGATTCGAACCTCCGGCCTCTACGTCCCGAACGTAGCGCTCTACCAGGCTAAGCTACACCCCGAATAAAACCCAAGATTGTAGCAAAGCCCGGACCCCACTGGCCCCGCCACCGGGCGGGCTCGTGGCTTCAGCCCAGGGCCCCCTCGCCGCCTGAGACGGACCAGAAGATGGCCTTGGCCCCGTACTTCTGCCAGAAGACGATCATGGCTTTGCCAGCGGCCCTGAACTGGGCCATGCCTGCACGGGGGTGGACTGTGCACACCGATTGAGCAACACCATGGCCTAAAGGGGCCTCCAAAAGGTGATCGGAAAGCCACCATGACTTTGGGCGCTGGCTTGAGCTTGGTGTTTACCCTAGATTCTGTGCGGTGCCGTGGCGTTGCGCCCGGCATGCGCGTGCAGCACCGAGGGAATGGGCTTGCGCGGTGGACTGGCATTATCAGCACGTGGGTGGGCACTTGGGGGAGGGCGTCGATATCATCGCGCGCACAAAAGCACACAAAAAC
>JACCDK011467642.1_pt1 | contig 12119 bp, 10 predicted proteins | sample 7445871 | NCBI WGS metagenome assembly JACCDK01 (sample SAMN15323436, study PRJNA562643) | freshwater metagenome | isolation source: river surface water | place: USA:Blue River Watershed | collected 2017-08-15
CCGACCACCAAGAGCTTCGCGGAATGGGAACCACGTTCTCCGGCCTAATGGTTGTCGACGACAAGATTGCTCTTTCGCACATCGGTGACTCGCGAATTTATCGAGTAACCGAAGGCAAGCTAAAGCAAGTTTCTAAGGATCACACTTTTGTTCAACGATTGGTGGATACCGGTCGCATCACCGAAGAAGAAGCACTCGTGCATCCACGTCGAAATGTATTGATGCGTGTTCTTGGCGATGTCGAAATTGAACTTGAAATTGATTCTGAAATTCATGATGCAATTCCTGGTGATCGCTGGTTGCTCTGCAGTGATGGACTTTCAGGTGTCGTTCCAGAAGATGTAATTTCGCAAATTGTTTTAAACAAGACTGTCGATGTTGAAGAGGCCGCTGAACTTCTCGTTTATGAAGCACTTGAACACGGAGCTCCTGACAACGTCACCGTCGTAGTTGTGGACGTACTCTCGCCAAATGTTCAGTTAACTGCAGCACCAACGCCAATTTTTGTTGGATCAGCTGAAAATGATGTCGTAATTGCGGAGCACAAGGGTCGCCGCATAGTTGAAATTTTCAACCCGCGCATTATCCGAGACCTACTTACTCGTCAGCCAGCAGATGCAGAGTTTGCAGTAGAGTCCGAAGAACTACTCGAAAAAATTCTCAACGAAACTCGTGCCAAGGTGCGCTGGCGCAAAATTCGCAGCGCAACGTTGGTACTGATTCTGATTGCATTTGTTGTAATTCTGTTGAACTCGCTTTACAACTACACCCAGACACGCTTCTACATCGGCGAACAAGATGGTTACGTCGCGATTTTCAAAGGTATTCGCGAAGCATTTGGACCTTTGCGTTTCAGCACTTTGTATGAGCGCACCTCAACTTTGATTTCGGAACTAAATCCTTACCAAAAAGAACTGGTTGAACGAACCATCAGTGGTGATTCGATTATGGACATCCTGAACAAGTTGCAAACGCTACTTAAATTGGGTGGTGAGTAATTGAGTACCCAAACCGCGGCGATAGACATCTCCAAGATCGTTCGAGTTGTGCCACGCAACCGAAACATTGAACTGATGTTGCTGCTTTTTGCCATGGGTATCAATGCGTTTGAGCTGGCTCAGATTCAGCTATCGACTATCGAGATTCTCACCTGGGACATCTTGGTTTACTGGGCTCCGCTGGCAGTGGCCAGCCTGCTGCTGCACCTGCTGCTCAGATTCAAGGCTAGGGAAGCCGACTCACTGATTTTGCCCGCGGCCATGCTGCTAAACGGACTGGGTGTCGCCGAAATTTACCGACTCGACCTTGCAGCAATCGCCAATGGTGGCTCGGAACTGTTCGGGGTAAAACAGGTGATTTGGACGGTAGTGGCGATTGTGGCTGCTGGTCTGGTGATTTGGTTCATCCCAAGCCACCTGTTCCTGCGCCGATACGTGTACATCTCTATGGTGATCGGTCTGGCGCTACTAATCTCCCCAATGCTGCCCTTCATCGGCAAGACCATCAACGGCGCACACCTCTGGCTTTCGATTGGCGGCCTGACCTTCCAACCAGGTGAGCTAGCCAAGATTGCGCTGACCGTATTTTTTGCCGGTTACCTGGTGACCCGTCGCGATTCACTGGCTTTGGTTGGTCCGAAGTTCCTCGGGTTGCAGTTGCCTCGTGCCCGCGAGCTTGGCCCGATCTTGGCCATCTGGGCCGTGAGCCTTTTGGTTTTGGTCGGCGAACGCGACCTCGGTACCTCACTCTTGTATTTCGGATTGTTCCTAGTGATGATCTACGTGGCAACCGGTCGAGCAATTTACGTCGTGGTTGGCCTAGGAATGTTTTTCACTTCTGCGTTTCTTGCATCACGTTTGATGGATTACGTTTCTGGTCGATTCAATGCTTGGCTGAATCCCTTCGATCCGACGCACTACGACGCAGTTGGTGGCAGCTATCAGCTGGTGCAGGGCATTTTTGGAATGGCACACGGCAGCGTGCTTGGCACCGGACTTGGTGGCGGTGTTCCGCAACTAGTTCCACTCGCAGAGAGTGACTTCATCATTGCATCCCTCGGTGAAGAACTTGGTCTTGCCGGCATTTTTGCAATTCTTGCAATTTACCTTTTGATTGTTGCACGTGGAGCACGCATCGCTTTCAATCACAACGACGACTTCAGCAAGCTACTTGCAATCGGTTTAAGTTTTGTAATTGCACTTCAAACTTTTATCGTTATCGGTGGTGTTACTCGAGTTGTTCCACTTACCGGTTTAACTACGCCACTGCTCGCCGCCGGTGGTTCATCTCTTCTTGCTAACTGGATCATTATCGGTCTACTGCTGCGCATCTCAGACAGTGCAAAGTCTGGTGGTCCACGATGAATCGCGAACTAAAAAGAGTAGTTGCAGTAATCATCGCAATGTTTGCTGCGTTACTTGTTTCATCGTCCACTATTCAAGTCTTGAGCGCAGATTCACTTGCTCAAGACCCACGCAATGTGCGGTCGGTTTACGACTCATACAAAACGCAACGCGGAGCGATTTTGGTTGATGGAGAACCAATCGCCTACTCAAAAAACTCGGACGATAACTTCCACTACACCCGCGTTTACTCGAGCTCGATGTACTCGGCGATCACCGGATTCTTTAGCTTTTATCAGGGCGCTACCGGTCTTGAATCGGCGATGAACAGCTATCTCACCGGCAAGAACTCAACCCAGTTCTTTGAGCAAATCAACGCCTTACTTAGTGGCAACCCTTTGACCGGTGCTGCGGTAGAACTGACCATCGATCCCGTGGTTCAGAAAGCCGCCTGGGATGCCATGGGTAACCTCAAGGGTGCCGTGGTTGCTATTGAGCCAACTACCGGAAACATTCTGGCCATGGTCTCCAAGCCCGGCTTCGATGCCAACCTTCTTGCTGTGCATAACGGCACAAGCTCGGGTGAGAGCTACGCACGACTTTTAAACGACAAGAGTTCGCCGTTGGTCAACAAGGCGATTAGCGGAACTCTTTACGCACCCGGTTCGGTATTCAAAATTTTGGTGGCCTCTGCGGCATTTGAGTCTGGCAAGTACACTCCGGAATCAACTTTGCCTAACCCGGTTAAGTTCCAGCTGCCCGGCACCAACACCTACATTCAAAATTCTGGTGAAGGTAAGTGCGGTGGCAAGAGCACAGTGACTATTGCAGACGCACTAAAACTTTCTTGCAACATTCCATTTGCTCAACTCGGAATTGCTCTCGGCCAAGATGCAATTCGTGCACAGGCAGAAAAATTCGGTTTTGGAAAGGCAATTGAAACTCCGTTGCGTTCCACCGCAAGTACTTATCCGAAAAATATGGACGATGCGCAACTTGGACTTTCCTCGTTCGGGCAATTTGATGACCGCGTAACACCGTTGCAAATTGCGATGATCTCTGCTGCCATTGCCAACGGTGGAAAGCTAATGAAACCTAATTTGATTGAGAACGTTCAGTCAGCAAACTTGTCATCGTTGTTTGCACCTTCTCCTTCCGAATTTTCGACTCCGGTTTCCTCTGCAACCGCAGACCAGGTTAAGAAAATGATGATTGCGGCAGTGGCAAGTGGAGTGAGTTCAAACGGAGCAATCAAAGGTGTCTCCGTTGCTGGAAAAACTGGAACTGCACAAAACGGTAAAGGTGAGCCGTACACACTTTGGTTCACCGGATTTGCTCCGGCAAATAATCCGAAAGTTGCAATCGCAGTTGTAATTGAAGATGGGGGAGGCATGGGGCAAGCAGGTCGTGGAAACACACTCGCGGCTCCGGTTGCTGCAAAAGTTATGCAGGCGGTGTTGCGCAAATGAAGCCAGAGGTAGGGCAGCTATACGGCGGCCGATACAAACTAATCAGCCGCATCGCCATTGGCGGCATGGGCGAGGTTTGGCAGGCCCACGACGAAGTTATCGCCCGCGATGTTGCCATCAAGATCCTGAAGCCCGAATACCTCGGCGACCCGGGCTTTATCGAGCGTTTTCGCACCGAGGCCCGTCACGCCGCCATGGTTACCCACGACGGCATTGCGAGCGTCTTCGACTACGGAGAGGACGCCGGTAGCGCCTACCTGGTCATGGAGCTGGTCCCTGGTGAATCCTTAGCTAAGCTCCTGGAGCGCGAAAAGACTTTGACCAGCGACAAGGTGCTGGACATCGTCTCTCAAACCGCGCGAGCCTTGCATGAAGCTCATATTGAAGGCTTAGTGCACCGCGATGTGAAGCCTGGAAACCTACTAATCACTCCAAACGGTGAAGTCAAAATAACCGACTTCGGAATTGCTCGCGTTGCCGACCAGGCACACCTGACTGCAACCGGACAGGTGATGGGAACTGTTCAGTATCTTGCACCGGAACAAGCAACTGGTAAACCGGCAAGCCCTTCAACCGACATCTACTCGCTCGGCATTGTTGCCTACGAGGCACTCGCCGGACACCGACCATTTGGTGGCGAAAACCAAATGGCAATTGCCATGGCGCAAATTAATGACGCACCACCGGCATTGCCGTCGGCAATCGATCAACGCGTGCGCAACTTGATCATGCTGTGCCTCGCAAAAAAGCCAAACCAGCGTCCAGCCTCTGCACTCGCATTAGCGGAACGCGCCGAATCGTTAATGAGTTATGCGCCAACTCGTTCGGCTGCCACCAAAGTTATTACACAAGCAAACTTGACCGACAAGACCACTGTGATTCCGGTGCAAGAAGTTAAGGCACCAAAGAAGCCAGTGGTCTGGCCTTGGATTGCAGTGCTCGCACTGCTGGGAGTTTCGGCAGTTGCAATCGTGGTTGCAATCGTGGTCGGAGCAATTTCGCAACACCAACCTGGACCAACTTTTACTCCATACACACCTAGCTCAACACCAACCGAAACCACTCCGGCATCAAACGATGTAGTTATTTTGAGTACCGATGTCATCGGATTGTCGGTGGAAGAAGTGATTACCCATCTTGAATCTCTTGGACTCGCGGTTGATGCACAAGCTGGCGATACTGTTCCGGATAATGATCCAAAACTGAACCAGGTTTACTCTGCATCGCCGATGGGAACAGTTCAGGTGGGTAGCACTATTCACGTGATCTTCTACGCACCGGCGTCTCAGGCTTCACCCAGCCCCGACGAAAACCAATAACTAGACTAAACAGGAACGACTGGAGAGAGATGAATCAGCGTCTGATTGCTGGCCGCTATGAGGTTGGCAGCCTAATTGGCCGCGGGGGAATGGCCGAAGTTTACGAAGGCACAGACACCCGACTCGGCCGCACGGTCGCAATCAAGCTACTCAAGCCAGACCTAGCCAACGACCCTTCTTTCGAAGACCGCTTCCGCAATGAAGCTCAGGCCTCTGCCAAGATTTCACACCCAACTATCGTGCGTGTTTACGATGCCGGAGAAGACATCGACACCGATGCTAACGGCAACCAGATTAAGCACCCGTTTATCATCATGGAATTTGTAAAGGGCAAACTACTTCGCGAAGTTTTGCACGAGCGTCGGTTGTCAATCGAAGAGGCCGTTAACTACGCTTCTGGAATTTTGACCGCACTCGAGTTTTCTCACAAGGCCGGAGTGATTCACCGAGACATTAAATCGGCGAACGTAATGATCACCGACAACGATCAAATCAAAGTGATGGACTTCGGAATCGCGCGCGCAGTTTCTGAATCTTCAGCAACCATGGCTAACACAGTTGGCATCATGGGCACCGCACAATATTTTTCACCAGAGCAAGCTAAAGGTGAAACGGTAGATGCACGAACCGATCTTTATTCAACCGGCGTACTACTCTACGAAATGCTCGCGGGCCGTCCTCCGTTCAAAGGTGACACTGCAGTTTCGGTTGCTTACCAGCACGTGAGCGAAGCAGTTACCCCTCCGTCGCAGTACAACTCAAACATCAGTGCCGAGCTTGATCAGGTTGTTCTTCACGGCTTGGCAAAAAATCGCAACGAACGTTTCCAAACTGCCGAAGATTTCCGTGAGCACTTGATTGCCGCTGCCAATGGTTCACCTATTGCACTATCAGTCGCTCCCGCAAAGGAACAGCCAGCTGCCGAACCAGTAGTGCACACCACTTCGTGGTCACTCGACGATGCCGATTCTCACGATGCGGGTCCAGCGACGGTTTTTGCTGAACTATTAAATGGTCCAGCGACAGAAGAAAACGAATTGGTTGAACACCCGATCACTGTCGAGCCGCTCCCAACGCAGGTTCTAGTGCCAACTGAGGTTCAGCCAAGCTTCGACGACTCGGTGCCAAACACCAATCCTTTTGCCGCACTCGGCGTTGACCTCAGCGCTCCGGTCACTACGAGCATTGGCAGCGTAAAGAGTGGTCGCCCGAACGCCGGCGTGCTCTGGGGCGTAGGTACCGCGGTGGCTGTGGTCATTGTTGGCCTAATTGCCTTCCTAGGCATCTTCGGCAATCTCAACCTCAACATCACCCCTGGCAATGGCGGCATTGCTGTTACCGACGTGGTTGGCAAGACTTACGCCGACGGCTACAACGCGCTTACTCAGCAGAACCTGATAGTGCTCAAGGTATACGAGCCAAACGAAACCATTCCGCTAGATCAGATCATCAGCACCGATCCAATTGCCGGCACCAAGGTTCCAGAGAACACCAGCATCACCGTGAAGGTTTCTTCTGGTGCTGCATCTGTTCTGATGCCAGAACTCAAAGGTATGACCGAGCAGCAAGCTCGTGATGCACTTACCGCTGCGAAATTGACTCTTGGCACAATCACTCAAGAAAACTCTGCAACCGTAGTGATGGGTCAGGTAACCGCAAGTGATCCGATGGTTGGCTCGTCGGTTATTCCTGGCACCGTGGTTAATCTTGTAATTTCAAATGGCAAGGTCATGGTTCCGGATGTTAGAAATCTTTCTGTCAACGATGCACGCAATTCGCTAACGGCTCCAGCTGTTGGTTTGAGTGTCAACGTAACCACTAAGACTTCATGCGCAGGAACGCTAGGGAACGTTGTGTTGGAACAATCGATTCCTGCCGGGCTCGCTGCGCAGAAATCAGCAATTACGCTTTACGTTGCTTGTAACTAAGAGAACTTAACCATCGGGCTGAGGCCCTTGGCTTTTTCGGCAGCGCCTTTTAGTCCGATGCTTTCCAACCAGTTGCCGAGCATCTGGTATCCACCTTCGGTAAGCACACTCTCCGGGTGAAACTGCACTCCGTAAATTGGTTTGGTTTTGTGCTGCAACGCCATGATGATGCCACCGGCTGTACGCGCAGTAACTTGTAATTCATCTGGCACCGTGCCATCTACTACGGCGAGTGAGTGGTAACGAGTTGCCGTAAATGGCTGCGGAACATTTTTGAAGATCAATGAACCTTCGTGGTGCACCAGCGAAGTTTTTCCGTGCATCAATTCTTCGGCGCTGGTAACAGTTGCGCCCAACGCCTCGGCAATAGCCTGGTGTCCGAGACAAACTCCAAAAATTGGCTGTCCGGTAATCAGAGCCTGCTTTACTGTGGCGATGCTCAATCCGGCGTCGAAAGGGGTGCCTGGCCCTGGGCTGATTAGCACGGCATCGTATTTGGCCATCAGTGCTGGAAGTTCCGCCTCGGAGACAACGTCATTACGCAGCACCTCGGTCTCCGCCCCAAGCTGCTGTAGATAGCCGTTCAGGGTGTAGACAAAGCTGTCGTAGTTGTCGAGTACCAGAATCTTTGTCATAAGCCTTAAGCCTAACTTGTAGAATTGTGGCTATGTCAGAGCTAAACAACCAGCCAGAGAAAACTAAGAAGCCTAAGGCTCCAAAGCCAGTAAAGGCTCAGAAGTCAGCTGAAGATGCACCGAACCCAGTTTGGTTCAAGCCAGTAATGTTTGGCTTCATGCTTCTTGGTCTAGCTTGGATCATCACTTACTACGTGACCGAGGCTCAGTACCCTCTGGGTGCAGCTACCGCTCCGCTAAATCTTTCTAACTGGAACATCTTGATCGGCTTCGGAATTGCGATGGTCGGCTTCATGATGACCACCCGCTGGAAGTAATTTCTAAAAAGCCAAAGAAGCTGCGCGAATAAAACTCGCGAAAATCAAAAACGCAACCAATCCAACCAACGCAATTTTTTGCATGTTTTGCTGATTTGGTTTTCTAGTAGCCGCATATATTCCGGCAACCGCTGCACCAATTGCTAACCCACCAATGTGTGCTTGCCATGAGATGCCCGGATTCAAGAAACTAAAAATTAGGTTGATGGCAATCAAGCCCATGAGTTGGCCGGAGCGCTCTCCGATTGCCCGCAACAAAATAAAGTAGGCACCCATCAACCCGTAGATTGCGCCAGACGCTCCCACCACAGTTGCCGCTGGATCACCAAAGTAGGAAACGGCGACTGAACCGCCAAACGCCGAAATCATATACAGCCAGAAGAATCGCGCACGACCAAGCATCGGCTCAAGCACCTGGCCAAAGATGTAGAGCGTGTACATGTTAAACAAAAGATGGATTGGTGACGACCAGTCGTGCAAGAAAGTCGACGTAATTATCTGCCACGGAGCAATGTCCATATAAATTGGCTTGAAGGCTAGATAGCCAATTACCAAACCACCGAACTGTGAGACTTCCAGCAACCACATGATCACGTTGATTGCAATCAACGCGAGAGTCAATTTTGGTCTCAATTCCCTTTGCGCCTTAACGCGCTGGCGGGTTACCTGTTGTTGAGTTCCGCCAGCGTCGTCAGGACACAAGAAACCGACAGACGATTCCACCTGGCACTCTGGGCAGATGTATTTCTCGCAACGCTGACAGCGCACATACGCTTCGCGTTCCGGGTGTCGGTAACAGTTCATTTATTCGACTGAATTAGTCAACCGAAATTGATTCGATGACTACGTCGTCGTGAGGACGATCGCTGTGGTCGGTGGCAACCTTGGCAATCTTGTCGACTACCTGGCGAGATTCTTCGTCGGCTACCTCACCAAAAACGGTGTGCTTACCGTGAAGGTACTGAGTCTCGGTAACGGTTATGAAGAACTGCGAACCGTTGGTTCCTGAGCCATCAAAGTTCTTACCGGCGTTTGCCATTGCCAGCATGTATGGCTCACCAAAGTGGCGGTCTGGGTGTGGCTCGTCGTCGAAGTTGTAACCAGGTCCGCCGCGGCCAGTTCCGGTTGGGTCTCCACCCTGAATCATGAAGCCATCGATGATGCGGTGAAAAATGGTGCCGTTGTAGAAAGGCTTGCCTGTCTTCTCGCCAGTGGCAAGATCCACGAAGTTCTTTACGGTCACAGGAGCTTCGTTGCCAAACAAGTTGATCTTGATTGCTCCGTGGTTGGTGTGAATAGTTGCGGTTTGAGTATGAGTCATGCGTCTATTCTCGCATGCCGGCTAGTCCTGATATTCGGCGGTATTCAGCTCTGGCGCTCGCTTGTTGATGGCAACCAACAGCGCCGAAAGGAAGGTGAGTCCGGCAATCACAAAATAAACCGGCTGCACGCCAAACCAGTCAAGAGCGGCACCAACGATCACCATGCTGATCATTGGGCCACCAGTCCAGATGGTCATTTCCAAACTGAAAACTCTGCCACGCATGTTTGCCGGCACCTTGCGTTGAATCACAGTGTTGAGCAGTGGCCCGAGAGGACCCCAGAATACCCCGAGTAAGAAACCCCAAGTTAACATCAACCAGACCGGAGGCAGGAAGGACATCCCGATTACAGTTCCAGCAACCCCCAACAAACTGATTCGCATAATGTTGCTGAAGCTGAGTTTCTTAGCAAACCATTCGAAGAACAGAGAACTCAACGAGGTTGTTACAGCCATAGCCGAAATCAAAATTCCTAAACCAGTTGGATCTTCAATTTCGCTGAAGTAGCGCGGAAGAATGACCATCTCGGTGGGTAAGTAGATCATTGACAGCGACAAGAAAGCCACCATCAAAATTAAAACCGATGGGGTATTAAACAAGATTCGGAAACCCTGCGTTGCGTAATGAATAAAACCTTTATCTGCAGAATCGTCATGCGCTTCGTGTCGTTCGTGAACGCGAATACACATTGCAATTACGCCAGAAAGCAAAGCGAATGCTGCGATGACATAAAAAGTGTTGTACGCGTTTATCCAAGAAATCAGAATTGCGGCAAGCGCTGGACCGGTAGCGAAACCCACCGCAGCAAGTGACTCGTGAATCGAGTTTGCTCGTTCAAGAGAAATGCCGGCACGTTCAGCGGCATCAGGCACCAAAGCCTTTCGTGCCGATGGACCACCGAAAACCAAAATTGATCGGATTAGTCCAACCACAATCAGCACAGTTAAATCAACGTGAATCAGCAGCGCGGTAATCGGCAAAATGAAACTCGTGACGAACGCCATGAACTCACTGAGATAGACGGATCTGCGTCTACCGATTTTGTCGATGATGGATCCGGCAATTGGTGAAAGCAGTAATCCCGGTATCGAAGTAATCGCAACTACTAATCCGGCACTCGCCGATGAACCGGTCGACTGCAGAGTGAGCCACGGGTAGGTGAGAAAAATCATCGAGCCCGACAAAAATCCGAAGACGCTACGCAGTTCGAGTAGAACGAACGGCAGCAGCGACTTTTTAGCGCTGGTTTTAACGGAGTTGGAGGTCATCTAGGCTCACCGCTGACAAGTAGCGGTAGCCAGCATCCTCAATTACCTTTTGCGCTCCGGTATCGCGGTCAACCACGGTAGCCACAGCCACGATGATCGCCCCGGCCTCTTCGAGTGCCTTGGCCGCGGTTAGCGGAGATCCACCGGTAGTTGAAGTGTCTTCAACCACGATGACGCGCTTGCCCTCAACCGAAGGACCCTCAACCTGACGACCCATGCCGTGAGCCTTAGCAGCCTTGCGAACCACGAAGGCATCTACCTTGCGTCCGCGCGCAGCCGCCTGGTGCAGGATTGCAGTGCCAACCGGGTCAGCGCCCATGGTCAATCCACCGGCTGCATCGAAATCTGTAATTCCGGCTGCATCGAGCATGTCGAGCATTACCTGGCCGATTAGCGGAGCGGCCTCGTGGTGCAGAGTGGCTCTGCGCAAGTCAACGTAGTAGTCAGCCTCCATGCCACTCGAAAGTGTGACGCGTCCGTGAACTACGGCAAGTTCTTTGATTAGTTCTACGAGGCGCGAGTGCTGAGCTGAGGTCATGACTTAATTCTAGGTTGCCTAGTAGTTAAAGTAGACAACTACGCTGGCATGCTGCGGTTGTTTAGTAACAGCCAATCGCGTTGCCGCTTTTCGGTTTCTGCCTGAAATCAATTCACAAGCAGTCCTGGCATTCGCCAGTGCAACCTTTCTTGTAATTCGATCGCTGTAATAGCCAACGCAGGTTGCGGTTGTAGCCGAAGTAAATTTCGAACCCACCGCTGTTAGTCGCTTACTCGAAGCCTCATTCAAAACCTTCGGAATTGTGAATCCCAAACGCAACTTGGCAATCTGATTTGCCTTCACGTTCTCAACGTAAATCAAACTCTCGAATCGAATACTTCCAGATGTAGTGATGAACTCGACATTCACCCAACCCAAAACTTCTTTAGGAATTGAAGCGGTGAGGCTCTTTGGAGTGCGAGTCAAAATGATTGCTTCGACGTTGTTCATCATCACAATCTTTACGGCTTCCATATTGTCTCCGCCAAAGACAACCTTGCCGTCTGAGGTGTCGACCTTCTTTGAAACTTCGATATTCCTTGGAAGATTATTTGGAACAGAAGCAACTGGCTGCGCAGTTGCTGCGACCGGCGCCGATGGAGTTGTTGCAACTGATGCACCAATGCCATTAACCGCGGTGACTCTGAATTGGTAATTAGTGCCCGGTGTTAGTCCGGTAACGGTCGCAGACGTTCCGGTTGAAGCTGTGTGGCTCCAGGTCTGCCAGGTTACCCCGCCATCAGATGAGTACTCGATTGTGTAATCGGTGATCGCGCTACCGTTTGAGTTTGGTGCGGTCCAAGTAAGCGATGCAGTACCTGCGCTGCCGCCGGCTGCAACAACTAGGTTGGTTACCGTGCCCGGAGCGGCAGCCGGCTGCGCAGTCACCGATGCCGAAGTGCTCGACCAAGCAGTAGTGCCGAAGAAGTTCGACGTGCGCACTCTAAATACATATGCCTGACCACCCGTCAGACCGGTCAA
>JACCDK010147612.1_pt1 | contig 12112 bp, 10 predicted proteins | sample 7445871 | NCBI WGS metagenome assembly JACCDK01 (sample SAMN15323436, study PRJNA562643) | freshwater metagenome | isolation source: river surface water | place: USA:Blue River Watershed | collected 2017-08-15
CTAACTTAATCTTTGCCATTACAACTAAAATTTGACTTATTCCTGTCTGGGTAAAAGATGTTACTAATGTAGCCAAAGTTGGAATAGTTAATTTCTTTACAATACCAAACCGAAAAGAAAAATTATAAAAAGATTGAAAATTATAATGGTATTTTAAATCGAAAAAAATGAAACAAAACATAATTATTTTCAAAAAAACATAAATTGATAAAATAAAAAGGAAAGAAAAATCAAAATATATAAGATATAAAATCAATCCAATAAATTCTAATATTTTGAAATACAAAACTATATATACAGACCTAGTATATTTTTCTATACTTCTATAAAATGAAATAGGAACAGATGTAATAACATTCATGAAAGAATAAAACAAACAAATATTAAATGACAAATAAAGATAATGTTGATTTTCATCATTGATATTGAGAAATTTATTAAAATCTAGTAACAACGCACATATAGATACTGAAATTGTAACAACGAAAGCGATTAAAAAAACAAATGAAAATGAGGAATTAAAAACAAATCTAACCAATTTTTTTTTGGAGATGTTAATATGCATAAAATTCGCTGCATTAACACCTAATCCTAGTTCCGCAAAAGAAATCAAAGTGGGTATGCTCCATAACATTATCCAATTACTATATTGAGTCTTACCTTTAAAATGAATAAAAAGAGGAATTGTTGCTAATTGTATAAGCAAATTCACTAAAAATGAAAAAGTAGTGGCTTTTAAATTGTTTTTTATCAAAATTTAATTTATATTAAAATTTAATTTAGTAAATCCCGATGAACAAATAAAAAATCATTTTGTACTTTATGTTTAATTATGTATCCATTCTTTTTTAAAAGCCTAATCGTTTTTAATGTATCGAAAAAGGAAATGGATTCAAAATAATGATGAAATTCACAACAAATTTGCTTAGGCAATATACTATTATCAATTATATCCTCAATAACTTCGTACTCAAAACCCTCTATATCTAGTTTTAGTAAATCAATCCGCGGATAATCGATTAAGATTTTAGACAATTTTTTGCATTTAAACTGAATAATATTTTTATTATAATCAATAACTTTCGAGAAAGAACCCTCGTCTGGATTAATCGGTAAATTAAACTCAACAATGGTTTCGGTTTTGGCTAATCCAAATTCGTGATAGATTAAATTTTTCTTATTAACTACTTTGGCGAAAGTATTTAAACCAGTTGGAGAAGGATCATATAAATGTACAATTGCATTGAATCTACTAACAAGATCAAGTTCAAAAGTAATATCTTTACCTGCACCCCCAGAAAAAATTAATGGACAATCAGATAGTTTATCGTAAATATTCCAAGTATCAATCTGACCTACTTTTATTACCTTTTCATCATATACGTAAAATAAATTATCATATATAGTTCTCAATACTTTTTTTAGATTTTTAATCATTAGTGTTTTGTTTAATTATTTTTTCTATGTATCTATTAGCATAATTTGACCATGTAAAAATAGTATGACTATTTTTTCTATTAAACTCTTTAAACTTAGTTAAAATTTCAGGCTGATTTATTAACAATAAAACAGATTTGTAAATTTGGTCTGAGATTCCAGCTCCAATTAAAATTCCATTTTCGTTATTTCTAACGATTTCTTCAGCACCAGAATTTTTTGTTGCAACTATAGGTAAGCCGCAAGCATGTGCTTGCAAAAGAACCATGCTAAGACCTTCTTCAATAGAAGGTTGAATTAATACATCATATTCTGATATATACTTGAACAACTCATAATGGTTAATAAAGCCAACATCATGCCAATTTTCTCGTTTTAACTCTTTCCACAAGTACATTATCTCAGGTTCAATTTTTCCAATAATATGAAATTGGTAGGAATTATTATCGAGCAAACTAAGTCCTTTTAAAAGATGCATAGCACCTTTCCGAATTGATAAAGTTCCAAGATATAAGACTCTTATTTTAGTTTTCTGCTTAATTTGACAAAAAGAAGAGAGCTTTTTTTCTAAAAAATAATCACTGACACCATAATTATTTACAAAAAGTTTTATTTCTGGAACAGAATATTCTAAAAAGGTCATTTTAACAAATTGGGAGGGAATTGTGATAAAATCAGTTTTTGTATATTCTTCAATTTCTTGCTTAATAACAAATTTACTAATTGAAAATTTTTTTTCGTACTTCAAGTATTCTTTTCTTAAGATATCATTTTGCCATTTTATATGAGTAGACCCCCTCTCTAAAAATGTACAACAACCTTTCTGCTTTGCAACATCTAATGACCGAATAGACATTCCTGACCAACCAATAAAACAAGAGAAATCATTTCTTTTTTTTAATTGATTTGCCACCCAAATATCAAAAATTTGATTCCAGATATACTCGTGAGGAATTAATTTCATTAAAATGGCAATGAAAATATTTGTTTTAATTTTATTTTTATCAATCTTTTCGAAATCTTTTCTTTTTGTATATTTCCGAAACCATATATTTTTTTGATATGCAAAGGTGGTATAAAGACATACTAATTCTCCTTTTCGATCTAATTCCTCAGCTAAATTGAAAGCATGGAACTTACTACTACAAGAAACAACTATCATTATAATTTAATTAGATTAGCAAGTATATTTTCATAAGAGTACCGTTTCAGAATTACTGTATTAATTACAGATGTGTCGTATTCTAAAATAGATGCATCGTCTATTGCAGAAGCAAGTGAATAAACATCCGAATATTTATAAGTGTAGCCATTAAATCCTTCATAAACCAAGTCAAAGCTTGAACCTACTCTATCAGATACAACTAGTTTACAATTAAAATTTAACGCTTCATTTATACTTAGTCCCCAAGTTTCGCCTATGCCAGAGGCTTGTATATAAATGTCGGCAATTAGATAATATTTATAAATTTCAGATTGATTTACGAATCCAGAAAGCAAGACATTATCAATTTTGTTACAAGAAATATAATCTTGGATTGAATCATAAAGAGTACCATCACCAACAAAAATGAGAAAATATTTATTTGAGTCTAATATTTGAATTGCATTTAAGAGATCAAATGGTCGTTTTTTTTGAATTAATTTACCAGAAGTCAAAAGTATAATTTTATCTTTTGGTATAGACAACTCTTTTAAAATTTCTATTTTTTTATCAGAGTTACTTTTATATAGACTTGAAAAATAAAAATTATCAACAGAATATGGTGTGAAAATTAATTTACTTGGGGGAACATGATGATATATTTGAAATAATTTATTTTGCTCACCAATAAAAAAATTACAAAAAGCTCCTTTAAAAACAAATTTTCTTAAGAAGATTTTTTTAGGTAAAGCAAAATAAGGGTTTTTTAAGAGTTCTTGGTTTAATGGAGATTCAAATCTAATTGTATACTTAACTTTAAATAGCTTACATACTAATATTGCTAAAACTGTACTAAAATAATTCCAACCAGGAATAATTACCAAAACTTCTTGTTTACGCCTATTCCATAGATAATTAATAACACCAAAGTTCATAAGACCAAAAAAACCAGAAAATATTGATGCTTTTGGCGAATAGTTCTTGAAAAAAATAAAATTATATCCTTCCAATAATGGTATGTCCCATTTTATTGTTTTGTTAAATTCCTTATCAAAGGATGGTTTTACGCCAAAGTTACTTAAATAAATCACCTCTAAATTAATTCCATTTATGGTCAAATATCTAAATAAGGAAACATTATATTGTATTGGATGTGTTTGCAAAAATATGAAATTCATTAAATATGTTTCTTGATTAAATTTAACATATAGTATCTAGAATAATTTATTTCCTTTGAAAGAAATTTTTTATCCCAATATTCTGAAAAACTAGATAGCTCAATTGGCTGCCTCCAAGATTCAAATGGAAATGTAAATCCCATTTTTTTTCTATTCCAAATCGCCTCATCAATATCATCTTTAAAAGCATCAATAAGAAGAATTTTTTTTTGATTGTTGCCATTTTTTATATCTGAACTTACATTTTGCATGAAATTAACAAGACTGAGATCTAAAAATGGAACTCTGATTTCAACTCCGTGCCACATACTAAAAACATCACTATCTCGCAATAATTGATTTTGCATGTAAATATTTTTTTCAAAAAAGCTCGTCCTATTAAATTTTGAAAAATTCTCAAAACTGCTAGGCTTAGAAATCTTACTTAAGATATTTTGAATTGAGGGTAAATCAATGCCTGTTATTTTTGATATATCGCTAGGGGCAAAAAGAGAGCGTGACAAAAGATAGTCATTATACCACCTATTCTCATCTAAGAATTCAATTTTTTTAAACGGATAACTATCAACAAAAAAAGAGAATATTTTCAATAAGGTTTTTTGCTTTTTAATAAAATCAAATTTATTATCAAATGAAGGGTATCCACCAAAAATCTCATCTGCACCTAGCCCACTCAATACGACTTTTAGTCCTATTTCCTTAGAATATTTTGAAATAAAATATGTATTGATACCATCAACCGTAGGTTGATCCATTGCATTCAAAAAATCTGGAAAAAAATCTATATAGTCATTATTAGTAACCTTAAACTGATGATGTTCAACACCGGTTCTTCTAATTACTAAGTCTTGATAGTACTTTTCGTTATACTTTTCATCATCGAAATAAATTGAAAGTGTTTTTAATTTATGCTTTTGGAATTTTTGAGCAAGAGTAGTAATAATAGTTGAATCCAAACCTCCACTTAAAAAAACCCCTGTTGGAACATCTGATATCAAATGTGATTTTATAGATTTTTCTAAAATAGATCTAATACTTGAAATTATAAAATTTCGATCTGATATATTTTCAGAAAAATGTTCTTTATGATATTCTTGAATAAGTATTTTTTTTGAAGTCAAATTGAACTTCAAATATGATGCTTTAGGTAATTGAAACACATCTTTGAGCTTTGTATATGGTTCTGGAATAAACCCAAATGCCAAAAATAATGTTGTCCATTCTGGATTATTTGGCCAATTAGGGTTAATTCTCAAAAGTGCTCTGATCTCACTTGAAAAAAAAAGCTCGTCTCCAATCTGTGAATAATATAATGGTTTAATACCTTCCTGATCTCTACATGCTATTATCTCTTTTTTTAATTTATCATAGATAATAAAGGCAAACATCCCCTCAATTTTTTCAAATACCTTTACTCCCCATTCCTTATAGCCATTCAACAAAACCTCCGTATCGGAATTTGATCTGAATACATATCCCTTACTTACTAAATTGGCCTTAATTGATAAATAATTATAAATTTCTCCGTTAAAAATAATAAAATAATTTTTATCTAAATCGGCCATAGGCTGATGGCCTTCATCACTTAAATCGAGTATAGATAATCGCCTATGACCAAAACATACTGAATTATCAATATCTTCAAAAATACCGCTATCATCGGGCCCACCTCGGTACATTGATTGTATCATTTCTGATACTCGAGAAGAAGTTGATATTTTTTTTTCAGAAATTATTGCAGCTAATCTACACATAAGAAACTTATTTTGATTAATTTTTTGACAAAATCTCTTGATAGAGTTTTATATAACTTGAAGTAATAGTGCTGTTGTTATACCTTTTTGCATTATCAAAACCATTAGAAATCAATTTCTCGCGTAATTCCCTATCCTTAATTATTTTCAAGATGCCTAAGCGCATATTTTCAACTGAAAAACAATCAACAAGTAAAGCGGAATTGTTAGCAACCTCAGGCATAGAACTAATATTACTTGTGATGATTACTCTACCGACAGCATTTGCCTCAATAATTGGGACACCAAATCCTTCATTTGTAGAAATGAAAGTTACTAAATCACATTTACAATAATTATCAAAAACTTCTTGGTCTGTTAAATTATAATAGTTTTCAAAATCAATTTTAGACTCAATTAGTTTACTATATATTGGTTTATTTAATTTTCCAATTATTATAAATTTGCATGGAATGCCTTGTATTGCTTCTATTGTTCTGAATAGATTTTTATTTAGCTGCGTTCCTATTTGAAGTATTATAGGATACTCTTCATTAAATGACTTGTAATTAAATTGAAAGATTTTATTAAGTGAAATAGGGATGACCTTTATTTTTTCAAAATTGCAATTTGAATATTTGAGAATCTCATTTTTTGAATAATTTGATATTGTACAAACAGCTACAGATTTATTAATTGGCATTTTAATCCAAAAAAGAGAATAAATTATAGCTTTAAATCCACTTAAATGATTAAGCCTATCGCAATCGGGAATAGTTACTATTGTTTTTTTTTTATTTAATAATAATGCGATATAATTTATATCCCCAGTGATATGATTCAATTCTCCCTGATGAAAAAAAACAAAAAAAATGTTAAGCAATCTATTTATTATACCAGAGCTCACAAATGGTAACTCAATTAACTTAACATCATAACCCTCACTTGATAGTTCTTGAATAATATTTTTAAAATATATTTCTAAACTAAAATTTCCAAAAACCCTTTTCTTTCGTAAAAAAAAATTTATTTGAACTTTACTATTTCTGACCATTTTTAAAATTTAACTCTTGTTCAATTAGTAAATCTAGTACTTTTATAAAATCATCTTCATATTGCCAATTAATCATTTGCTTCAATTTATCAGGACATCCTACAATTTCCTCTACTTCATCTTTCCTAATTAAATCTGGATTAACAACAATTTTTGATAGTGGAATATTAAATTTTCGAAATACATAATTTACTATTTCATTTAAAGAAATGGACCTACCAGTTGATACAATGAAATCAGAAGGATCATCGAGATTTAAAATTTCATGCATTGCAATAGCGAAATCTGGAGCGTAGCCGTAATCTCTTTTAATATTTAAATTACCTACAAATAACCTTTCTCTTTTCCCATTGTGAATCTCTAATGCAGACTTAATCACCTTTTTAATGAAAAACGAATCATTTCTCAATACAGATTCATGATTAAACAAAATAGCATTAGAGGCAAATAGTTTATACGTATTTCTATAAACTTTAACGGAGAAATAGGCATTGGCCTTACTTAGCGCATATGGATTTCGTGGATCAATTTTCGAATTTTCATTAATTGGTATTTTGCTAGTTGAGTTATAAATCTCACAGCTGCCAGCCTGTAATAATTTAGACTTTCTTGAATTAAGTCGAATCGATTCCAATAAATTTAATACAGAAATTGTATTATTGAAAATAGTATTATATGGATCTTCAAGAGAATAGGACACTGAGCTTTGTGCAGCTAAATTGTAAATCTCATCAAATTGATTTTTTTTGATAAAATTTTCCAAACAGGATTTGTTAATTAAATCAATCTCTTCAATTTCAATTTTGTGTGAAATATTTAAAAAATCAAGCTTTGAAAAACTTGCAATTTCTTTTTTCCTTAATATTCCAAACACCTGGTAGCCTTTTTCTAGTAATTTAGTGGCTAAATATGCAGCATCTTGACCCGCTATTCCTGTTATTAATGCTTTTCTACCCATTATTCTTTGTGCTATGAACAATATTTTTTTCAGCTTCAATCATCTCTTTAATCAAACCTTTTAAATCATATTTTGGCTGCCATCCTAATTGTGATATAGCCTTTTTTGGATCTCCAATTAATAAATCAACTTCAGTTGGTCGATAATACTTTGGATCAACTCTTACAACTATATCACCTTTTTGAATGTTATACTCGCTATTGAAGTCTACTACATATCCTACTTCAGAGTCATTAACTCCTTCAAACTCAACAAAGATCCCTAATTCTAGAAAACAAAGTTTGACAAATTCTCTTATTTTTGTAGTCACACCAGTAGCTAATACAAAGTCTTCTGGTTTATTTTGCTGCAACATCAAGAACATACCTTCAACAAAATCTTTTGCATGACCCCAATCTCTTTGCGAATCTAAGTTACCTAAGTAAAGACACTTTTGCTTGCCATATGCTATATCGACTACAGCTCGAGTAATTTTCCTAGTAACAAAAGTTTCTCCCCGCCTTGGTGACTCATGATTAAACAAGATCCCATTGCATGCATACATGTTATATGCTTCCCTGTAATTCACTGTAATCCAGAAAGAGTATAATTTAGCTACAGCGTATGGAGAACGAGGATAAAATGGTGTTGTTTCAGACTGAGGAATTGCTTGCACCATGCCATATAATTCGGAGGTTGATGCTTGATAAATTCTTGTATGATTACCTAAACCTAGCATTCGCACTGCTTCTAGTATCCTTAATGTCCCAAGTGCATCAACATCGGCAGTATATTCCGGAATCTGAAAACTCACATGAACATGGCTCATTGCTGCTAAATTATAAATTTCATCTGGCTTTACTTTTTGTAAAATATTTATAATGCTACTAGAATCTGACATATCTCCATAATGCAAAAATAATTTGTTACCAGGTAAATGAGAATCTGAAAATAAGTGTTCTATACGACCTGTATTAAAAAGCGAAGATCTTCTTCTAATACCATGAACTTCATAGCCTTTTTCAATTAAAAGTTCAGCTAAATAAGAACCATCTTGCCCAGTTATTCCTGTAATTAAAGCTTTTTTCATTATGTTATTGATTAAATTTTTTTGGTAATTTGTTCCGCTCAATTTGAGGTAATGCCCTGAAATAATCATAGGTTTTCTTTAAGCCCTCAGCACGATTAACTTTAGGTTCCCATCCTAAAATGGTTTTAGCTTTTGTAATATCTGGTTGTCTTTGCTTTGGATCATCAACTGGTAAATCCTCGTAAACAATTTTTACATTGCTTCCTGTTAGCTTTAACACCTCCTCTGCAAAATCCTTTAAGCTAATTTCATTTGGGTTACCAATATTCACAGGACTAGCATAGTCACTCAATAATAAACGGTAAATGCCTTCTACTAAATCATCTACATAACAGAAGCTTCTGGTTTGTGATCCATCTCCAAAAACCGTCATGTCCTCGCCTCTTAATGCTTGACCAATAAATGCAGGTAGTGCACGACCATCATTCAGGCGCATTCTTGGACCATAGGTATTGAAGATGCGGATGATTCCTGTCTCCACTTGATGAAAAGTATGGTAGGCCATCGTGATGCTTTCCATATAACGCTTAGCTTCATCATACACCCCTCTTGGACCTACTGGATTTACATTACCCCAATACTCCTCCGTTTGTGGATGTACTAATGGATCCCCATATACTTCACTTGTGCTTGCAACCAAAATTCTTGCACGCTTTGCTTTGGCTAAGCCCAAACAATTATGCGTACCCATTGCACCCACTTTCAACGTCTGAATAGGAATCTTTAAATAATCTATTGGACTCGCTGGTGATGCAAAGTGTAAAATATAATCCAAGTCTCCTTTGATATCAATAAACGTCGTAATATCATGATGGATGAATTCAAAATTGGTATTCGACCTCAAATGCTCGATATTCATCATGTCGCCGGTAATCAAATTATCCATCGCAATTACATAGTACCCTTCTTTTACAAAACGATCACATAAATGCGACCCTAAAAATCCAGCGGCTCCAGTAATTAATATTCTTTTTTGACTCATTTTGTTTCTTGTTGATTCTTGCTAGTTAATTAGAGTCTTATTATGCTTTATTTGAATCGGCTCTACCAATACTCTCATAATGGTATCCTAGTTCTCTCATCTTGTAAACATCAAATAAATTTCTTCCGTCAAAGATGATTTTGTGTTTGATCTCTTTGTCCATGCGTTCAAAATCTGGTGTTCTAAATTCACTCCACTCTGTCGCAATAATCAAAGCTTCTGCACCTGATAATGCTTGATATTGATTTTCAGCATAGTTAATCTTATCTCCAATCTGTGCTTTAACATTCGGCATCGCTTCCGGATCATAAGCAGTAATTATTGCACCTAAGGCTGCCAATGCATCAATGATACTCAAAGCTGGTGCTTCTCTTATATCATCGGTATTTGGCTTAAACGCCAATCCCCATAAAGCAATGTGTTTCCCTTTTAAGTTACCGTTATAATACGCTTTAATCTTTTCGACTAAATGTAACTTTTGATTCGCGTTTACTTTCTCCACTGCTTTCAAAATCTCAAACGTATAATTCACTTCATCGGATGACATGATTAAAGCTTGTACATCTTTAGGAAAACAACTACCGCCATATCCAATACCTGGGAATAAAAATCGCTTACCAATTCTGTCATCTGACCCAATACCCCTTCTTACCATATCCACATCCGCACCCATGCGCTCACATAACTGTGCAACTTCATTCATAAATGAAATCTTAGTCGCAAGAAAACTGTTGGCTGCATATTTTGTTAATTCAGAACTACGCTCATCCATAAATATTACAGGGTTACCCTGTCTTACAAACGGCGCATATAAATCGCCCATCAACTTCTTTGCTCTATCCGATCTTGTTCCTACTACTACACGGTCTGGTTTCATAAAATCGTCCACCGCAACACCCTCTCTTAAAAACTCTGGATTGCTTACTACATCGTACTCACCTGAATAGTTTTTTGCAATCGCTGTACTTACTTTATCCGCTGTTCCAACCGGCACAGTACTCTTATTAACAATTACCTTATAACCTTTTAAAATTTTTCCTAAATGATCCGCTACACCCAATACATATTTTAAATCCGCACTACCATCCGCCCCTGGAGGAGTGGGTAATGCTAAAAATATTATCTCGGCATCTTCAACTGCTTCCTCTAACTGCGTCGTAAATTTTAGACGCGCTTCTTTGATATTTCTTAAAAAGATTTTTTCAAGTCCTGGTTCATAAATAGTGATTTGACCTGAACTTAACTTTTCTACTTTCGCTTTGTCTATATCCACACAGGTTACTTTGTTACCCGTCTCTGCAAAACAGGTGCCTGTAACTAATCCTACATACCCTGTGCCAATAATTGAAATATTAAACATTTAATTAGCTTTTATTTTATTTTTTAATGCTGTTGAAGAATAGCCATGCTTTCTTGAATTATAGATTACTTCGATGTTATTACTTTCACAAAACTCTTTCCCAGTAAAATTAGTGTTAAAATAATCCTCTCCAATTATGCGCACGTCAATTTTAAAGCTTTGCAATATCTCCATAAGTTCTGATTCTGAAGAATAGGGTACAATTTCATCAACAAAAATACAAGCTTTAAGCTGTATGTATCTTTCCACTATTGATTGGGAGGGTTTATTTTTATTTGGTCTATCTATAGTTGGATCTGTCTGAAGCCCAACAATCAAATAATCACAATTGCCTTTAGCCTCTTCAAGCATTTTGATATGACCAGCATGTAATAAATCAAAACAACTGAATGTAATACCAATTTTCATAAATTGCTTTTTAATTGTTTAATTTAAAAAAAATAAATCGACTTTTAATTTATTAGTTATATAAACCTTGTGTTAATCCAGAAAACTTTAATCCATTCCTACCACTTTCCCACCCACATCAAGCTTCTCAAACACACTATTGTTACTCACAAACTCAGGTACTATTTCCTTCATTTTTGCTACCAGGTACATCTCACTTTCGGCCTGGTTAATGAGTGCAACAAGCGTGTTAAAATGATCTTTAATTTCATCAAATGCAACATCACGAACTTTGGCAATCATGATTTTATCGTGGTAAGTGTTACCCGTGTTTTCGCCATCATTTAAAAGCTCTTCATAGAGCTTTTCACCAGGCCTTAAGCCACTATAAACAATATCAATATCAATATTAGGGATAAGGCCGTATAATCGAATCATTTTTTTAGCAAGGTCAGCAATGGCTACAGGCTGGCCCATATCAAAAACAAATATTTCGCCACCATTACCCATACTGCCCGCCTCTAATACCAATTGGCAAGCTTCCGGAATCGTCATAAAATAACGCGTAATGTTAGGGTGCGTAACTGTTATTGGCCCACCCTTTTCTATTTGTTGCTTAAACCTATTTATAACAGACCCGTTAGAACCTAACACGTTACCAAAACGAGTAGTTATATATTTTGTATGGCTAATATGCTTACTTAAACCTTGTACATAAATTTCGGCAAGTCGTTTACTCGCACCCATTACGTTGGTTGGGTTAACGGCCTTATCGGTACTTACCATTACAAAACGCTCTACATGATATTC
>JACCDK010142854.1_pt1 | contig 12110 bp, 8 predicted proteins | sample 7445871 | NCBI WGS metagenome assembly JACCDK01 (sample SAMN15323436, study PRJNA562643) | freshwater metagenome | isolation source: river surface water | place: USA:Blue River Watershed | collected 2017-08-15
AGATCAAAATTTTGACGATTTCGACGAGGATGAGGTAACGGATGGTACAGAAATGTCCTTCCTAGGTCATCTAGAAGAATTAAGATGGCATATTCTGCGATCTGTTGCCTCCTTTTTTGTCTTTGCGGTGGCTGATTGGTTCTTCCGCGCGTTCATCTTCAGCTCGATCATTTTAGGGCCTACGAAGACGGATTTTTATACGAACCAAATCCTCTGCCAAGCCGCTGACCTCTTCAATATGCCTAGTTTGTGCATGCAGAAGGCAGACTTTATTTTACAAAGTAGAGAGGTTTCTGGCCAATTCATGATGGCATTAACACAGTCCATCATCGTCGGTCTTTTATTTGCCTTTCCCTACATGTTCCACGAATTGTGGCGTTTCATCAAACCAGGCTTGAAGAGCAAGGAATTGAAAGCGGCACGTGGGGCGGTATTCTGGGTTTCCTTGTTGTTTTTTAGTGGGGTGGCATTTGGCTATTTTGTGGTAGCACCTATGGCCATTAACTTCTTAGCGAACTTTAAGCTAGACCCCAGCATCCAAAACCAATTTGACATCAACGATTACATCTCCTTGTTATCGATGTTGACTTTGGCTTGCGGCATCACTTTCCAATTACCAATGATAGCTTTCGTGCTATCTCAAGTGGGCATTTTAACCCCGTCATTCATGCGGGAGTATCGCAGACATGCCCTGATTGTCATTTTTATCGTGGCGGCGATCATCACCCCTTCTCCAGATGTGGTTTCACAACTTTTAGTGGCGTTTCCACTCTTAGGTTTGTACGAGATCAGCATCGGTGTTTCAGGCCGCGTCTTGAAGCGTAAAATGAGAGAAGAAGAGATGGAATCGAATTCTTAATTGAATTCTCAACAACAAACGAATGAATTATTTATCGGCGGAGAACATATCACGCAACCTAGGCGAAAGATGGGTGTTTAAAGGATTATTTTTTGGCCTCCAAAAAGGTGAGAAAGTAGCCCTCATCGGAAAGAACGGGACGGGTAAAACCACCTTGATGGAATCGCTCATGGGCATGCAAACCCCAGACGAAGGTAAAATTTCCATTCGCAAAGGAATCCGTGTGGGTTACCTTCCTCAGAACCCTATATTCGCCGAAAACGAACAAGTCCTTAATTACCTTTTCTCAGACGATTTACCGAGCGCCGTAGCCATTAAATCCTACGAGAAAGCCATGCTTTCTGGCGATTCACAAGAATTAGAAGATGCCTTTGCTTTAATGGAAGCGCACAATGCCTGGGATTATGAAGCACGAGCGAAACAAATCATCAGCCGTTTAGGTATTCCAGATGGAGATCAAAAAGTATCGACTTTATCCGGGGGTCAAAAGAAACGTCTCTCTCTCGCTAAATTGTTAATCGAGAGTCCAGACATTATGATTCTGGATGAGCCGACCAACCATTTGGACATTGAAACCATCGAATGGTTAGAAGGCATCATGTCCGGTCCAAACGTCACGGTTTTAGTCGTTTCCCACGACCGCTATTTCCTTGATAAGGTCTGCACTAAAATGATGGAATTAGCCGATGGCTCCATCTATACCTACGAAGGCAATTACGCCTACTTCCTAGAGAAAAAAGCCGAGCGCGAGGCCTCAGAAGCCAGCAGCATTTCAAAGGCTAAAAACTTATACCGCAAGGAGCTCGAATGGATGCGCAAGCAACCGAAAGCCCGTGGAACCAAAGCCCAATATCGTATCGATGCCTTCCATGAAACGGAAGAAAAAGCAAATAAAAAGCTAGACGACAGCAAACTGGAATTAAACATCCAAATGTCTCGTTTGGGCAATAAGATCATCGAAATCAACCACCTGAAAAAGGCCTGGGGAGACAAGAAGATCATCAACGACTTTACCTATACCTTTAAGAAGAAAGACCGCATCGGAATCGTGGGCAAGAACGGTGCCGGCAAAACGACTTTCCTACAATTATTAACGGGTCTCGAACAACCAGACTCTGGAACCATCGATCCAGGCGAAACGCTAGTTGTGGGTTATTATACCCAAATACCCTTCGATTTCCGCCCAGAACAACGTGTCATCGACACGATCACCGAAATCGCTGAAGTAATTCCGTATGGGAAAAACGAATCCCTAAGCCCAAGCCAGTTTTTGAGCAAATTCCTATTCACTACTGCTCAGCAATACACACCAGTGGAAAAGTTGTCCGGTGGCGAAAAGAAGCGCCTACAACTTATGCGCGTTTTGGTGAAGAATCCCAATTTCTTGATTCTGGATGAGCCTACGAATGATTTAGATTTAGATACCTTACAGTTGCTTGAAGACTTCCTAAGCGAATTCCAAGGCTGCTTGTTATTAGTATCTCACGATCGTTATTTCATGGATAACCTGGTCGATCAATTGATTCTAGTAGAGGGCGAAGGTGAAGTGAAGTTCTTTAACGGCAATTATACAGATTACCGGATTGCCTTAGAGAATAAAGAGGATGAGCCTGCTGCAAAGCAAAGCCCAGTGAAAGCACCTTCGACCGCTGCTCCCGCTGCCCCGAAAGGCCCAAAGCTAAGCTTCAAGGAACAAAAGGAGTTCGAGGAATTAGAGAAAGAGATGGCTGACCTTGAAATTGAAAAAGAGGCACTCATCGAAAAACTCAACCAAGGTTCAGAAGACTTCCAACAATTAACCGATTGGGCGAAGGCCATCGAGGATATCAAGAACAAGCTGGAAGAGAAAGAGCTAAGGTGGCTTGAGTTATCTGAAAGAGCATAAAAAAAGCCCCGATCTCTCGGGGCTTTTTTATTTACACTTGTTTACTGGGATTAAAAGACTACATTTAATCCATGGCTTTTTGAGATCGAATCAAAAGACCTCTTTTACACTTCGTATTAGTCGCATTTCTTGCGGCTAATCCTGTTCTCCCCTATCATAATTTGTTTTAATCGTCCCAATAGGGATCATTCTCACCATCTTCTATTTTGGCCATGCTAAAATAGAGAAAACAACATCTTGTATTATGGAAAACAAAGTACTACTTACTTTAAGTGAATTTCGAATTATTCATTTGGCCAAAGAAAGTCTTCCCAAACTGTTAGTCGGGTTAATCTTCACTTTGGTTTTGAATTCATGTAGTATGGAGGCCGCATTGGATGAAGTAAGTCCTGCTTCTATTGAGACCACTTCGGTGTTAAAAGAATGGGCAACGAAAAATGACAAATTAAACCAAGCCAACTTGATCGAATGGGATTATGTCCTCCCAATTACCCTTCCTGATAGTAGTAAAGGATATTCTGTCCCTGTTAAGACGACCACAGGATTCAAAGAGTTTATAACCTTTGAGTTAAGAGGTAAAAGATATGGTTTATACAAATCGTACAATCTATTGAATAGCACTGATATGGAAATCGTAATTCAGACAGCAGAGGGTAAAATGTTAAGATCTGGATTTATAAGAAAGAAAAATGCAACTGCGTCAAAAGGAAAATCCAAAGCTATGCGTGAAATGAATATAGAAGAAGGAGAAATCGAGCAAGAATATATACTTGATTGGTTCACCGTTACTGCTCCTAGGTTAACTTCAGGTGGAGGGGGTGGATTTTATTTTGGATATTCAAGGTTCGATATGAGTATTTTAAATTATTACGTGCAAGCGGGATTATACAACTCAGGAAATGGCGGTGGTGGATCAACTACACTTGACACCAAATTGTCCTTTATGGATTATAATTACTCAAGAATTACAAATAATTTAACTGACCCTTGTTTGAATCAAGTATTTAGTGACTTACAAAATAGAAATGTTTATGGTGAAATAAATGAAATTATCTCTAAATTCAGCAGTTCTGTAGGTGAGAGTGGTTTTAGTTTTAAAATTCAAGAAATGTCAATTATAGAGGAAAGTATATATCCGACATATTTTGGCACATTTGACAATGGAACCATCAAAATAAATCGATCTTTATTAAAAAATTCTTCTAAAGAAGGAATTGCAAAGACCATCGTGCATGAAATTTTACATGCTTACATAAAAAAAGATCTGTTGATCGTAAACGATCATGAAGTAATGATTAAAAATTATGTTTTCCCAATAGCAGAGTTTTTAGTTAATATGTATAATATCCCGTTGGAAGATGGATTATTACTTTCACTATCCGGCTTACAGGAAACAACTAGTTATGTTCAAATATTATCAAAAATGAAAATCACTAATAATGATGTTTCACTTATAAGAAAACTATACACTGAAAATTTGAATTATGGCAAACGCTGCTTTTAATAAACCTCTTTTATGGATACTAGTTTTCTTAGTATTCGAACAATCATATGCTCAGAATATTGTTGAATCTAAGCCATTCTCCTTTAATTTAAGAACGGATTCAAGTTTATCGGAGGAGTATAAACTAATTAGTTTTATCAATAATTATGAGCTGAGTTATTTGAAAATGGAAAACGACAAACCGTCTTTTAATCTTTTTCTATTCAAAGTTAATGGCAATGGTAAAATTTCAGATATTTATCATTTTGGAGAAATGAAAAAAACTTCATCAGATGCAATAAAAACAAGAATAATTAAAACAGAACCTTTTTGGACATTACCTAAAGATTTAAAAGAATATAGGTGGGTTGCAATTCCCTATTTTTATGGTGATTACAAGCAGGCTGATTCTCATGATAATAGCAAAATGTTCCTCTCTGGATTAAACTATTTTGAAAAGCTTTCTGAGATCCTTGGACCAGACAGTAAGAATTTATATTTAACCCCTCCCTTAGGAATCGGTTTACTATACAAGGAATAGATAAAAACATTGAAATTCTATTCTATCCTATCTCTTACCCCATAAAAAAAGCCCCGATCTCTCGGGGCTTTTTTCGTATCAGACCTAAAACTTAGTTCTGGAAGTTCAAGTTCATCAGCGCATATAATGCCCCTTCTTTCACCTTGTCATTCACGAATACTAAGTAGACATCATGAACACCAGTCGTGTTTATTGGGAAATTATATGCCTTCGTTGCATTTACTTCCACAGATCCTAATAATGGACCTGTTACGCTACCTGTTCTAAGCTCTAATTGACCGCCTACCGTTTGGCCTGCCATATAGCTAGCCATTACTGATAAGTTCTTGATTCCAGTTAAATCAATTGCATCGTAACGCGCATAGCCACCTGCACCGGTTGCTACTAAGATTTCGCCGATTCCATCAACTTTAAACTTCATGGTTTTAGTACTTGCATCAGCCGCTACAGCAGGAATTTTCGCATCACGAAGAGTCACCACTTTCGAACCAGTCACTGGCGCAATTTTACCTGCACCCTTATCTGTGTACATCGCACGGAAGATATAAGTTCCTGGCTTACCTTTGTCTTGTGGAACATACTGTCCCGCTACTGGCTTAGAGGCCTTTTTCTTATCTGCTAAACCTAAGATGTACTTAACCATCTCACGTGCATCCGCTACCGATACTTGCGGGTGAGCCGCCATCGCGTTCTCTCCCCAAACACCACCACCACCGGAAATGATCTTCTTCGATAACTCATCAATGTTTTGTGAGCTAGCACGGTACTTCTTGCTAATATCTGTGTAAGAAGGTCCTACTGACTTCTTATCAATCGCATGACAAGTCTTGCAATCAGATAAATCAATCAAACGCTTGCCATTAGAGAACGAAGTGTTCGCTTGATGTCCTTGTGCAATAACAGTCTTGTCGAAACCTTCTAAGTAATCGATTTGCATAATCACGTCATCTTCTGCGATCTTCTTATTCGCTAAGCTACCATCCTCTTTATCTTGAACTGTAACTTTATACGTAACAGGCTTGTCATTCCAATAGAATGATTTGTTACCTTCAATAGCCACGTCTACACTAGGAACTTCGTTACCTGCCGTAATTTTGATCTCCTCTGTATTCGAATTTCCCGCAGCATCTTTTACCGTTAACTTAACTTTATAAATTCCTGCTTTCGTGAATACGTGCATCGGATTAGCCGCTGTGCTCGTTCCTCCATCACCAAAATTCCAAGCATATTTAATCGCATCACCATCAAAGTCAACTGTACCTTCTGAAGAGAACTTCGCTTTCAAAGGCAAAGCCCCTACCGGTTTGTCTACCGCTACTTTTACTTTAGGCGTCCGGTTACCCGCGTTATATTCTATTTTATAAAGAGATGCCTCTTCACTTTGAGCAAACCAATTAGGTCCATACTCCAAACCATACATCGTACCATTCTTGTCAAACTCTAAATCCATCGGATGAGAGAAATTCGTGTTAGGCAAGAAACGCTCCATTTGAACGAAGTCTCCTTTTGCATTCATGGAAACCGCGTAAATCATATCACGAGACCAATCGTAAGCAAAGAATTTCCCATCATAATAGGCAGGGAATTTCGTTTTCGAAGTAGCGGGGAAATCATCACGGTAATAGATAGGACCAGCCATGGCGTTACGAGAACCTTTGGAGATAACTGGGCCAAACTCTGGTGAATCCGCGTAAGGGTAGTAGATAAATGCCTTTTGAGCAGCTGGTAAGTGAGCAAAACCCGTGTTGTGTGGAGAGTTGTTGATAGGAGCTTTGGGATTAAACGTAGCCCAAGTACTATCTTTCGCAAAATCGCGCTGGTTGTATGGACGGTTATCCGCTACAAATAAAGGCCAACCGAAATATCCCGCTTGACGCGCTTGATTTACTTCATCATGTCCACGTGGACCATATTTCTTCGATTCTTCACCTGCATCAGGTCCTACTTCACCCCAATACAAGAAACCTGTACGCTTATCCACTGAAATACGGTAGGGGTTACGATTACCCATTACATAAATCTCTGGCTTAGCATGGTAAATACCAGCAGGGTATAAATTGCCTTCTGGAATTGTGTAACCACCCTCTGGCGTAGGTTTGATACGTAAAATCTTACCTCTTAAATCATTCGTGTTAGATGAGGTTGCACGAGCATCCCATCCTGAACGGCCTGGACGATTGTCCATAGGACCATATCCATTAGAATCAAATGGGTTCGTATCGTCACCAGTTGATAAAAATAAGTTACCTGATTTATCCCAAGCAATCGAACCTCCTGTATGGCAACATCCATCACGCTTCACAGGAACGCGTAAAAGTACTTTCTCAGAACTCATGATCAACGTATCTTTTACGTCATCGTACGTAAATCGTGATAGGTGCTGAGCTGTATCTGCTTTCCCTGTTTGAGGTGAATAGAACAGATAAATCCAGTGATTTTTAGTGTAGTCTGGGTCAATATTTACCCCCATTAAACCATATTCAAATTTAGAGAATACGTCTAAATCTGCTACGACTTTCGTCTTCCCTTTTTTAGGGTCGTACATCTTTAATTTACCTTTACGCTCGCCAAAAAACACCTTTCCAGCATCTGTAACAGCTAACTCTGTAGGCTCATCTAAATTGCGATCTAATGTAATCTTAGTGAAACGATTCTCCTCTGGAGGTAGTTCAGAACGCAATTTCTTGGTATAATCTTGTGGACGACCTGATGCTAACCATTGTAAAGCACCCCAAATATGTTGTACCACAATCGGCTCTTCAAAGGATTCATGCGTATGTCCCCAGTTCGTATAAAAAGCACGGCCACCATCGTATTCGTGGTACCAAGCCATCGGGTGGAAATCCCCCATTTTACCGTCCTTGTATGACTTTTCATCTAAAGTGATAAGTACTTTAACGTCTTTGTTGAAGTTCTTTGTATCATAAAATTCATCCGTACGATCGAATGTTTCAGGCATGTGTGCTGTTGAGATGTGCGTACGATCAACTGCCGTGAACGTTCCTTTTTGCACGTTAGGACGACCCGGATGTGAAGCGAATTGGCCACCGGCTAATTTCGTGTACCAAGGCCAATCGTATTCCGTGTCAGTGGCAGCGTGAATTCCGAAGTAAGCACCACCCGCTTGAATATAACGCTCAAAGGCAATCTGCTGCACTTCATTCAACACATTTGAAGTCGTGTTTAAAAACACCACAATGCGGTATTGCTTCAAATTTTTCTCTGTGAAATTAGCTGCATTCTCTGTCGTATCGACAGAAAAGCCTTTTTCTTTTGCCATTTTAAACAAGGCTACTTGACCAGGTTTAATGGAGGAATGGCGGAAGCCTTTCGTCAAAGAGAAAACTAAAATTTTCTTGCCGGCTAATGGATTAGCTGCCTGTGCGAAAACAGAGAGCGTCGAAACCACCAAGGCGATAATGAGTGTGATTCGGAAGATTCCGAACGAAGAATTTTTCATATTAAATATAAATAGGTTTGGGACAAAGTTAGGGCAAAACAGAAATTTTCGGCTACATTTAGAAAAAAATTTATCGAATCAAGCTATGAAAAAAATTATCGCAACATTGGCGCTCGTTTTCGCCTCTTTTTTTGCCTTTTCTCAAGCCTCTTGCTGTTTTGTTAAGAAGGACGGAATGCAACTTTTGGCCTCTAATAAAGCATTCATCAAATCCCACGCCTTACCTAAGGCATACCACCACGTAAGCAAAGCCGGTGGCGTAATGGTAGAATTCAAAACGCCGGACGATCAGATGGCCAAAGGATTTTACATTGCGGCAGACAAACCTTCCAATATAACCTTGTTCGTTTTCCAAGAATGGTGGGGCTTAAATGACCATATCAAAAGAGAAGCTGAACATTTCTACTCTACTTTAGGAAATGTCAATGTATTAGCGATCGACATGTACGATGGAAAAGTAGCTACAACTCGCGAAGAAGCTGCTAAATATATGGGAGGGGCGAATCCAGCCCGTTTAGAAGCGATCATCAAGGGAGCCATCGCCTACGTAGGGCCTAAAGCAAAGATCGCGACGGTGGGCTGGTGTTTTGGCGGATCTTTATCCTTAAAAGCCTCCATTTTAGCCGGAAAACAAGCGGCGGCTTGTGTGATGTATTATGGTATGCCGGTGAAGGATGTGGAGCAATTGAAATTATTACAGACGGATGTGCTGGGCCTTTTTGCGGGTAAGGAGCAATTTATCAACCTAACGGTCGTGAAGGAATTTGAAGCCAATATGAAAACGGCAGGCAAAGGAATTCAAACGAAGATCTTCGATGCGGAACACGCTTTTGCAAATCCATCTAACCCTAATTTTGACAAAGCCGCGACCGAAGAGGCCTGGGGATTAGCGGTTAATTACTTCAAAGCTCGATTAAAATAATGCGCTACCTCGTTTTGCTTTTATGTGTAGGTATGTTAGCCGGCTCCTGTGCGAGTCGACGTTACCAAGCAAAACCCTACAAGAAAAAATGGTCCTTATTCAAGAAAAATGCCTGTGACTGTCCTAATCTCCGATAAGGGGATTTAGGGCAGACGCAGCCAGCGAACCGGGTGTTAAGCCTTGCAGCCAGCGCTGGCGATCGGCCTCTTGGTTCGGATTTTGCGGTTCCATCACACGTGCCTCCGCATCCATATAAATGATGGTCATTACCTCCCGCATTTTAGCTGAATCATTTCCAGGCGCATTGTGGAGCGTCCAGCCTAAATGAAAGGTGGCGTCACCGGCTTTCATGGATTTTTGGGCGACGATTTCATAGCCATGTTTAGCCACATATTCCCCAATTAAAGCCTCCGATTCATCCGAAATTTCTAGTTTAGGCAGGTCTGCTCCAGCAGATTTCGAAGCAAACGTAAGCATCCCCATTCCTTCTTCTATGTCTACCAAAGGCATCCACATCGTCACCGTTTTAGGGGTATCGATGGGCCAATAATATTGATCTTGGTGCCAAGGTGTATGGCCTCCTCCTGGTTCTTTGAAAAGTGCCTGATCGTGGTACAAACGTACATTTTGAACCCCTAATAATTGCGCAGCGACAGATGCGAAGCGATTCGCGAGGGTGAATTCCTTCACCGTTTCCGATGATTCCCACAAATTCATCATCTGTAAAAATGCTTTGCCGTAGGTATCCCGCTCTGCCATCGGTTTTTGTTGCGCTCTAAAATCATCCGCCCAATCTAGAATGGCCTGGCGATAAGGTTGCAATTCTTCCGCAGATATCAGCGAGGGAATATACACATGTCCATTTTCAGCGAAATAGGCTTGGTGTTCGGGCGAAACAGGTAAGGGTAAATGCAGCATTTTTTTTCTTGCAAAGATTTCTAAAATTTATTCCTACTTCTACCTTTATTTTGGCCAAAAAAGATGCAATTTTACCCTTCTTCGAATAAAAGTACTCCAACAGGCTAAAATTAAATGAAAGCGCAACGCGAACACCTTTCTTCTGGATTTCAAATTAAGCATGTGAAACAGGCGCGTTTTGATGCGCCTTACCATTTTCATCCAGAGCTTGAATTGACCTTGATCATCGCTGGCGAGGGCAAGCGTTTCATTGGAAATCAGATCAGTGATTTCAGACCGGGCGACTTAGTTTTATTGGGAGAAAACCTCCCGCACTGCTGGCAAAACCACCGCAAGGATTGGTTGACAGAAGAGCCTGCAGCAGATGGTGCGCAAGCACTCGTGATCCACTTTCGACGTGATTTTCTAGGCGAAGATTTTCTTTCCCATGAAGCCTGCGCGGGTTTGAAAAACTTATTTGAAAAAGCAAAAACGGGATTTTCCATCGTGGGACCGACACAGGATAAAATCGCAAGGGACATGCTTGCCTTAGTGGATATGCCTCCATTCCCCCGTTTACTCGCTTTCCTACAAATTCTTCACACGATCGGGATTTCTACAGCGGATGTACAGCCTATCGATACAACAGAAGGCAACTATGCGATCGCAGAGGGCGATTTAGAACGCATTAATCGAGTCTACGCCTACGTGATTGCGAACTATACCCAGGAAGTGCATTTGGATGAGGTGGCTCATTTAGCCAATATGACGGAGACGGCTTTCTGCCGTTATTTCAAGAAAGTGACGAACAAGACCTTTGTTGAATTAGTAACCGAATTTCGAGTAAAGCACGCCTGCACGCTGTTGCGCACCACGAATAAACCAATGATAGAGGTGTGTTTTGAGAGCGGTTTTGGCAATATCTCCCACTTCAATAAGCAGTTCAAATCCTGGATGAATACGCCTCCGTTACAATACCGAAAAATGGTGAACGAGTGGCATTAAGCCTTTTTCTTCTCAGGAAAAGCCACGCTTAGTAAAATACTAATCGTTAATATTCCCACGATAACACCTAGGGAAGAAAGTGTCCCAAACCCCCACTCCTCTAACTTCGAGTGAGCTAACATTTTTCCGCCCACAAAGCTCAGTAATACGCCTAAACCCATCGGTAAGAAGCGGAATAAGCCCATTAAACTAGATAGGAAGAAGAACAACGAACGCAAGCCCATCACGGCAAAAACGTTCGAAAAGAAAACGATGTAGGGGTCTTTCGAAATAGAGAAAATAGCTGGAATTGAATCTACGGCAAATAAAATATCCGTAAACGCAATCACAACTACTACCACGAAAATGGGTGTAATAAACAATTTGCCCGTGTTCTTCATCCGAACAAAGAAATGGCCAATCACATTTCTTCTGTATACATTGAAAAAACGAGAGAGCAAACGAACAACAGGGTGATTCGCTGTATCAATCTCCTCCTCCTCGTGTTTCGAGAACAAAATCTTCACACCAGTATAGACTAAAAACGCCCCGAACACATAGATAATCCAATCAAACTTCTGCAATAAAGCAGCACCTAAAAAGATGAATACCAAGCGTAAAATGATCGCTCCCAAGATCCCCCAAACGAGGATTTTCTTGTAGTAGCGCTTTTGAACACCAAACGAATTGAAGATCAAAATAAAGACGAATACGTTATCTGCAGACAAGGAATATTCCACCAAATAGCCGGTGATAAACTCCAAGGACATGTTGTTTTGGAAAGTCGCCAACGCATCATAATACGAGGCATTCCCTAAGTCGATGTGAGAGGCATAGGCCTGTTGCACCGCTTTTAGACTTTGCATATCGGTAATCCCATGCACCATCGCGCCATTATAGCCTAGGAAAATATAGAATATGATTGCTAATAAAACCCACATGCCGGTCCAGAAACCCGCTTCCTTGAACGTCACTTCTTCACTGGTATCCTTTTTAAAGATGCCTAGGTCGATTAACATGACAGCCATCACACCCACTGAAAAAAGAAGAAAAAATAGCGTTTCGCTCATAAATATTTA
>JACCDK011372440.1_pt1 | contig 12106 bp, 10 predicted proteins | sample 7445871 | NCBI WGS metagenome assembly JACCDK01 (sample SAMN15323436, study PRJNA562643) | freshwater metagenome | isolation source: river surface water | place: USA:Blue River Watershed | collected 2017-08-15
CTAAAGTCTCGCTCTATTTCGTCTTCTGTTACAGGTTTTTCATTCGATAATTTAATCCATCTTTTCAAAAATGTTTCAGGGAATTCAATTTTCGTTTTATCCATTAAGTAGCTGTAGACATCTCTGGTTAACATTCGGTCTGTATCACCTGCGAACATTTTTTCAAGGTCACCTGCAATTCTTTCACGCAAAGCACTCTCTGAAGTTACTTCTCCTGGAAGGAACAATTTATTGAATAAATCTTCGTTCAAATCCGCCATTTCCATTCGTTTGATTTCAGAAATTGTGAATTTAAAATTTTTCGAAATTTCAGAGGCCTGCTGTTCATCAATTCCAAGCATGCTTGCAAGATCTTTATCGCCTTTTGAAACAAGTCTTGGATCTAGTTCTAATTCTTCTGAAACTTTTTTACCAATAAATTGCTTAACATTTTTTTTATCGTCGATAAACTCCAATGAAATCGTAGCAGAATGTTCGATTCCGTTTTCTTTTAAATTTCCGTTTTCATCTAATTCGTTGAATTTTCCTATTAACATGTCCTTATCTCCTACTAATTCAGACGATACTAGTTTTCCATAACGTCTTCTTAAATCTTCAACTTGTTTGTCGATTAACTGACTATCAACTTTTACCTTGTTGTAGTCAAATGAAGATTTCGAAGATATAGGAATTTCAAAAGTTGGAGAATAACCAATTTCGAAAGAAAATTCAAAGTCATTGGGTTGATCAAAGCTACCTACAACTTCTGCATCAGCTTTTGGGATTGGGTTACCTAAAATATTTAAATTATTTTCTGAAATGTAGGCATAAAGGCTATCATTAGTTAATTTGTTTAATTCCTCAGCAAGAACTGCTTTTCCGTATTGTTTTTGAATTAAGCCAAACGGCACATGACCAGGTCGAAATCCCGGTATTTTAGCTGTTTTCCTATACTTTTCTAACGCATTTTTAACCTTACTTTGGTAATCGTCAGAACTAATTTTAACCTTCAAGACAGCGTTCAACGCGTCAACCTCTTCACGAATAATATTCATATTGTTGTTTTATTTTTCTCTTAAATAAAAAAGGTCTCGCGACAACGAGACCTTCTAGTGCGGATGGAGGGACTCGAACCCGCACACCTCTCGGCACCAGATCCTAAGTCTGGCGTGTCTACCAATTTCACCACATCCGCAATTATTTCAATTTACAATTTGATCTCGTTTGATCTTTCAAAAATTGTAAAACAAAGTTACAAGTTTTTGAACCAACCATTATTCTTTAAACTTAATGGGGTGCAAAGATAGTAACAAAATTTAAATAAGAAAATTATGTAAGAATTTATCTTCTTTTTTCTTGCATAGATACCCTGATTTCTTTCATAAAATCTGAGGCGTAAACAAAATTTGAAATTTCTTGGTTATCAGTGGTAATAATACTTTCTCTCGTACCTTCCCACCATTTCTGACCTTTGTATATAAAAATTATGCTATCACCGATTTCCATTACACTGTTCATGTCGTGCGTAATGACTACAGTAGTCATTTGAAGTTCGTAGGTCAGTGATTTTATCAAACCATCAATTAAGATAGAAGTTTGTGGGTCTAATCCGGAGTTTGGTTCATCACAAAACAAGAACTTAGGACTCATTGCAATGGCTCTCGCAATTCCAACGCGCTTTTGCATTCCACCCGAACATTCTGAAGGAAACAACTTATTTCTTCCAACCAGATTTACATGTTCAAGACAGAAGTCCACTCTTTTTTTCATTTCGGCTTTTGTCATATTAGTAAACATGGTCAGAGGAAACATTACGTTTTCCTCCACTGTCATAGAATCAAACAAAGCAGCACCCTGAAAAAGCATTCCAATTTCTTGTCTTACTTCACTTCTCTGATTTCGGTTCATTTTTGTAAAATCCCTACCGTCATAAAGTACCTCTCCACTGTCCACTTCATGTAATCCAACCATACATTTGGCTAGTACAGATTTTCCTTGACCTGATTGACCAATGATGAGGTTTACTCGACCTTTCTCAAAACGAGCGTTGATATCAAATAATACTTGATTACCGGCAAATGATTTATTGACTTGTCTGACCTCCAACATTACAACAACATCATTTGAGTAAGTAAGAAATTTGCAATTAGAATAAAGACGCTCGAAATTACTACAGCTTGTGTAGATGACTTTCCAACTTCTAAAGAACCTCCTTTTACGTAGTATCCGTAATATGAAGCCACGCTTACTATAATAAATCCAAAAACTATGGTCTTAGTGAGCGCATAAACAATATGATAAGGCATAAAGGAATAACGAATCCCAAGAACATAGGTATCTGTTGTACTTAAATCCGACAATACCAAAGCTAGCCATCCTCCCGTGATACTTAAAAACATAGAAATGATGACGAGAATCGGGAAAAAAAGCACAGCAGCAGCTATTTTAGGTAAGACCAAAAAATTCAATGAATTAACTCCCATTATTTCCAAAGCATCGATTTGTTCGGTAACACGCATTGTGCCTATTTCTGATGCAATATTAGATCCTACTTTTCCTGCTAAAATTAATGAAATTATGGTTGGGGAAAATTCTAAAATTGTACTTGATTGGGTAATGTAACCTACCGTGTATTTCGGTAATAAAGGATTTGACATGTTTGATGCCGTTTGAAGAGCGATAACGCCACCAATAAAGGTTGACATTAACGCAACAATGGGTATAGAGTTGATACCAATACTAGAGATTTCATCGAACAGTCGTTTCAAGAAAATGGACCACTTTTTAGGACGTGTAAGAATTACCGTCAGCATGAGTATATATTTTCCGAAATTTCGCATCCCTTAACAAGTGCTAATTTACATATTATTTTTGGTAGGTTATCGTTAAAGTTAAGGAGTTGATTAATTTTGAAGCTCATGGATAAATTAGAAAAATTCGCCCTAACACTTCAAAAGTTTGTCCCGGAAGGATTTCAATATCATTTGGCAAAGTTAATTGTAATGGGACAAGTGAAATTCAAAATTGTCAATGGAAGAAAAACCAAACTTGGTGATTTTAGGGTTAGTTCGTCACTTGAACTACCTGTCATTACAGTGAATGGTGATTTAAATAAGTATTCATTTTTAATTACGGCTTTACATGAATTAGCCCATCTCCATGCGTTTAAAAAATTTGGATTGCGGATTTCACCGCACGGGGAGGAGTGGAAAAACGAATACCGAAATTTATTGTTACCGATTGTAAATTCTAAAATTCTACCTTCAGACATTGAAAATGCTCTTCTAAAATCAATCTTAAATACAAAAGCAGCTTCTTGCTCAGATATTCAATTGTCAAGAGTGTTAAACAAATACGATGAAATTTCTGAAAATTCAGTACTCTATTTAGAGGAAATCGAGGAAGGATTGTCGTTTTCGTTAAACGGTAGATTATTCACTAAAGGAAAGCTCAGGAGAAGTCGTTATCTTTGCTATGAATTAGGAACAAATAAACATTATTTAATTCACAGATTAGCACAAATAAAATTGCATCAATAATGAATAACAACTTCGGTTTAATAATGGCAGGAGGAATTGGAAGTCGGTTTTGGCCCTTGTCAACTCCTGAACATCCAAAACAATTTTTGGATGTTCTTGGAATCGGAAAATCATTACTTCAACTTACTTTTGAACGTTTATCTCGCACAGTTCCTAGTAATCAGATTTTTATTTTAACTAACTTGAGTTATGCCGAACTAGTTAGGAAACAATTGCCAAATTTACCCGTGGACAATATACTGTGCGAACCCGAAAGGAAAAATACCGCACCATGTTTGGCGTATGCTTCAGCTAAAATATATGCTAAAAATCCAAATGCTACTCTAGTTGTTTTACCTTCTGACCATCTTATTATTAACGAACTTCGTTTTTCTGAAATATTGCAAGTCGCAATACAAGTCGCAAACACGGAAAATGAATTAGTCACACTTGGAATTTCACCAACACGTCCGGATACGGGTTATGGATACATTGAATTTGATCCGCAGGATACAGGAAATTTTGGAAAAGCAACTAAAGTCAGGCAATTTCGAGAGAAACCAACACTGGAATTGGCTCAATCTTTTCTGAAGGCAGGTAATTATTTTTGGAATGCGGGTATTTTTGTTTGGAAGGCAGAAACTATTTTAGCCTCGTTGAAAGAATTTCAACCCGAACTATCGGAATTATTCATAAATGATCTTTCCGCCTACAATACAGCTAACGAAATAGATTTTATTAGCTTGGCGTTTCAAAAATGCGAGGATATTTCGATTGATTACGCCGTATTAGAACATGCCAAAAATGTGTCAGTGGTGCTTTCAGATTTTGATTGGAGTGACCTGGGTACATGGGGAAGTTTAAATGATCATTTATCGAAAGACAATTTTGGTAACGCTGTGGTTGGAAAAAATGTATTCTTATTCAATAGTGAAAATTGTTTGGTTAACATTTCACCAAATAAATTGGTGTTATTAGATGGATTAAAAGATTACATTGTAGTTGAATCTAATAATATGTTCATGGTACTTAAATCGGAAAATGAACAAAAGTTAAAAGAATATTTAAATGCAGTTAACAAAGCAGCTATCCGCTAAATGGTGAAAATTAGAAATATTGAATTAGGAGAATTTCCACTATTACTTGCTCCGATGGAAGATGTCAGCGATCCTCCTTTCAGGGCCTTGTGTAAAAAACATGGAGCAGATTTGATGTATACAGAATTTATTTCCTCAGAAGGTCTCATTCGAGACGCAGCAAAAAGTGTTCAGAAACTTGATATTTATGAATACGAACGGCCAATTGGAATTCAAATTTTTGGAGCTGATATCGAAAGCATGAAACAAGCTGCAGCCATAATTGAAAAAACAAATCCAGACATTTTAGATATTAATTATGGTTGTCCGGTAAAGAAAGTAGCATGCAAAGGAGCGGGAGCTGGAATTCTTCAGGATATTCCTAAAATGATAAAAATGACTGAAGAGATTGTAAAATCTACATCTCTTCCAGTTACGGTAAAGACTCGTCTCGGTTGGGATGAAAATACAAAATTCGTAGTTGACACTGCTGAAAGGTTACAAGATATTGGTATTGAGGCCATTTCTATACATGGCAGAACTAGAAAACAAATGTACAAAGGTGATGCTGATTGGACATTAATAGGCGAGGTAAAAAATAATGCGCGAATGAAGATTCCTGTTTTTGGTAACGGGGATATAGATACACCACAAAAGGCCGTAGACTACAAAGAAAGATATGGTGTTGACGGAATTATGATTGGACGAGCAACCATAGGTTATCCTTGGTTCTTTAACGAGGTAAAACATTTTATGAAAACTGGTGAAACCTTGCCTTCACCAACCATTTCTGAAAGAGTTGAGGTTGCCAAAGATCATCTTTTAATGAGTATTCGCTGGAAGGGAGAAACATTAGGAATTAATGAAATGAAAAGACATTACACCAATTATTTCAAGGGCATTGCGCATTTCAAAGAATACAGATCTAAATTAGTATCATCAAATGATTTAAGTGAAATTATAGATACCTTGAGTTTTATCTCATCACACGCAGATCAGTTTCATTTTTCTACAATTTAAATACAAGCGAACAAATTGACCGTCAACTTGTTTGACATTCATGGAGATTTGGAAGGTTATTCCTGGTTTTTCGAACTACGAAGTGTCAACTATCGGACGAATACGTTCGTTAGATAGAATTAAGTCGTTCAAAAATGGGCGCATTATGCACTATTTAGGTAAATTAAAAAACCTGAGAAGACATCCGAAAAACAACTTCATTATGGCCGATTTAATAGACGATTTCGGAAAAAGAAAAACCGTGTATCCACACAAAATGGTTGCCACAGCTTTTCTCAATAACCCAGATCCTCGTCGAATGAAAGTAGTAGTTCATATTGATGGTAATGTTGAAAATAATGCTGTAGATAATCTCAAATGGTCGAGTTTTAGTGAATCAATTAAATCAGGTTTTGAGAGCGGGAAAAGGAGCAATGCCGACCTTTGGATTAAAAGGAGACTAAAATACGGTCCAAAAGGTGGGAATAATTCGCAAGGTAGACCTGATCCATTGACCTTTGCCCAAAAAAAACGAATTCATTTTCTGAGAAGTGAGAAAGGGTATAGTCTAAAGAAGCTTTCTCAAAAGTACAAATGCAGCATTTCACATATTCACAAAACCATAACTCGATTTAGCGCTTAACTTTGAAGTTTTCTTTGGCAATTTTTCTAACAGGAAAATTTAAGGTTCCATTGATTTCATTCCCTTTTACGTTTTGTAGTCTGAATTTATATTTTGTTCCTTTGTACAACCATTGTATTTCGTTCAAATTGTCATTTTTAACTACAGGATTTCCCCCTGAGTACAACAAAAGCTTATTTTTTTTGATTTTTTTTGTCAACGGTGGTGATATAAGAAACCTTATTTTATCTCCTTCTTCGGAAATAAATCCTTTTAATTTCAGTTTCGCATAAAGTCGATAAAAATTGTTATTAATCGTAAGTAACGATGAATAGGCAGGAACAGTAACTGTACGTTGTTTTTCCACTAAAACTGGGTTAAATTCATCATCTAATTCAGTTTCTTTATAAATTTCTGTTGCAATAGTATTACCTCCTTCAAAAAAACTGATGTCTCCTTGCCAACTTTTAATAAAATCTTCAAAAGGAAATCCATATTTTCGAGACAACTTAATTAATTCAGTATACAGAATGTCATCTGGGTGTTTTTTAAATTCTTCAATATTCAAATGTAGATTCACATAATTTCCTTGCGTATTTTTGCCTTTAAGTAGTGAAGGCCCACTTTTAGTTGTTAGATAAAAAGGTGAAATTTTCTTAATGTAAGATTTAAGTTTGAAATTTGAAGAATCATTATCATGTGCAAACATGGCTTTTTCAATTCCAAATTGCTTAAATTTTTTCCAATTCGAATAAATAACGAGCGATTCATTTTTAAAAAAGTCTTCACTTAAAAAACTTGACCATTCTGATTTTACCTCTCCATGTTTCGCTTTGTGTATTTCTTTCAATATTTCAGGGAAATTAGTACCTCTATAAACTAAAAGATAATTGCCCTCATGAAAAACACTTATTTTTTCAGGTTTGAAGTAAAAGAAATTCAATCCTTCAATAGATTTCTTTTCTAGTTTCAATAAGGTTTTAAGTTGAGCTAAACCACTTTCTATTTTGCTATCATCGTTCAATTCTATCACGCATCCCCAGTTTCCATTTTCATAACCAAATAGATAAACTGGATTTTGTAAGTTGACACCTAAAGATCTAGATTGACTTAAAAGAAAATCATAACTTATGAATTGACGATATTGTAGCTTGTTATAATTAATTAATCCAGATAATTCTTTGACAAGTTCTAATGGATTCATGGTACCTATGAAATCCGCTGAAGGAAGTCGATCAATAATTCTTGGATTTTGAATTTGTTCCTCTTTCCAGGGCTTTAGATAAAGTAAAATCCCTAATCCCGCAGACAATAAGAGAATAACAATAACTTTCCTTATCATTTGTTATTTGGTAACAACATATAGCGCATTAATTAAATCTAGAAGGTGTTTTCCGGATTTATCTCCTGTCTCATATGTGTACTTTAACTTTAATTTTGTGTGAGTTACGTCTGTTTCAGTGGTTTGCAATTCCATACCTCCTGTTTTTCCTTTCAGTGCACTTATGAACTCATTTTGACGGGCAGGAAAAAAGTCTGATGGCAAGCGATTTATGGTTTCCTTTAAGTCAAAATTGGCATACATAAAACCACTTTTCTTAATTGCTTTTACCTTTTTAGCTGAAAGAGCTTCTGCACCATAACCATCAGAGTGATTTTTTGCAAAATCAATATCGTTTGAAAAAATAAATAAACCATTCTTATTGATCATGTAAAGCGGTGCTGCATCAAGAATTGCATTTTGAAAACACCAATAGTCGCCCTCTTTTTTAAGTTGGGAGGTAAGTCGACTCAGGTGTTTTAAAACTTTTTCAGGAATGTCAGATCTCTTTGTTGTAAACCCTATTGTGAAAATCGGCATATCCTCAATTGCTTCCGTTATTCTTTCTGAATATTCAAAAGTTTCCTCGTCATAAAAGAATTCTATTTTCTTAGTTTTAACCTTTTTAATACCATTAAATGAGCCGAACATACTTCCTTTATAGGTGTCAAACAGCGCATCTTTATTTACGAACTCATTCAATAATTCTATAGTAAGAACATTCATTGCAATCTGTGCGTTTTTCTCGTCTTCAAGAATCGGCATGATGACCTCATATGCTTTTTCATATGCTTTTCTTAAATTTATGTTGTACGTGAAATATCCTGTGCTTTCATCCGGAATATAGCGCAATACATTTTTATCAAATTTACTATCTGTCATCTCTTTATAGATAGAACCTAGTTTTTCGCCATATAATGCTTTAATATCAAACTCGATAGAATTATCCAACAAGTACATATCTCCTAGAATAATATTTCCATCATATATTTCTCGAATATCTTGATAAAGTGTTGGTAATACAGTTTGAAAATACCAAAGACCGTTTGCCTTATCAATATTTCTTGAGTTATCCATAAAAAATATTCCTTCTGATGAATGTTGAATTTGTTCAGCAAAATGTTTATCGGTACTTGTTAAGGAAACACCCTTTTCGAACAATTGCTCAAGTACAACTTTTAATTGATTTTTTTGAATATTCGATTCAACGCTATCCCGCAGTTCATAGTAATTCTTTACATTTGGGTCGTCAGAAGCGTCTGGAAAGAAATCCAATGGAGTATCCCCGTTTTCTTCAAATTCTTGTTCATCAAGTATATTTCCGTTTTCATCAAAATAATTTACGAATGGGTTTTCGTTACCCTGAGCATACCAAATTGAATCCGTAATTTTATCGACATAGGTCATAAGAGGTTCAACTCTAATTAGTAAAGCATCGTTATTCTTTATAACTAAATTATTAAAAAACGATCCATATACTTTTGCCCCATTAAGTATTGAAATTGCTTCAAAATCATCAAAAATAGTGAATAATTGTTGCGTGTCTTTTACCCCAAAGCTAAATCCAGAAACTTCAAATTGTTTGTCTTTACCGTAGAAAATATTTAACTTTTGATTAAAATCTACTCCTGCATCCTTGAGGGTTTTACCACTTGTGGATCCATCAAAAAGTTCTTGATGAATTTCCTCCATAAAATCGTAGTTTATCAATTCATCAATTGAGATTTTTTGAAAAAGATTCACATTGTTCAGCGTAAAAACGGCAACAGCTTCTTTTGGAATGAATTTTTCTGATTGTTGACTTAAGGCACTTGTAATGCAAAAAATGAAAGATATGAAGCTTAATGTTCTCATCGAATTAATAATATAAAACGAAGGTAATCATAATCTTTTTAGTTCTTTATTTTACTTAAGAATATTCGGTTTTCAAGCAGATTTTCATTTTCTTTTAAACTGTAGGTATCTACCTTCAGCATCAATGCCATTTGACTTTTGGATAATTTGGCATTTTGATTATCAAATTTTTCAATAGTTCGGTCAAATCTTGTTATCGATGTGTAAGAGCCTTGCTTCAATAAATCTTCATCTTTCTTATCCAACTCTTTTACTTTTTTGGATGTAATTTCAGGAATTGAACGTGTAAGTGTTGAACCATCCCAAATAATCCATTTTGCATTAGACTCTGCTATAGTTTGATCCTTTGCCATGTGAGCGGCGCTTGCTTGGATTGCCGACTGTAATGCCTGTGGTGATGAAAAACCACATGAAAATTTGAAAATAAAATCTGTATAGTTTTCCTCGATAATAACGTTTGTTATACCTTTTTGAGATGACAAGTGTTTTTTAAATGCGGCAACTTTTTCTTTTATTTCAGGTATTTTAGGAACACGTTGACCCTGTACACTATCAAGCGCAAGGTATGAGTTAACTTTTACTTTACTTGAGCTTAAGTTTAACGTGTATTTTAATATTCCCGATCCATCATCGTGAATCAATAAATCATCAATAATTTCTATACACGAAGTGCTAAGAAAACCAACAAGGAGGATTAAAATTCTTGATAAATTTTTCATTTTGGCCTTTATTACAAATTTAGTACCATCAGAACAATGTTCCTTGTTCAAATTTATTTTCAATGTAAATATTTTGAATTTCCGGGGCATTTAAGTTGCTCAAAACACTTCTCTTTCTCACTGGATGTGCTTGCATGTGGTCACTGGGGATTTTGTATCCAATGATACTTTCAATCTTACCATTTAGCCAATCTGATTCTAAATCACGATGAATGATAAGCGGCATTCTTTTTTTTAGATTATGGATCTCACTCATCAATGAATTAGCCTCGGTTGTAATTAAAGTAAATGTTTGTTTAATTTCTCCATTTGTTGGATCGATATATTCATCGAACAAACCTATCATACTGAAAAATTCCTCTTTCGATGGATAAATGAAAAAAGGTGTCTTCTCTTTTCCAATTGTTTGCCATTCAAAAAAACCATTCGAGGGAATTATGCAATGTTTCCTTCCTACGAGTTGTTTGAAAGACTTTCTTTCCGAAAGGGTTTCTATTTTTGCATTTAATGTCTTTGTGGCTATTTCCTTCCAGTCTCCGTAGTACCAATTAGGTATTAGACCCCATTTAAACTGTTGTATGTTTTCCTCTTGTGTTATTATACGAAATTTCGGAAACTGAAAACCATTTGCAAAATACAACGGCACATCATCCACGTGGCCAATATCTTTTTTATATCGTGAGGCTATTTGTTGAGTGGTTGATGTAGAAGAATTACTGTAACACATATGAAAACAAAACGCCGCATTAGCGGCGTTTCAGTTTGGGATTATTTTTTCAATTCTATTCGTTTTGTAAAGTCTTTTCCTCCTTCAAATTTCAAGGTGTAAACTCCATTAGAAAAGTTAGTTAAATCTAATTGAAGCGATGATGAATTTGGCTCTATCGTTTTAATCAATCTTCCCGATTGATCGTATAGATAAATTTTATCCGTTAGGTTCACATCAATTTGATCGACTACAAATATTCCGGTGGAAGGATTAGGGTAAATAACAACCTGCAGTTCCTCATTCTCATTTAGTCCTGCACATGCATCGACAGTTATGGTGGAGGTAGAAGATCCTGTACATCCATTTTGAGTTACCGAGTAGGTAATTGTATGAGTTCCTGTTCCCGCGTTTGCAGGATTAAAGTTCGTTCCACTCACACCGGGACCTGAAAAAGTACCGCCAGAAGGAGTACCAGCAGGTAAAGCGAACGCAGGGTCATACACACACGGAGGTGTAACAGCTGATAAATCAAAAATAACAGTTGGTACAGGATTTACATTGATTGTAAAAGTAACTGATGTGCCTGTACACGATCCTAATGTTGGTGTCACAGTAATCGAAGATGTTCCTGTTGCAGTTGGTGTAAACGTAGCTATATTACCTGTTCCTGAAGCTCCCAGTCCAATTGTCGTATTTGTATTTGTCCAAGCATAGGTCGTGTTGGCACTATTTCCTGTGAAATTAATAGCGCTAGATGAACTCCCCAAACAAATATTTTGAGTTGCAGGTGCATTAACAGTAGGATTTGTATTAACAGTAGCTAAAACAGCTGTTCTTGCTGATGTACATCCATTAGAGGTTACTTCAACATAATAGGTTGTATTTGTTGAAATAGATGGCGTCGTAAATGTAGCTCCGGTTCCAAGTGCAGTACCACCTGTTGCCGCGGCGAACCAAGAAATTGTTCCTGTCGAAGCAGTTGCGGCTAAAGAAACTGTTCCTGTTCCACATCGGCTAGCAGGGGTTGTACCTGTAATAGATGGCGTTTGATTGATTATAATGTAGTTGGTTTGATTTGATGTATTGCTACCCATGGAATTGGTTGCAGTTAATGAAACGTTATATGTTCCAGGTGTGGAATATGTCACAGTTGGGTTTTGAGCTGTACTTGTTGCTGGAGTTCCACCTGCAAATGTCCATGAATAGGAGGAAGGACTTCCAGTTGAAGTACTTGTATACTGCACAGTTTGTCCTGTACATGCTGAACCAGATGGAGTTGAAGTAAAACTTGCTGTAGGTGCCGTAGGCA
>JACCDK011011007.1_pt1 | contig 12104 bp, 6 predicted proteins | sample 7445871 | NCBI WGS metagenome assembly JACCDK01 (sample SAMN15323436, study PRJNA562643) | freshwater metagenome | isolation source: river surface water | place: USA:Blue River Watershed | collected 2017-08-15
AATGACTTACTGAACCAAAACGTCCGTTTGTTAGGCGGCTTGAAGGGTGTTCAAGGTGCATGGGATTGGGAGAGCGCAGTGCTCTGGAACCAATCTCGCCGCGAGGAAACTGCCTACGGCTTCTTGTACTTGCCAACATTGCGCAAGCTGATCACAGATAAACGCTCATTGGCATCTTTGGCGGCAGATCCCACCATCACCAAAGATTTGACCAATGTAGGCATTGCTGAAATTGTTCAATGGGATGCAAAAGCTACGACTGAACTTGGCCAGTTGGCAGGTGGCAAAATTGGTTTGGCTGTTGGCGTTGAAGCACGCCAAGAGCGTCTTTCCATTGATCCAGATCCTGCCAATGCACGCGGCGACATTTTGGGTCTTTCTACAACAGCCATTCAAAGTAAACGTGATGTCGTCTCTTCGTTCTTCGAAGTGCGTACGCCATTCTCAAAAACCTTTGAAATGGACTTTGCCGGTCGTTTTGACAAATACCCCAGTTTCAAAACCAATTTTGTGCCTAAAGTTGGCGCCAAGTGGATTGCAAATGAGGGCTTAGCCATCCGTGGTACTTATTCTGAAGGCTTCCGCGCTCCCGCACTTTCACAGGTCGCCTCTGGCGGAGCTCAATTCTTCTTGAATGGTACGGTCGACCCTATCCGTTGCCCCGATGGCGTAACACCCGTTGCTGGTGCAGAACAAGCTGATTGTTCTAAGAGTGTGTCAGGTGTGGGCGGTTCCAATCCCGATCTCAAGCCTGAGAAATCCAAAGGCTTCTCTTTGGGCATGATTTACTCACCTACCAAGGACATTGATGTTTTGATTGACACTTACAAAGTCCGACAAGAAAACGAAGTTGCACTTGGCAGTGCCACCTATTTGCTCGAGCATCCTGATCGCTTCCCTGCAGATTCCATCACACGTGATACCAATCCGTTGAATCAGTTGAAAGATGCCAACGGCAATCCAATTCCTGGCACAGGCCCACTGATCGCTGTTAAAACACCTTGGGTTAACCAGGGCGCCACAGAGATCACCGGCATCGACCTTGAATTGAAGGCACGTAACAACCTTGGCGAATACGGTCGTTTGACGTCTTCTTTCAAAATGACACATTTGATGTCATACATGCGTGCTGAAGCACCTGGTGACTACATGCGCAATGCTGTAGGTACTGCTGGTGGTTTGAACGATTGGGCAACGTCTGTGGGTGCCATTCCACGCAACCGATTCACATTGTCGACTGCGTTAGAACAAGGTTCACACATCTTCTTGGCAGCCATGAAGATGACCACATCAATTTCAATGATGCGTCGTTACGATGGTGAAACTGAATATCCCGTGGCATATTGCCACTACGGCTCGGGTCAGCCAAAAACTGCAACTTCTTTAGGCGGTGTTCCTTTGTACAACACTTACTATCCAGATTGCAAAGTGCCATCTTGGAAAACATTTGACATTGGTTACATGTACAACGGCATCAAGAACCTCCAATTGGGTGTGAACATTGCGAATGCGTTCGACAAACCAGCACCTTACTACCCAGGTTCCAACACCAGTACCACCGTTCAACAAGGCTACAGTTCTAGTCTTTACAACAACACGGGCCGTTATACGCGCTTCACAGCCAAATACACTTTTAAATAATTTGTAAACGCCTTGTCCAAAACGCCTCGATTTCGAGGCGTTTTTTCTTTATGGTGTGCATGATCAAACTTCTGATAGCTTGAGATAAAGTACAACATCTCTCAAAATAAATCACCATGCTAAGTTCAATTCATCGTCTTCAGCACGTTGCTGCAGTCTTCGGACTGGTCCTGCTGCTCAATGCTTGCGGCGGCGTCTCCAACGAACCTGTACCTAAAGCCCAATTGGCTGAAAACGTTCTATTCAGTTCGTATCAGGAATCGCCAAAGTATTTAGATTCCACATCTTCTTACAGCAACAACGAAACGCCTTGGACTTATGCGGTCTACGAACCGCCTCTTAAATATCATTACTTAAAACGGCCCTATGAACTGGTACCTCGTACGCTCAGTGAAATGCCCAGTGTCAAGTTTGTGGGTAAAGACGGGCAAGAAGTTCCACCCCAAACACCTGCTGATCAAATTGCGGAAAGCGTGTTCGAACTCAAAATTGAACCAGGTATTCAATACCAACCTCACCCAGCATTTGCCAAAACTGCAGAAGGTCAACACCGCTACCTAGCTTTGAAGGAGTCTGATTTAGAGGGAAAGCGCAGGCCCTATGACTTTGAACACATGGGGACACGTGAATTATTGGCTGAAGACTATGCCTACGCCATCAAACGTTTGGCCACGCCTCGCATCAAGTCCCCTTCATTTGGGTTTTTGTCCGAAAAAATTGTAGGCTTAACCGACTATGGCAAAGAGATCAAAGCATTTAACGAAAAGTTGAAAGTAGGTAAGTCCGCCAAAGAGGTGGGACCCTTCGGCCATTTGCCTTGGCTTGACTTCAGAGAGCACAAGCTTTCTGGCGTCGAGGTGGTCAACTCTCACACTTTGAAAATTCGAGTTGTGGGTAAATATCCGCAATTTAAATATTGGCTGGCCATGACTTTTTTCGCACCAATTCCTTGGGAAGTCGATGCGTTTTATTCACAAGCCGGTATGTCTCGTCGCAATTTAAATCCAGACACTTGGCCAGTTGGTACCGGGCCGTATATGTTGACGGAATACATTCCCAATTCTCGGATGGAATTGGTACGCAACCCAAACTACCGAGGCGTCCCTTATCCCTGTGAGGGAGAAGAGGGCGACAAGGAAAAAGGGCTGCTTAAAGATTGTGGTTTGAAAACCCCCTTTGTTGACAAAGTGGTCTCTGTGATTGAAAAAGAAGCGACCTCAGTTGCAACAAAGTTCATTCAAGGTTATTACGACATACCTCAATTAGAGCGCGGCGAGCCTGGCATTGGTTATCAGGTGTCTATTCAAGACGGAACTGGGCGTGCCAAAGAACTGTTGGAACGAAAAATTCAACTGCCCAGCACCATTCAAGTGGGTTTTTGGCATTTTGGTTTCAATTGGTTAGACCCTGTGGTGGGCCTTGGCAAAACACCAGAAGAACGCGTACGCAACAAGAAATTACGCCAGGCGTTGGCCATTGCCTTTGACTTTGAAGAGTATGTCTCTATCTTTGAAGATGATCGCGCTCAAGTCAATCACAGTGTGGTGGTGCCCGGTTTGTTTGGCAACAACTTGTCTAAACCCAACCCTGTCATTTACGACATCACTGCAGACGGAAAATACAAACGCAAGTCGATTGAAGTGGCCAAGAAATTGTTGGCTGAAGCAGGTTATCCAGAGGGCAGAGATGCTAAAACAGGACAGCCACTTATTTTGAATTACGACACGCAAGGCGTTGGCCCTGGTTACAAAGCACGATTGGATTGGGTGGCCAAACAATTTGCCAAGTTGAACGTGCAAATTGAAATTCGCAACACCGACTACAACCGATTTCAAGACAAGATGCGCAAGGGCTCTGCCCAATTTTTCTTCTGGGGTTGGTTGGCAGATTACCCAGATCCCGAGAATTTCTTGTTCTTGCTGTACGGCCCTAATTCAAAAGCCAAATTTGACGGCGAGAATTCAAGTAACTTTGCGCATCCCGAGTACGACCAATTGTTCGACCGCATGAAAGATTTGGAAGACACGCCTGAGCGTGCAGCCATGATCTCTCGCATGATTGAAATCATGCAGGACGAAATGCCCATGCTTTATGGCTGGTCTGAAGAGTTTGGTGGTGCATATCACCAATGGGTTGGCAATGGCAAACCTTCCAACATCATTCGCGACTCCTTACCGTACTTGAAAATTGATTCTGCACTCCGCACCAGCAAAATCAAAGAATGGAATCAAGCCATTTGGTGGCCCTTGGCGGTACTACCTCTTTTATTACTGGCAATCGCTTGGCCGGCATGGAAAGCGTGGCGCAAACGTCAATCTCAACGTGCTGTTCAAAGCGCCACAACAACATCAAGGAGTCTGTGATGTTTCGTTTTTTATCTCGTAAATTGGCTTATGGCTTGGCCATTTTGATTGGCATCAACTTGCTGACTTTCGTGCTGTTTTTCAAAGTGAATACGCCCGACGACATGGCACGGATGCAATTGGGCGGCAAACGTGTCACCCCCGATGCCATTGAAAAATGGAAGGCAGAGCGGGGATACGACAGGCCTTTGTTCTTTAACGAAAAAGAACAAGGCCTTGCCCAAATTACAAACACACTGTTTTTGGACAGTTCTTTGCGTATGTTTGCATTTGACTTTGGACGTGCCGACAGTGGTCGAGACATTGCCTCAGAAATTGTGAGGCGTGCTGGGCCATCTATTGCGCTTGCGTTGCCTACTTTTGTCGTGGGCTTGGGTATCTCAATTGTCTTGGCACTTGGGTTGGCGTTCTTTCGCGCCACCTATTTGGACTTTTGGGGCACCGTGCTTTGTGTGGTCTTCATGTCGATCTCATCTCTGTTTTTTATTGTGATGGGTCAATTCATGTTCTCACGCGTCTTGCAGTTGATGCCAGTGTCGGGCTTTGCACCTGGCATGGATGCTTGGCGCTTCTTGTTACTGCCCATTGCTGTTGGTATCTTTGCGCGTTTAGGCGGTGAGGTTCGCTTTAACCGCACCCTGTTCATGGAGGAAATTGGCAAAGATTATGTTCGGACGGCTCGCTCCAAGGGCTTGTCTGAATCACGCGTTTTGTTGATTCACGTACTTCGCAATGCCCTGATTCCTATCCTCAGTGCGTCTGTTGCAGTGATTCCACTGTTGTTCATGGGCAGCCTGATCACCGAGTCTTTCTTTGCAATTCCAGGCTTAGGCAGTTATTTGATTGAGGCCATTGCAGGCCAAGACTTTGCCATTGTCCGTGCAATGGTGTTCATTGGTTCCTTTTTGTACATCGTTGGTTTGATCTTGACCGACATCAGCTACACCTTGGCTGACCCTCGCATTCGTTTGCAGTAAGCGCACTATGCAACCAGTTTTTTTACTTACCGATTTATTCGTTTATGCCATTTTGCTATTTGTACTTTGGTACATGTGGCGTGTGCGCGCAGATCGAAACTTAAGGGCCAATTGGCGCTTGGCCATGCACCGTCCTGTTGCCATGGTTAGCAGCATGGTGCTTGGTTTTTTCTTGCTCATTGCGTTGGCTGACAGTGTTCACTTTCGTGAGTCCTTGCCTGCTTCAGCAGGGCAGACCAGTACGCAGTACTCTTCAGAAGCTACTTCTCTTTTAGACAAGTTGCTACAGCCCTTGGCTACAGCGCGAGAACGCAGCTATTCAGAACCTTTGTCAGCAGTCGCCTTCCGAAAAGAAACTTTTGAGCGAGATGGTATTTCTGTGCGGGACTATCCAAGACTGCGCTTTGGTGGCAAACATTTGAACGATCCAGCGACAGAGCTTTCATCAGACGTTTCAAGTAAAACATGGACTGCATTAGGCTTAGGTTTTGCCATTATTCTGAGCGTCGTATTGTTGGGTCTTGCACTTGCCACTGCTAAAACGGGCCAAGCTTTTTCAGTGGTGTTGTCTCGATTTAAAAGTGGCCAAACGGAGTGGCCATGGCGTTCAATGGCCATCACATTTTCCTTGCTGACATTGGCCATTACATGGGTGGTCGTTTTGTCGCAGGGCTATCATGTTTTTGGAACTGACAGAACAGGCAACTCGGTATTGGTGTTTGCTTTAAAAAGCGTGCGCACTGCCTTGGTGATCGGTGGCTTGACCACCTTGGTTGTTTTACCTTTGGCCCTTCTTTTGGGCGTAACGGCCGGTTATTTACGAGGTTGGGTAGATGAGGCGATTCAATACATTTATACCTTGTTGGCGTCCATTCCAGACGTGCTTTTGATTGCAGCGTCTGTCTTGTTGCTGCAAGTATTCATTGACAAGAACCAAGGTGTGTTTGAAACCTCTCTTGAGCGTGCTGACGCACGCTTGTTTTTCTTGTGCTTGATCTTAGGCATCACCTCTTTCACGGGTTTGTGCCGTTTGGTGCGTGGTGAAACATTGAAACTTCGCGAGTTAGAGTACATCCAATCAGCCAGAGCTTTTGGTGTTTCAACGCCACGCGTTTTATGGCGTCACATCGTGCCAAATTTGATGCATTTGGTGCTCATCAACACCGTGATGCAGTTTTCCAGCTTCGTTTTGGCTGAAGCAGTTCTGTCCTATGTCGGTGTGGGCGTAGATCCAAAAACTGCGAGCTTTGGTGTAATGATCAACACCGCACGCGCCGAATTGGCCGCTACGCCTTTGGTCTGGTGGACATTGGCTACAGCTTTTGGTTTCATGTTCTTGATTGTGCTCAGCGCTAATTTGTTGGCAGATGCTGTTCGAGATGCATTTGACCCACGTACCCGATTGCGCAGTGTCAGCCCAGCGGCAACTCAAACTCAAGAGGTGGCAGCATGACCCAGCAATTGAATGTTCAAAATTTAGTGGTCGATCTTCAAACAGAAGTCGGCATGGCGCGTGCCGTTGATGCACTCAATTTAACTTTACAAAAAGGGCAGACCTTTGCCCTGGTCGGTGAATCTGGTTGTGGCAAGTCCATGACTGCATTGTCTTTGTTGCGATTGCTGCCAGACAACGCAGTAATTCAAAACGGCAAAGTTAACTTAAGCGATGTTGATGTATTTCAACTGAGTGAAAATCAAATGCGGACCATTCGTGGCCGCCGCATTTCAATTATTTTCCAAGAGCCGTCGACCAGCTTGAATCCTGTGATGACGGTGGGCGATCAAATTTTGGAAGTCATTTTTCAGCATACCGATCTCAAGCCACATGAGGCCCATGCGCGAGCCGTTGAATGGCTCCAAAAAGTAGGTCTGCCTGAACCAGAACGTCGCATGGGAAGTTACCCTTTTGAAATGTCTGGCGGTCAACTTCAGCGGGTGATGATTGCCATTGCGCTGGCTGCTGAACCGGATTTATTGATTGCCGATGAACCCACCACAGCTCTGGATGTGACCATACAAGCTCAAATTTTGGACTTGCTCAAAAGTCTGCAACAAGAGCGCGGCATGGCCATGCTCCTGATCACACATGACTTGGCTGTTGTAAGCGGTATGGCCGATCAAGTGGCACTCATGTATGCAGGTCAAATTGTGGAGGTGGCATCGGCTGCCGATTTCTTCGTTCGCCCGTCACACCCCTACGCCAAATTGTTGCTCCAAGCTTTACCGGGAGAAGATTTGAGAGGGCGGCAATTGGCCGCTATTCATGGCACTGTGCCACCCCTGACGCAGGCCTTTAAAGGCTGTCGTTTTGCACCGCGTTGTCCTTATCAAACAGAAGCTTGTACCGACAAAGCCGTTGCAATGACCCCGCTGTCTGATACGCACAATGTTAGGTGTGTCCGCGTTCACGATGCCAGCTTGCAGTTTTTGAGCCTGCCACCCTTGCTTGAACGAGGTCAAGAAACTTCTCTTGACCATTCTGTGTTGCTCTCCGTCAAAGATTTGTCCGTCACTTACTCGATGGGGGGCGGTGTTTTGGGTGGCAAAAAAACCTTCCAAGCTGTCAAAAATGTAAGTTTTGAGATACAAAAAGGTCAAACTTTGGCTCTGGTGGGGGAGTCCGGTTGTGGCAAAACCACGATTGGTAAATCCCTGTTGCAATTGCTGACGCCCCAAACGAAAGTCACAGGACAGGTTATTTTGCAAGGTCAAGATTTGTTTCAACTTCAGGGACAAGCCTTGCAGGCATCGCGCAAGCAGATTCAAATTATTTTTCAGAACCCGTTTGCATCTTTAAACCCCCGCATGCGTGTTCAGGAAATTTTGGAGGAGGGCATGAAGAGCCTTCACCCAGAATGGTCTGTTGACCAAAGAAAGGCCGACTTGAAAGTTCTGATGGACCAAGTTGGCTTGCGCTTGGACGCGCTTGATCGTTATCCTCACGAGTTTTCGGGTGGTCAACGTCAAAGGATTGCCATTGCCCGAGCGCTGGCCGTCAAACCCAACTTGATTGTGTGCGATGAGCCTACCTCAGCCCTTGACGTCTCTGTGCAAGCCCAGATTTTGAATTTGCTAAGAGAGTTGCAGGATCACCTTGGCGTGAGTTACTTGTTTGTCACCCACAACATTGGGGTTGTGGCTTATTTGGCAGACAGAGTGGCGGTGATGCATGCTGGGGAGATGGTTGAAATGGGTAATGCTTCTCAAATTTTGAACAATCCGCAGCATCACTACACAAAATCCTTGTTGTCGGCAGTTCCTAAACTGAACCAGGCACTGGCTTAAATTGGCGCTTTTTTCCAACAAATCCGTTCCAAATCAAGGATTTATAGATTAGAATCCGAGCTTCACGACCAAACGGGCGGGTTTTCACCGCCCGTTTTTTTTGGTCGATCGATTAATGAGCAGGGTTTGTACTTGCATTTAATCTTGTCCTGAAACCTGATTGAGAAGACCTATTTCGCGTGGCATTGCAGCAGATTGTTGAAGAAACCGTGGCCGGATTGGGCTATGAATTGGTAGAGATTGAACGCTCTGCCGGTGGCCTCATGCGCATCACCATCGACAACCCATGGCAAGAGGGCATCAACCGTTTTGAGATCCCATTTGTTACGGTTGAAGACTGCGAGAAGGTGAACCGACAGTTGATGTTTGCACTGGAAGTCGACGGCGTCGAATATCGCCGTCTTGAAGTTTCCTCGCCAGGCATTGATCGTCCTTTGAGAAATGAACGCGATTTAGCGCGCTTTGAAGGCGAGCTCATTGACATCACGCTCAAAGCGCCAATGGGCGAAGCCGCGGCAGGACTGGTCAATGCTTTGCGTAAAAAGTTTCGTGGCACTTTGGAAAAAGCTGAAGCCGAAAACACTTGGCAAATCGTTTGGTCCGATGCGCCAGAACCCAAGCCAGGAGCTCGGGTTAGTAAAAAACGCCCACCGGTTCCCATGCAAGTTTTGGGTTTCAGGTTGGATGAATTAAGAGAGGCGCGTCTTGCGCCTGTTGTTGATTTCAAGGGCCGTAAGCCCAAAATAGACTTAGGAGAGAATTAACATGAATCGCGAACTGTTGATGTTGGTTGAAGCCATCTCACGTGAAAAAAACGTTGAACGTGACATCGTGTTTGGTGCCGTTGAGTCAGCCTTGGCGCAAGCCACTAAAAAACTCTACGAAGGTGATGTGGACATTCGCGTTGCCATTGATCGTGACAGTGGCAACTACGAAACTTTCCGTCGTTGGCACGTTGTACCCGATGAAGCGGGTTTGCAAATGCCTGATCAAGAAATTTTGTTGTTTGAAGCGCTTGAGCAAATTCCAGACATCGAGGTCGATGAGTACATCGAAGAGGGCGTCGAGTCTTTGCCCATCGGCCGTATTGGCGCCATGGCAGCCAAGCAAGTGATCTTGCAAAAGATTCGTGACGCTGAGCGCGAGATGCTGCTTAACGAATTCATGGCTCGCGGCGAGAAAATCTTGGTGGGTACCGTCAAACGCATGGACAAAGGCGACATCATCGTTGAGTCTGGTCGCGTTGAAGGCCGGCTGCGACGCAGCGAGATGATTCCCAAAGAGAACTTGCGCAATGGTGACCGCGTTCGCGCCATGATCATGGAAGTCGACCTCACATTGCGCGGTGCGCCCATCATTTTGTCGCGTTCTGCGCCAGAGTTCATGATTGAGTTGTTCCGTCAAGAAGTGCCGGAAATTGAACAAGGCTTGCTGGAAATTAAATCTTGCGCACGTGATCCTGGTTCGCGCGCCAAAATTGCAGTGTTGTCTCATGACAAACGCGTCGATCCTATTGGTACTTGTGTGGGCGTTCGCGGTACACGCGTTAATGGCGTGACCAACGAATTGGCTGGCGAGCGCGTTGACATTGTGTTGTGGAGTGAAGACCCCGCTCAGTTTGTGATTGGAGCCCTGGCCCCTGCCAACGTTCAATCCATTGTGGTGGACGAAGAAAAACACGCCATGGACGTGGTGGTTGATGAAGAAAACTTGGCCATTGCCATTGGCCGTGGTGGTCAGAATGTGCGCTTGGCTTCCGATCTGACCGGTTGGAAAATCAACATCATGGATGCGGCCGAATCTGCTCAGAAGCAAGCCGAAGAAACCACGGGCATTCGTGCCTTGTTCATGGACAAACTCGATGTCGACCAAGAAATTGCAGACATTCTCATCGAAGAAGGTTTCACAAGTCTGGAAGAAGTGGCCTACGTGCCAATCCAAGAAATGTTGGAAATCGAAAGCTTTGATGAAGACACCGTGAATGAATTGCGCACGCGTGCCAAAGATGCATTGCTAACCCTGGAAATTGCGCGCGAAGAAAGCGTAGAGGATGTTTCGCAAGACTTGCGTGACCTCGAAGGCTTGACGCCTGATTTGATTGCCAAATTGGCAGCTGCAGGTATTCACACCCGCGACGACTTGGCCGATTTGGCCACAGACGAATTAACCGACATCACCGGACAAACCGATGGTGAAGCCACCGCCCTGATCATGAAAGCCCGTGAACATTGGTTCACTGGTCAGGCCTAAATTGAAGGAGGCTAGAACCCTATATGTCCAGTAATACCGTCGCCGAGTTCGCCAGCGAACTCAAAAAATCATCCGAGACCCTGCTTGAGCAACTGCGCTCGGCAGGTGTTGAAAAGTCAGCGGCAACCGACGCCCTGACTGAGGCTGACAAACAAAAGCTGCTCAGCTATTTGCAAGCCAGCCATGGCACCGCCTCTGGCGAGCGTAAAAAAATCACTTTGGTGAAGAAGTCAACCAGCGAAATCAAGCAGGCAGACTCAACAGGAAAAGCGCGCACCATTCAAGTGGAAGTTCGCAAAAAACGAACTTTCGTCAAGCGTGACGATGAATTAGAAACTTCTGCCCCCGCAATGCAGCAAGAGCCGGCTGTTCCCCTGATTGACCACGCAGAACTGGCAAGACGTGAGGAAGAAGCCCGCAGTCAAGCTGAGTTGTTGCGTCGTCAAGAAGAAGCACTGACAGAGAAGCGTCTTGAGCGTGAGGCAAAAGAACGCGCGAAGCAAGAAGAAGCGAAGGCACAAGAAGCGGCTCTGGCTGCCGTCAATCAAGTCCAAAAAACACCCGAACAAGCTGCTGCTGACGCTGCGGCTATTCGCAGTGCCAAAGCTGCAGCTGCTCAACAAGAAGCTGACAGCATCAATGCCGCATCAAAGCCTGTTGATCCAAGTATTGCCCTAACAGCCGAAGCCGAACGTGCAAGCATTGAGTCTGCAAAAGTTGCTGAAAAAGTGGCACAAAAGAAGGCTGCAGAAGAGCAAGCGGATGCAGAAGCCAAAGCCATTGTTGCCGATGAGGCTGCACGCGAACTTGATTTGAATTTGCGACGCAACAAAGCCTTGGCAGAAGCTGAAGCCATTCGCGCCATGATGAGTGGGCCTGCCAAAAAAGCGCCACCCAAGGAAGTGGCAAAGCCTGATCCCAAAGCGGCCAAGGGCACGCTGCACAAACCTGCTCAAGCACCTGGCGCAGCTGGCAAGCGTCCCCCTGTCACAACTGAAGCCAAAGACGCCGCGCCTGGTGGCAACAAAGAAGTTAAATCTGCCAAGTTGTCTTCAAGTTGGGCAGGCGATCCGGCCACTAAAAAGAAAGCCATCCCCACTCGCGGAGACACGAGTGGTGGTGTGGGCCGTAACAACTGGCGCGGTGGTCCAAAGAACCGCCGTGGCAACGAGCGTGACCGTGAAGACCAAGTGCAATCAGCCCCTGCAGAAGCACGAATCATTGAGGTCCATGTGCCCGAAACCATCACGGTGGCTGAATTGGCGCACAAGATGGCCATCAAGGCCTCCGAAGTCATCAAGCAATTGATGAAGTTGGGCCAGATGGTCACTATCAACCAGCCTTTGGACCAAGACACCGCCATGATCGTGGTGGAAGAGCTTGGGCACAAAGCGGTTATTGCTGCGCTGGACGACCCCGAAGCCTTTACCGACGACGAAGTATCGCAAAGCGACGCACCCTTGTTGTCTCGTGCCCCAGTGGTCACGGTCATGGGTCACGTTGACCACGGTAAAACGTCTTTGCTGGACTACATCCGTCGCACCAAAGTGGCGGCTGGCGAAGCGGGTGGCATCACGCAGCACATTGG
>JACCDK010820855.1_pt1 | contig 12097 bp, 9 predicted proteins | sample 7445871 | NCBI WGS metagenome assembly JACCDK01 (sample SAMN15323436, study PRJNA562643) | freshwater metagenome | isolation source: river surface water | place: USA:Blue River Watershed | collected 2017-08-15
AGTGGAGCTAAACCTTGTTTTTCAATTTTGGCCGAGTCCATGCCACTGGCATAAAAATCTCCAATTTTTTGAGTGTTGCTTCCTTTTTCGGCTTGGGCCTTCAGCGCATCCTCATTAATTTTTTTTAATTGGTTACGGATTTCTTCAGTCACTTGATTACCGATCCCCCAGGAGGAATAAGCTGCCGGAATGGGATTGTTTTTGATCCATCCACCATTGGCGTATAAAAAGAAATCTTTACCCGGATAGGCGGTGGTATCTAAGTTTTTATAAACCACATCTTGCTCCGGTCCCGGATTGGGGGTTTGAGAGCAGGCGCTAATGATCAGAGCTACAACTCCGACCAGAACTACATACTTTTTCATGATCTTAATTTTACCCGAATTTAATATTTATGACTGAATAATGAGTCTGTACAAAAAATCCCCCAGGCTTTCGCCTGAAGGATTTATTAACCAAACAAATTATTATGAAGAAATTAGTATTGAACTACTAATCAAATCAATCAACAAGGGCCAATTGAAAAGGTTTTAAAAATTTTATTTTTTTATCATTCGGTAGCTAAAATTGCCGTAAAATATCTACTTTTATATCCCGACAATTAAGTCGGGATTTTCGTTTCAAACGCATAGGAAAATCCCCCATTTTTAAGCCCTATGCCCAAAGACACCTCCATCAAATCTGTCCTGATCATCGGATCGGGTCCAATTATTATCGGTCAAGCCTGTGAATTTGATTATTCCGGATCTCAAGCTGCACTTTCTTTAAAAGATGAAGGCATCAGCGTATCCATCATCAATTCAAACCCGGCTACCATCATGACCGACAAAGTCATTGCCGATCATGTGTACCTGCTCCCTTTAGATTGTGAGAGCATTGAACATATTTTACAGGAGCAGAAAATTGATGCCGTGTTACCAACCATGGGCGGTCAAACGGCCTTAAATTTATGTAAGGAAGCAGAAGAACGGGGTATCTGGGCAAAATATGGTGTTCGTGTAATTGGCGTTGACGTAGATGCTATTGAAAAAACCGAAAACCGAGAGGAGTTTCGTAAACTGATGGTAGAAATTGGAGTAGGGGTAGCGAAGTCTAAAATTGCCAATTCCTTTTTAGAGGGGAAAGAAGCAGCACAAGAAATTGGATTTCCACTTGTAATTCGCCCTTCTTATACTTTGGGAGGTACCGGCGGTGGTTTTGTACATAAAAAAGAAGAATTTGACGCGGCATTGAGTCGAGGATTACAAGCCTCGCCAACCCATGAAGTTTTAGTAGAAAAGGCAGTTCTGGGATGGAAAGAATTTGAGCTGGAACTGCTTCGCGATAATAAAGACAATGTGATCATCATCTGTTCGATTGAGAATTTCGATCCGATGGGAATTCATACTGGCGATTCTATTACGGTGGCTCCCGCCATGACTTTAAGCGATCGCTGTTACCAGGATATGCGTAACCAGGCCATCAAGATGATGCGTGCCATTGGTAATTTCGCCGGCGGATGTAACGTGCAATTCTCAGTTAATCCTGAGAATGATGAGATCATCGCCATTGAGATCAACCCAAGGGTATCCCGCTCATCGGCCCTGGCTTCTAAAGCAACTGGTTACCCGATTGCAAAAATCGCAGCCAAACTCGCCATTGGGTATAATTTGGATGAAATAGAAAATCAGATCACCAAAACTACTTCAGCTTATTTTGAGCCTACGCTGGATTATGTAATTGTGAAGGTGCCTCGTTGGAACTTCGATAAATTTAAAGGAGCCAATAAAGAATTGGGCTTGCAGATGAAATCGGTGGGTGAGGTAATGGGCATTGGCCGCAGTTTTACCGAAGCGCTTCAAAAAGCCTGTCAAAGTTTAGAGACCAACCGATTGGGTTTAGGGGCCGATGGTCGCCAAAGCCGCAATCTCGAAGAAATTATGGAAAGCCTGGAGCATCCGAGTTGGGACCGTTTGTTCCATATCAAAGATGCCATGAGTTTGGGCGTGCCTTTAGAGTCTATCCGCAAAGTAACTCGGATTGATAAATGGTTCTTGATACAAATTCAGGAATTGGTTGCCCTAGAAGAAGAGCTGAAACGCTACTCGCTGAATAATATACCAACCGATTTCTTCATGACCCTCAAACAAAAAGGTTTTGCCGATGCGCAAATTGCCTGGGTTTTGGGTAATGTAACGGAAGACGAAGTGTATCATCGCCGTAGGGAATTAGGCATCAAGCGGGTGTACAAAATGGTAGATACGTGTGCCGCAGAATTTCCGGCACAAACACCTTATTACTATTCCACCTTCGAATTCGAAAATGAATCGATCGTATCTGATAAAAAGAAAATTGTGGTACTGGGCTCTGGTCCAAACCGGATTGGTCAGGGTATTGAGTTCGATTATTCTTGTGTTCACGGTTTGTTGGCGGCTAAAGAATCAGGTTACGAGGCCATCATGGTGAATTGTAATCCCGAAACGGTTTCCACCGATTTTAATATGGCCGATAAACTCTATTTCGAGCCAGTATTTTGGGAGCATGTTCGGGAAATCATCGATTTAGAAAAACCGGAAGGAGTGATTGTACAGCTGGGCGGACAAACTGCCTTGAAAATGGCGGAGAAACTCCATAAAGAAGGCATCAAAATCATTGGAACTTCTTTCAATAACATGGATATTGCCGAGGATCGCGGCCGTTTCTCTGATTTGTTGAAAGCATTAGATATTCCGTATCCGAAATATGGTGTTGCCGAGAGCGCCGAGGAAGCCTTAAAAGTGGCAAATGAAGTAGGTTATCCGGTATTGGTTCGCCCCAGCTATGTGTTGGGCGGACAGGGCATGAGCATTGTGATCAATGATGAAGATCTGGAAAAAGCGGTAGTTAAATTATTGCGTGCCATGCCGGGCAACCGGGTATTGATCGATCATTTCCTCGACAGGGCCGAAGAAGCAGAATCAGATTCAATTTGCGATGGCGTGGATGTACACATCATTGGTATGATGGAGCACATTGAACCCGCAGGTATCCACTCCGGCGACTCGAGTGCAGTTTTGCCGCCTTTCAGCCTTTCGGAGAAAGTGCAGCAACAAATGGAGGAATACACCATCAAGTTGGCAAAAGCGCTAAACGTTCGTGGTTTGCTGAATATCCAGTTTGCCATTAAAAATGAAGAGGTGTATGTCATTGAGGCCAACCCAAGAGCCTCGCGTACGGTGCCATTTATTGCCAAAGCTTATGATGTGCCTTACATCAATATTGCGGCAAAAATCATGCTGGGAGCCAATAAACTCAAAGACTTCAAAATTGAGCGTAAGCTGAAAGGCTATGCCATCAAGGAGCCGGTGTTCTCACACAATAAATTCCCGGAAATTGAGAAAGAATTAGGTCCGGAGATGAAATCGACCGGTGAAGCCATTCGCTTTATTAAAGACTTGCAGGATCCTTACTTCATCAAGTTGTACAAAGAGAAATCGATGTATTTGAGTAAATAGATCATTGATGAAAATTTCACACACCATACTTGCCTTTCTTTTCGCTTTATTGACTTCTTGTTCTGCATTGAATTCGGGTACAATTATTGAAGCCAATAAATCTTTTGTATTGGGTCAGGGCCAGCACGGTAGTTACACAGCATCGATTAAAAATACCGGATTAAGTCCTGTGGAAGTCTTTATCCAATTGAACGAACAGACCGAAGCCACTTCTTTAGGTATTCTACGAAAGGGCGACCAAAATCAGTATAAAGTGAGAAGAGATACGAAGGTAACTTTTAAAAATATGGGGACTGAATCCACTCTTCTCAAGATCAAGCTTTCTGGAGACACGAACCTAAGTATGGGGTATCAAGAAAATAATTAACGGAACATTACCCAAATAATGAAGAGAATACCTCTTCTACTTTAGCTACCGTTTTAATCTCAATTTGGTAGCGCTTCAGGTCTAATCCTTTTTTGTTGTATTTGGAGATGAAGATCTGCTCGAAGCCCAATTTCTCAGCTTCGGTGATGCGTTGCTCAATTCGATTGACGGCACGTATTTCTCCAGATAAACCAACTTCTGCAGCGAAACAAACTTTGGAGGGCACCGGCATATCTTCGTGCGAACTAATGATTGCCACCACAACGGCCAAATCAATAGCCGGATCTTCCACACGTAAACCGCCAGCAATATTCAGGAAAACATCTTTGGTGCTCAAGCGAAATCCACATCTCTTCTCCAGTACAGCCAGCAGCATGTTCATCCGGCGGGTATCAAAACCTGTGGCCGAACGCTGAGGCGTACCATAAGCCGAATGGCTGACCAAGGCCTGTGTTTCGATCAGCATGGGGCGCATGCCTTCGAGCATGGCCGATATGGTGATCCCGCTCAGGGGTTCATCTCGTTGAGAGAGCAAAATTTCTGATGGATTGGATACTTCCCGTAAACCACTGCCTTGCATTTCATAAATACCCAATTCTGATGCTGAGCCAAAACGGTTTTTTACAGAACGCAAAATACGGTACACATGGTGACGGTCGCCTTCAAACTGCAGTACGGTATCTACCATGTGCTCCAAAATTTTTGGTCCGGCAATGGTACCGTCTTTAGTGATATGGCCAATCAGGAATACCGGCGTGCCGGTTTCTTTGGCAAAGCGCAGCAGTTCGGCGGTACACTCTCTCACTTGAGATACACTGCCTGGGGTAGAGTCAATATGAGCTGAGTGTAAGGTTTGAATAGAATCTACCACCACCAACTGCGGCTCTAATTGTTCAATTTGCTTAAAAATATTTTGAGTAGATGTTTCCGTCAGGATGTAACAATCTGCCTTGCTGGCTTTGAGCAATCGTTCAGCACGCATCTTTATCTGTTGTTCACTTTCTTCGCCCGAAACATATAGCACTTTCATGCCTGGCATATTGAGTGATACCTGTAGCATGAGGGTAGATTTACCGATGCCCGGTTCTCCACCAATTAAAACCAAAGATCCGGGGACAATACCGCCGCCCAAAACTCGGTTCAATTCTTTATCGGGCGTAACGAAGCGGTTTTCTTCCTGGTAAGAAATTTCATGAATAGCGGCTGGTTTGTTAGATCTTTTGCCCGAATTGCTGGTCTTCCAATCGGGAACCGCAGCCGGATTTTTCTCGATCACCTCCTCTACAAAGGTGTTCCATTGGTTACAGGATGGGCATTTACCCAGCCATTTGGCCGACTCATAGCCGCAGCTCTGACAGAAATAGGCGGATTTAGATTTAGCCAATGGGTTATGGGTTATGGGTTAAAGGTTATGGGATTAAGTTACACGTTCTTTGAAAAACTTACAACTTTAACCCATAACCTAAAACTTACAACTTGATTTCTTCTTCCTTACTGTTCAGGAAATGAAATTCGGTAAGGTGGTACGATGGAACAGCTTTTACTTTGATCCATTGACCATAATTCAAGAACCATTTCCACTGTAGTGAGTAAATCCCCTTTTTGATGTAAGCCTCGATATAAGGGTGTACGCAAAGGGTAATACTTTTTTCGTTTTGCTCACGGATGATGTATTGCAGGTTAGCTGCAATATCGTCGAGCAATACAATGCTCGCTTTGATTTCACCGGTACCATCGCAACTTGGACATTTTTCGTTGGTGATGATGTTCATCTCCGGACGCACCCGCTGGCGGGTAATTTGTACCAGGCCGAATTTACTTGGTGGTAAAATGGTGTGCTTGGCACGATCCAGGTTCATTTGCTCACGCAGGTAATCGAATAGCTCCTTACGGCTGGCAGGTTTGTGCATATCGATGAAATCGACCACCACAATACCACCCATATCGCGTAAACGCAATTGACGGGCAATTTCCCGGGCCGCTTCTTTGTTCACCATCAGGGCATTTTCATCCTGATTTTCTTTGCTGGCGGTACGGTTACCACTGTTTACGTCGATCACGTGCAGCGCTTCAGTATGTTCAATCACCAAGTAAGCACCTCCCGGGAGGTTAACCGTTTTACCGAATGCTGCTTTAATTTGTTTTTCTACACCGAAATGCTCGAAAATAGGTTCCTTGTGTCTGTACAGTTTTACAATTTTTTCCATTTCTGGAGAGATCGACTGTACGTAAGTGCGCACTTCTTCGTAAAGCGCCGGATCATCGATCTGGATATTGGCAAACTCAGGGTTGAGGATATCGCGGAGAATGGTGGACGTTCTGCCCATTTCTCCCAATACTTTTTCTGAGGGTTTGGTGTCTTTTAAACGCTTTGTAAATCGCTCCCATTTGGCGATCAGATCCAATAAATCCTTTTGTAATTCTTCTACACCCTTGCCTTCAGATACCGTGCGGATAATCACACCGAAATTCTTCGGCTTGATACTTTCTATGATTTTTCTGAGTCGGGTGCGTTCTGCATTACTCTTGATCTTTTTGGAAATCGAAGTCGCATCTGAAAAGGGAACCAAGACCACAAAACGTCCGGCGATAGATAAATCGGCACTTAAACGGGGACCTTTGGTCGAAATTGGTTCTTTGGCAATTTGTACTGGAAGCAGCATGTTGCGGCTAACCATGTCAGAAATTTTGCCACTCTTTTCAATCTCAGGTTCGAGTTTGAATTGATCGAGTAATTTTCCTTGATGGCCGCCAGATTTGATCATCTTGGTCAGCTTCATCAGCGATTTCACCTGAGGACCCAGGTCGAGGTAATGCAAAAAAGCGTCTTTCTCGTAGCCAACATCTACGAAAGCAGCATTTAATCCGGGCATGATCTTTTTGATCTTACCCAAATAAATATCACCAACAGCATAGTTGTTGTTGACCTGCTCTTTGTTGAGTTCTACGAGTTGCTTGTCTTGTAATAAAGCAATTGTGGACCCGTTTGGTCCAGAATTGATAATCAGTTCTTTAACCAATGGCTACTCTTTATGGATCGGACCATCAGGCCCGACCAAATTAATACGAGGGTTGATTGATAAAACAGCAATGAGTTAACCTCCAACGTAAGAATACGGGAGGTTAAAAGATTAAATAAGCGTCAAACTGCTTATTTTTTCTTATGTCTGTTTTTTCTCAAACGCTTTTTGCGTTTGTGGGTAGCCATTTTATGTCTTTTTCTTTTCTTTCCGCTTGGCATAGCTTTTAATTTTAATGTTTTTAAATCTTGTTATTTCTTTAATGCTTGTATTTTTTGATCCACAAACTTCGATAAACCGGGGTCGGCAGCTAGTTCTTTAGCTTTTAAATAAGCCAAAATCGCTTCCTGGTTTTGCCCCAGATTTTCGTAGCTGGAAGCCAGGTAAAACCAAGCTTCCGGATCGGGTTTTTGTTCTGTTATTGTTTTAAAGCGTTCTACCGCTTTATCAAATTGCCCCGAACGCATGGAGAACAAGCCCAGGTTCGTGTTGGCTTTTATATTGAGAGGATCTTTCTTCACTACTTCAAGCAGTAATTGAATCCCCTGCATAGGGTTTGATGTTCCGTTTACATAGGCCACACCCAAACCAGTTTTGGCATCCAGGCTCTCTGCATTAACTTTCAAAGCTTCCTGATAGGCATTGATGGCTTTTTGTACCAATGCAGGCTGCAAGGTGGTGTCTTGACTTGCCTGATAGGCTGCTGTAAACCGATCGCCGCTATTCATCCAATTTTGATATTCAGGCTTTGAAATCGCCATCATTTCATAATAAAAAGCGGCAGGTGCAGGTTGATTCACATCATCCCATTTTTCTGCCAATTGCTTTACCAAATCGGCTTTTTCGCTCTCATCAGCCTCTTTTAATGCTGTTTCCAAACTTTCTATCTCTGCAGCCAAATTAGCGTTGAGGCTATTCTTAGCAGTTTGAGAAATAGCTTGTAAATCTGGCTGATTATTTACTGGCTGATCTTTTACGCTCGCTTCACTCTCTTCCTTTACCAGTCTTTTGATGTCTAAAGCATATAAGGCAGCCATCAGTACAATTACTAAGGCAATTACGCTTATCTGTTTTGCTTTTAACATCCCGAAGGCGCTTATTTAGATTTATTGCCGCTCTTTACCTTTTCAACAAATACTTTAGCCGGTTTAAAACTTGGGATAAAGTGTTCAGGAATAATTATTGCAGTGTTTTTAGAAATATTTCTCGCTGTTTTTTTCGCACGTTTTTTAACCACAAAACTTCCAAAACCTCTTACATATACGTTTTCACCGTTTACCATCGCGTTTTTCACTACCTTGAAAAAAGCTTCCACGGTTTCTTGTACATCGCCTTTCTCGATTCCGGTTTTTCCGGAAATTTCTGCTATAATTTCTGCCTTAGTCATATGTTTATTTCAATAGATTAATCCCAAAAACTTGTACTCTTTTGGGGTTGCAAAAGTATCTTTTTAAAATCAATTTGGGAAATAAATTGCCGAATTTTTTAGAGCAAGTCCTTAGGAAACAAATACTAAGCTATTTTTGCATTCCCGATAAAGGCTTTAATCTATAAAATGCAGTTTGGTAAAATCATAATAGACTGGTATCAGCATCATCAGCGTGACCTGCCCTGGAGGAGTACCAGCGATCCTTATGTGATCTGGCTCTCGGAAGTGATACTTCAACAGACCCGGGTAGAGCAGGGAATGCCTTATTTCCATAGATTTTTGGCTCATTACCCAACTGTGGCAGATTTTGCCAAGGCCGATGAAGGAGAGATCTTAAAAGATTGGCAGGGTTTGGGCTATTATTCCCGGGCCCGAAACATGCATTTTACGGCCAAAATGGTGATGCAGGACTATGCTGGGGAATTTCCGAAATCTTACAGCGAACTGATTAAACTCAAGGGCATTGGAGAATATACTGCTGCGGCAATTGCCTCCTTTTCAAACAATGAAGCTAAGGCGGTGGTGGATGGTAATGTTTCTCGTTTGCTCTCGCGATATTATGGCATTGATGAACCCATCAATAGCACAAAAGGGAAAAAGCTGTTTTTTGAACTCGCCAACGAGCTCATCATTCCTGAACAAGCAGGTCTATATAATCAAGCAGTGATGGAATTTGGTGCTTTGCAGTGTAAGCCGAAAAATCCGAATTGTGATAATTGTCCGCTTATGATTTCCTGTGAGGCATATAAAACCAACCGGGTGGTTAAATTGCCTGTAAAGCTCAAAAAGCTCAAGATCCGGGAACGTTATTTTAATTATTTCGTTTTATCAAAAGACTCTTCGGTTTTACTGCGCAAACGAGGGCCTCAAGATATTTGGCAAAACTTATATGAGTTTCCTTTGTTGGAAAGTACAAAACTGCTCACACCCGATGAAATTGTGCTGGATGAAGGGTTTATTCAACTTTTTGGTAAGCAGGTTGTCTTCAAGTCTACGCACGGACCGGTGAAGCACGTACTCACCCATCAAAAGCTGTATGCCCAGTTTTTTGAGCTCGAGATCAATCCTGAAAACATCAATTTTGAGGAAAATTGGGTATGGATTGATAAAAATGAATTAGAAAATTTCGCAAAACCGAAATTAATTTTTGATTTTTTGGTAAACTTTTTTAAATTGAATTGAAATTATATTAATTAAAAAGATACATGTCAGGAATTAATAAAGTGATATTGGTCGGACATTTGGGCAAGGACCCGGAAGTGCGACATTTAGAGGGCGGAGTGAGCGTAGCCAGTTTCCCCCTGGCCACTTCTGAAACCTATACCAAGGATGGCAAAAAGGTTGAACAAACCGAATGGCACAATATTGTAATGTGGCGGGGCTTGGCCGACATTGCTGCTAAATACTTACAAAAAGGTAAGTTGGTGTACATTGAAGGTAAACTCAGGACCCGTTCGTTCGAAGATAAAGAAGGGAACAAGCGCTATACTACAGAAGTGGTAGCTGAGAATTTTACCATGCTGGGTCGTAAGAGCGATTTTGATGCCAATGGTCAGGGTACAGCAAAAGCTGAGGAAGAGCAAGCGGTAGATTTTGGTGAAGCTAATCCCGATGATGACTTGCCATTTTAAATTTGAGTTTAACAAAAAAGCCCACGATCATCGGGGCTTTTTTTATGAAAGTATTGCTCTTTATTGCTTCGTCTCCATATAATCCAGAGTCAGGTTGGTTAATGCTTTAACACCCAGTGTAAACCCACTTTCATCGATAAAAAAGTCTGGGGTATGGTGAGAAGCCGTTTTTCGAGGATCTTTTCCTTTAGGCATGCCTCCTAAAAAGAAATACAAACCGGGAACTTTTTCCTGGAAAAACGAGAAATCTTCTGCGCCGGTAGTGGCAGCTTCTAAAACTACATTTCCTGTACCGGCAGTTTTTTGTAAACTAGGCAACATTTTGTTGGTGAGTGCCGGGTCATTATAAGTAACCGGATAGTGGTGGCTAAATGGAATTTTAACCTCGGCAATCGCACCGTTGCTTTCCGCAGTTTTAGTGGCAATGGTTCTTACCCGATCAATAATTAATTTTTCGTCTTCTTTGCTTAAGGCACGAATCGTTCCCAGCAGTTCAGCCTGCTCAGGAATAATGTTTGATCGGTTACCACCTTTGATCAAACCAACGGTTACTACGCCTGCATTGTGGGTAACGTCTAAATTCCGGCTAACTACGGTTTGTAGATTATTGATGATTTGTGCTAAAGTTACAATTGGATCTACCGAATCCCAAGGTGCTGCACCGTGTGCTTGTCTTCCTTTAACCACAATTTGCATGTCGTTTACGGCAGCCATGGTGCCTCCAGGTCGGTAAGTTAGTTTACCCACTTCCGTTTGTGCATTGATATGTAAACCGAAAATAACGTCTACTTTAGGATTTTCTAAAACACCTTCTTTCACCATTTGCTCGGCACCACCCACTTCACCAAATGGGGGGCCTTCCTCTGCCGGTTGGAAGATAAATTTAACAGTTCCTTTCAGGTCTTTTTTCATTCCTGAAAGTACCTCAGCAACACCCATTAAAATTGCGGTATGCGAATCGTGTCCGCAGGCATGCATCACACCTACCGGTTGTCCGTTGTAAGTAGATTTCGCTTTAGAAGCAAAAGGCAAGGGAACCCTTTCTGTAACTGGAAGTCCGTCCATATCGGCTCTCAAGGCAACTACAGGTCCGGGTTTTCCACCTTTTAAGATACCAACTACACCAGTTTTAGCAATGCCTGTTTTTACCTCTAGACCTAATGATCTGAGGTGTTTGGCGACAATTTCGCTGGTTCTTAATTCATTATTGCCCAATTCGGGATGCTCGTGAAAATCGCGGCGCCAGGCTATTACTTTATCTTCGATCTGATCGGCAGATTGGCTGGCTTTGGCTTTCAATGCGTCATTTTGAGCAAAAGCTGAAAAAGAAACACCAAGCAAAATGAATATTAAATTTCTTTTCATGTTTTGGTTTGATTAGATGTTAAATGTAAAAAATCTGCATAAAAAAAGCCCCGTTTAGCGGAGCTTAATTTTTTATGAACCTAAATTGTTACTTATAGGTTCGTTTTGATGTTCAATTCTTTCAATTGTTCCTCCGAAATGGTGGATGGCGAATCGATCATTACATCACGGCCCGAGTTATTTTTAGGGAAGGCAATTACGTCGCGAATACTATCCAAACCGGCAAAGATGGATACCAAACGGTCGAAACCGAAAGCGATACCGCCATGTGGAGGGGCTCCGTATTCGAAAGCTTCCATCAAGAAACCGAATTGTTTTTGAGCCTCTTCTTTACTGAAACCTAAGTGCTTGAACATGAGTGCTTGCAGTTCGCGGTCGTGGATACGGATGGAACCGCCACCAATCTCGGTACCGTTGATCACCATGTCGTAAGCATTGGCTCGTACTTCGCCGGGTTTGCTGTCCAATAAAGGAATATCTTCCGGTTTTGGTGAAGTAAATGGATGATGCATGGCATGGTAGCGGCCGCTTTCTTCATCCCATTCCAAGAGCGGGAAATCCAATACCCACAGTGGCGCAAAGGTGTTTTTATTGCGTAAACCTAAACGGTTACCCATTTCCAAACGAAGTTCATTCAATTGTTTGCGCACTTTTTCGGCAGGGCCAGCCATTACCAACATCAAATCGCCGGTTTCTGCACCAAAGGCGGAAGCCCAATTTTTCAGGGCATCTTCGTTGTAAAATTTATCTACTGATGATTTCAAAGTTCCGTCGGTATTGTAGCGGCAATACACCAATCCGGTGGCACCCAC
>JACCDK011301672.1_pt1 | contig 12097 bp, 12 predicted proteins | sample 7445871 | NCBI WGS metagenome assembly JACCDK01 (sample SAMN15323436, study PRJNA562643) | freshwater metagenome | isolation source: river surface water | place: USA:Blue River Watershed | collected 2017-08-15
GAAGTGTTGGTGCCCAAAATACCACCATTAATTGAAAAAAGGCCCAATACCGAAACCATACAAACAATGCCACTAAGCCCCACATCATAGCAGTTTTATATTCGCCACGAAGTTTTTCATTAGTCGCATTTTTAATAAACATCACCACATTCCACATAAACCAGCCTGATGCCGCCAATGTTAATAGTGGTATTAAGTAACGGCCAACCAAGGTGTACGCCTCGCACAAGTAACTTTGTAATGATTGTGAATATTTTATCGGCCCGCACAATGAACCACTAGTTGCCGTTTGAGCAAAAACTGACAGTGGAAAAAATATACTGACAATACTTATTAAAATTTTATTTGTTATTTTTTTCATACTTCGTAAGCGTTTAATTCAAGATACCAACCTCCTTTAAGGTATTCATAATAATACTGCCAAATGTCCACGCACCCAATATTAATACCGCGCCAATAACTAGGTTTAAAAAGTCTTGTTTTGCGGCAGTCAAAGCTTTGACATCGCCTCTGGCGGTAACCAATTTAAAACCTGTATACATAAACAGTATGGCCAAAATCGGTATTAAAAATTTTAAAATTACACCCAAAACAATTTGTACAAATTCCTCTAGAGTGTTTGATTTTAGCGGGTTTGTCAATGTAATTTGCAAACCGCTTTTTGGAGTTTCAGTACCAGTAGTACCCGATGCTGGGTTACCACCCGCAGTACCATTAGCGGTATTTGTTGCTGTACCTACAGCACCACCGGCCCCAGTAGCATTACCGACTGCACCACCAGATTGTTGGGCACCAGAGCCAGCATTACCAGTATTTGTACCTGACCCTGTACCAGTACCTGTAGAACCCGAGCCATACGCAGCTGCTTGTTGTTTAGTATATGAAAAAACCTGAAAACTATCTGATTGATAGTAAACTTTGCTGTTTTGATCTGTAATAATTAAAGCAGCCTTATTTCCATTAGATGCCGGGTCAGGATTTGCAATGAAAAAATCGTCTAGCTTAAAATCATAAGTAAATATAGGTGCACTGGTTGGTTTGTTGCTTGAAACAAAAACAATCTTTTGACTAGAAAGCATTGCGCCAGTAGGGCTTTTTAGGTTCACATATATAGTACTGACACCATCTGGTAGTTTAAATTGTGTCGCAGAGTTTGTGTCAGGATCAAAATCAATCGAAACATTTACTTTGGCAAAATTAGTTTCGATTTTTGAATTGTCTTGTATTTCAATTTTACCAGTTGCGCCATTACTTAACACACCAACCGTAACAATTTCGGCATTTGCGTAATTTGCAACAAAAAAGCCAAGCATGAAAGCCAAGCCCAAAGTAGTTTTTAAAGTTTTTATAAAAATTTGTTTGTTAAATATTTTTTTCATCTTAATTAAAGAATACCTTAAATGATAAATCTTGACCAGCAAGCAAGGTAATAAAAGTTTTGACAAGTATATATGCGCCCACTATTAACAAATAACCCCATAAAACATTTAGCATATTCTTTTTAATGTCTTTTAGGGCACCAGCTCGGTCACTTTTATAAATTAGCATTACCCCGTTCCAGGCAAAAACAATCACCAACAGTATTACTGGCAATCGAAACATTATAAAACTAGCTATATTGTTTAACAGTTTAACAAGAGTATCAAAATTACAATCATCTATTCCCTCGCACGGCACCAACCCAGCTGCACGAACTGGTTGAACAAAGCCAATCATCGACAATGCTACAAAAAATAATATTTTATTATTTATATTTTTATAAAGTTTTATCATTTTTTGCTTGATCATCTTTTAATTAGGTTATAAATTAGTATAAAAATTTTTCTAAAAGTTTGTATTGTTTAAAATCCTTTCAGCCTGATAAATTGCTTGTTGCACATTTTGTTTGCCCGAAATAACCGATTCAACCATTTGGCTAAATGCTTGATCGGTTTTTACCATATCATCATTGTACCAAGTTTTAGCAATTAAGGCACTGCGATAAACAACTGGCAAATAAGTAGTTTCGGGCGGCAGCATTAATAATGCGTTTAATGCTGGTGCCATCATAAGGTTTTGTGAGAATGATTTTTGAAAGTCGGGCCCAGCCATCTCAAACAACACAACATTGGCGGCAGTTGGGTTCATTGATTTTTTTAACATACTTGCCACATAAACATTACCAAATGTTGCCTGATATTTTGCATCGGTGTTTAGTTGAGGTATTTGCGCAACAGCAAAGTTAAGGTTTGGGTTGCGGTCGCGAATGTCTTTGGTTTCAGACGCAAAGCTTGGTAAAAATGCCAAACGACCCTCTAAGAATTCTTTTTTAGAGTCTAACATTGACCTGTTCCAGGTATAAAATTGGCTTTTTGGGTCAGAAAATTGAGTGTAAAATTCAACCACTTTTTGCCCTGCCCCATCAATACCGGCAATATCTGAATTAGCCAAATTAACAACCTTTTTCAATGTTTGATCAGCCCTAGCAATTGGCACACGTGACTGCATAAACAGAGTTGAAATAATCGCCCAGGCATTGTTAACATTTTTGTACTGGCCAAATGGTAATAGCTCTTGGCGAATTAATTGACCTTTTTCAATTTTTATAATGTCGGGTGCCATTAGGTAAATATCATTCCATGTCATAGGCGGTGTTGAATAACCTGATTGAGCCAAGATCTCGCGATTAAAAAACATCATGACTGGGTCAATACCGACTGGTATAGCCGAAACACCTGTTGGGGTTAGTAAATCATAGGTCGCACCTGAAAAAGCCTGTCTAAAGCCAGCTTCGGGGTAAATAGTATAAGGGGTTTCTTGGGTATAAAATTTAACTGAATAAAAGTTTGATATATCGGTTACAACCATGTCAGGTGCGGCATCGGCAGCGATAGCTTCGATTAATTTAGGTCTCAATTCGCTTGGGGCGACCTGACTATACGATATGCCAATTTTACTTTGTTTGGCCATAACTATTTGCAATGCATTATTAAATTCAACTTGTGGCAATGTACCCCAAATTACAACAATACCTTCGGGTACGGTCTGACTAACTGATTTATTACCACCCAATTTACCCGAGAAAAACAAAACACCTAATATTAAAAAGCCAGCTCCTACAAAAGCTAATATTACGCCAAACCTGTTTTTACCTTTTCCTTCATCCATATAGTTTTAATTTTATGACTGATATATTATACCATATGCAAATTCACCTGCATCAATTTTTTCAATTTTATTAAAGCCAGCATTTTTGGCCATTGATTCGCAATCAATCATTTTAAATTGTTTTACACCAGGCAATGGTGTGTCTTCGTGGTCAACCACAATTAAACGACCTCCTAATTTCAAAAGCCTTTTGGCTTCTTCAAACACAATACGTTTGTCATTTACTTCGTTCAAAACATTTACAATGAAAATATAGTCAGCCACACCTGACTGCAGTGGCACACCACCTAACTGTTCAACATCGGCATACATTGGGTATACATTTTTTTTACCTGTTTCGTTAGCTTCGTATTTTATTTTATCTATCAAATGTCTTTGTACGTCAACTGCAAAAACACTACCCTTTTGCCCAACCAAATCTGACAACATTAATGAATAAGTCCCAAAACCTGCACCAAAATCAATTATGCACGAACCATCGTGAATAACCAATTGTGCCAATATTTTATGCGGTGCATCGATCATACATATAGTATAACAAACATTATGGATTATATAAAAGAAAAACACCTCGAAAGGTGTCTAAATTTTGAAGGGCCTGATTTAAGCCCTAAGTAACTTTTTTTTGTCTATATAGTGACCTACTATATAAAACAGTGATAATACAAGAACTCCAGCTAGGTGAGAATAGCCACCTAAATCAATAACCAATGGCGAGTCTTTATTAAAACCGACCACAGTTATAATAATTAATAAAAAACTATTAACCAGAACCCAAAAGTTCTTTTCTTCTGCGTAATAAAAATTAGCCAAAAAGCCAAAAACTAAACCCAGAACACCATGTAATACTGCTAAAATCGCAACATGTACATTCATCAAACCTGTGCAACCAATTAGGTGTACAGCGAACATTGCGCTGATTGCGCCAATCCATATATTTTTCTTTTCCATTGTTTACCTCTGTAACTATAGCACCTTTACACCCCATCTGTCAATCATAAAAAGCCTTATAAATAAGGCTTTTTATGGGTTTTATATCTAGAGTCTTACAGGCAAGTAAACGAAGCAATTGTGTCCCCTGCGCGGAGTTTCATTACAGTAACGCCTTGGGTGTCGCGGCCTAGGGTTGGCACTGATTCAATACTAGTGCGAATGATTTGGCCTTTTTGTGATACGGCAATCAACTCTTCTTGTTCAGTTATGACTTTGGCAATTATAATGTTGCCAGTTTTTTGCGTGACCTTGGCAGTTTTAATACCGCTACCGCCACGCTTTTGAACTTTGTATTCAGACAGTTCAGTTTGTTTACCTAAACCATTTGCGCTCATGGTTAACAATTTACCCGCACCTTTGTCTTGGCCTTTTTTAATAACATCAACGCCTACAACAAAGTCAGTTTTGTCTAGCTTCATGGCACGAACACCACCGGCACTACGGCCCATTTCGCGGATGTCTGATTCTTTGAATCTGATTGATTGACCTTCGGTCGAAACAATCACAACCTCGTCAGTGTCAGTTACAGGCAATACTGAAACTAATTCATCGCCAGGGGCTAATTTGATTGAAATAATACCACTACGACGTACGTCTTTGAAACTTGTAGCCGAAACTTTTTTAGCATCTCCAAGTTTGGTAACTAAAACCAAGGCTTTTACGCTGTCTTTGTTTTCTTTTGAGATTGGCAAAATTGAAGTGATTGATTCATTTTGGGTAATTGATAAAAAGTTCATGATTGATTTACCCTTTGTGGCCTTTTTGCCTTCGGGTATGTCATACATTTTAATTTGGTAAGCTTTACCCAAGTTTGTGAAAAATAGTAAATCAGCATGTGTATTAGCTGAAACTAACATTGTCACAAAGTCTTCGTCTTTGGTTTCAATATCGATAACACCTACGCCGCCACGCTTTTGCGCGCGATATTCAGATGGGTCAGTGCGTTTAACATAACCACCTTTGGTGTAAACCAAAACGTTTTCTTTGTTAGGTATTAAGTCTTCATCACTAACTGATTTCAAGCCGCCTTTGACAATTTTTGTACGGCGATCATCACCATATTTTTCTTTGATTTCATGAAGTTCGTCTTTGATGATTTTAAGCATCTTTGGACGTGATGCCAAAATAGATTCACATTCTTTGATAAAGTCTTGAATGTCTTTTAGTTCTAGCTCAACAGCTTTGCGTTCCAAACCTGCCAATTTCTGCAAACGCATTTCAAGAATTGCGGTTGTTTGCAGGTCAGAAAACTTGAATTCTTTCATCAAGTTTACCTTTGCCAACGCTGCGTCTTTAGATTCGCGAATTATAGTAATAACGCGATCGATGTGATCAAGGGCTTTTTTCAAGCCTAGCAATATATGTTCACGCTCGCGGGCCTTGCGCAAATCGTATTCAGTACGTAATCGTACAACCGTCTCGCGGTGTAATATAAAATTACTAATTAATGATGATAATGACAATGTTTGCGGTACACCATCAACCAGCGCCACCATGTTAAAGTGAAAAGTTTGTTCTAGTTGTGTATGTTTATATAAATAGTTTAGTACGCGCTCAGGAGCTACGCCATTTTTAAGCTCAATAACAACGCGAATTTCATCGGTTGATTCGTCGCGCATGTCTTTGATACCATCAAGCTTTTTCTCGTGCACCAATTCGGCAATGGCTGTAACCATGTTTTGCTTAACAACACGGTACGGTATTGAGGTGATTACAATATTAAATTGGCCACTTTTTGTTTCAACAATTTCAGCCTCGCCTCGTGTTACAACACCACCTCGGCCAGTTGAATAGGCACGTAAAATGTCGGCCTTGTTATAAGCAATACCACCAATTGGAAAGTCAGGCCCTTGAACATAATCCATCAAGTCTTCGGTTGTAGCGTCGGGATTGTCGATCATGTGCACGGTTGCGTCTACAACTTCGCGCAAATTGTGTGGCGCCATATTCGTTGCCATACCCACAGCAATACCCAAAGTACCGTTTAATAGTAGTTGTGGTACCACAGTTGGCATAACAGTAGGTTCTTTGCGAGTGCCGTCATAGTTTGGGGTAAAATTAACAGTTTCTTTGTTAATGTCACGCATCATTTCCATGGCAATTTTTGACATGCGAGCCTCGGTATAACGCATCGCCGCCTGAGAATCACCATCGATTGAACCAAAGTTACCTTGACCAAATACCAAAGGGTACCTGGTTGAAAAAGGTTGTGCCAAGTTAACCATGGCATCATAAACTGAAGCATCTCCGTGCGGGTGGTATTTACCCAACACATCACCCACAATAAAGGCTGACTTTTTAAACTTAGCACTAGCAGTTAAGCCATTTTCATACATTGAAAATAGTATTCGGCGGTGAACCGGTTTCAAACCGTCACGAACATCAGGCAAAGCACGAGACGTAATAACGCTCATGGCATAGTCCAGATACGAGCTTTTCATTTCATCAACAATTGAAACAGGTAGAATGCTTTTAAAGCCGGCTACATTTATGCCAGTATTATTAACACCACCGTTGTTTTTTGATGGGTCAAATTCGTGAGCATCGTTATTAACTTCTTTTTTTGATTTTGGCATTTTTTTTGATTTAAATTATTTTATCTTTTTAGATTTGAAAGCCCCGCTGTAACGTTCGACCACATTGTTTTAAAACTTTGACCGATAGAATCTACCCTCTCAACAGTTTCGGGCTGAACCTGTAAACTATCAATCACAGTTTGTGGCTTATTAAAAAAAGGATTCGTATAAACCCATATAGCGACAACTATAGCAAAAATTATTAAAGTATAAAAGCCAGCCTTGATGTTATTTTTGGCATCAATAACTTTTTTTTCCATCTTTTTATCAATAATATTTTTGCTTTCGTCCATTTTTTATAGAATTAAACAACTAACATGACAGTACCATAACCTCGCCTTCTTTTGATTCAATATCTCGACGTTTTAGGGTTAATTTGTCTTCGGCTTTAACACCTTCGGCACCCATTTCTTTCAAGAAAGTTTTTAGCACATCGGGCTTTTGGTCGTCACCATAGTCCATCGGTATAGTTATGTGAGCATTTAACATAAGTGCGATTTTAGCTGCTTGTTTAGGGTCGATAACATCTGATCCCCCGATTGGTACAAACAATATATGCGGGCTACCTAAAACCTCACGAGCCTCGCCGGTTATTTCAGTCGTATTGATTGGGCCTAAAAATGCAATATCTATGTCGTCGATTGTAATATTGTAAACTGTGTTTAAAATTTTCTTGGTTGATTTGCCATCGGGTCGTTCAATATAAAAAGAAGCGCCAGTTACATCAATACCCTTCATTTCATATCGTCCTGCCCCGCGAATTTCAAACGGCACAGTTTCGCCATATGAAAATAAATCAGTCCCTGAAAAATCGTCTTCTAGCGTAGTTGAAATAGCCACATTTGAACCAAAACGCGACATACCTTTTGACCATTTCGAGTCTTTGTTTGGGGGGTTAACTACTAATGTAAAATCACCCTGAGAAATCTTAAAACACTCCTTGCCTAAATAAGAAATTATCATATGCGTACATTATAGCATATTATTTATTTTACTAAAATACCCAAAATGACCTGCTTTAGACAAGGTCTAGTACATAGTGCCCATGCTTGCAAAAAAGGGGTTTTTATAGTAATATGCAGGGGTTAAATATTATTAGGAGGTTTGGGGCATACCCTAAACATATACCCTTAGATGTAACCCCTGTTCGTCCACCACAAGACTTTGGATGAGCAGGAACACTTTGGGTCTCCGCATTAATGCGGATTTTATATTTATATATGACAGATACAAAAACAACACTATTAGACAAAACAACTGACAAGCCGTTAATTGAAGCATTGGTTGAAGGACCAGTTATTTCGATTACTAAAAACGCCGTTTATGTTAACCTAGGCCCAAGTAGCACAGGTATCATTTACGGTCGTGAATTTATGGTGGCTCGTGACATTATCAAAAAAGTTGCTGTTGGTGATTCAATCAAAGCAAAGGTTGTTGATATTGAAAACGAAGACGGTTATGTTGAGCTGTCTCTAAAAGAAGCCAAGCAAGCCCTAATTTGGAGCGAAGCTGATAAACTTATCAAGGCTAAAACCCCTATTGAGGTTACCGTCAAAGACGCTAACAAGGGTGGTTTGATCATTGAATGGCAAGGTATTATGGGCTTTCTACCAGCGTCACAATTGTCAGCTGAAAATTACCCTCGCGTTGCTGATTCAGACAAAGACAAAATTCATACTGAATTGAAAAAATTGGTTGGCCAAAAGCTAAACCTAACTATGATTTCAGCCCTACCAAAAGAAGGCAAACTAATCTTCTCTGAAAAAACAGGTGAAGACACAGGCCGTGGCGAAATGCTAATCAAATACAATGTTGGTGACGAAGTTGAAACAACAGTTGCCGGTATCGTAGACTTTGGAGTATTTCTAAAGCTTGAAGACCGCCTAGAAGGTCTAGTTCACATTTCAGAAATTGACTGGGGTCTAGTTGACGATACTCGTTCACGATTCAAAATTGGTGACAAAGTTAAAGCCAAGATTATTGAAATCAAAGATGGTAAAGTCTCACTTTCTATCAAAGCCCTACGTGAAAACCCATGGAAAGACTTTGAAAACTCTTTGAAAAAGGGTGACATCGTACAAGGTGTAGTTATTAAATACAACAAACACGGTGCATTAGTTTCGATCAAAGAAGGTGTTGCTGGTTTGATACACAATTCATCAATCGGTGGCGAACAAAGACTTCGCGAAAAACTAACACTTGGTAAAACATACGACTTCCAAGTTACATTGTTTGAGCCTAAGGACCAACGTATGACATTGGTATTTATGGACCCTGACAAGAAATTAGAAAAAGCTGAAGCTACTGAGGTTAAAGAAGTAGTAGAAGAAAAATCAGAAGAAATAAAAACTGACGCTGAATAATATAAAAATAAAAAACACCCCTTCTACCGAGGGGCGTTTTTTAAGTCTCCGAATTTTTTAACCTTCTAGTATTCGACTACTAGTTAGTTCGAAATGTTGCAGGCCATGTAATTGTTACATTACCCTTTGCATCAGTTGTGTATATTGAGTAGTAGTAAGTTGTATTTGATTGTAAACCTTGTAGGGCAACATTTTGGCTAGTATGCATCATGTTGTCAGTCATTGCAGTTTGACCAGTAACGGTTGCACTGTAATCACCTTCTGTAAGCATTATCGGGCTAGTGCTGTAGTAAACTACACCAGTTGTATTTTCATTTGTATACCAAGCAACATTTGCAGTGTTTGTAGTAACATTTACTCCAGTACTAGAAATAATTGCAGCATCAACGTCTAATCCATTAGCGTTCCCCATACCGTTTGACATTTGAAAGTTTATTATGGCATTAGTTCGTGCGCCTGAAATACCATCAGCAGTCAGGTTGTTACGGTCTTGAAAATTTGAAACAGCGGCTTTAGTTAAGAAACCAAAGTAACCAGTAACGTGACCCTGTGGGTAAATAGCTCGATCTTGGGCTAGAAAAGTTTGTAAAGCCCTAACATCAGAACCTGATTTGCCAACTTGTAATTGACGAGTTAGTGTTAACGCACTTGAGATTGAAGGCGCAATTAGCATAGCTAAAGCCAAAGTAGTCGCACCGAAAGCAAATACCTTTGAGATTTTTTGAGTATTAGTCATATATTTATTTGTTTTTAAGAATAATAGTTTCGTACTGAATTTGCATTTTCTTTCATCGGGCTTAATAACCATCCAAAGAAAAGCGATTTCTAAAATACACACAACTAGATAACCTCCGCTGAAAATGTTTAATCTTACACTTCAGGCGACCGGGATTTAAGGAGTTTACTATGCACAGCCAACTTAGAGACCCTTGCGATATAATAACTATATAATAATATTTGACAAAAATCAAGTTAAATTGTTTTATGACACAGATTTAGAATTAAAACTAATTAATGGTTTTTGTTTTGCTAAAAATGAATTTAGAATATAAAAACCCCCCACCTTAGTGAGGGATTAAAATTTAGAGAGTTTTTTGAACTATATTTCAAAACTTATAACATCGCGAGCTGAAAATTCAGCTGTTTGAGTACAAGAATCATCAATTTTCGATACTGTGATTAACTTACCCGATTCATCAACTTTTTCAATCAAAGTTGCGCGACCGCGACAACAATCATCCCCAACACTTGTATAACAAGCATAGTATTTAATTAAGTTAAAGTTTTCGATAATTGTTGTTGAGCCAGTTTTGGGATTTTTCAAATTAACTTTTGACACAAAACCTGCTTTCTTCAAGTGAACAAGGAATTCTTGTGAGGCCATCGTACGCTCAGAATTCTCTTTCAGATCATGCATTATGTTTTCAGGTTTCGGCGTAATTGCATCCTGAACATGTTGTGGTAATTTGAGAATTTTCTGATTAGTCAACTGAGCATAGTCAAAGCCCGTTTCATAACTTGAAGAAGTCTCTCCATGGTGAACTAAAAATAAGTGTGGTCGTTCCAGCCAATTGTTTAAAAGATTACAATTTTCGCGTAAGCCATTGACAATTGACCTAATGCCGTACCTACAGTCGTGATGACCGGTCAAGAACTTAACCCCATTAATTTCGCAAGGACTAGAACTATTAAGGCAGTTAAACGAGGCTTTTTCTTTTAAGATAATATTATAGTAAAGACTACCACCATTAACACTGTCTCCATTATAGGTATCGAACGCAAGCAAGATGCCGTCTTTTTTATTGAAGAATATAAAATACTTCTCCTTTATGATCCTAGTTTTACCGTTCCATTCGTCCGATTTTGTAAATGGTATCTCCAAGACTTTTTCAAAGCCCTCTTCCTGTGCAACTCTGATGTAATCAACGAGCTTGCCTGAAAAGGTTGTGTCATCTATTTTTTTAACAGTGTCATCCCTTCTTTTAACAAGGTCAAGATGATAATCCAAGCCAAGCATGGCTGTCTTTTTACCTAATTCTGTCTCTTTTTTATAAGAAACCCCAGAAACCTCTTCGGCAAGTGCAAAGGCGTCAACATCTTGAAGCCTTTTAAGCTCAATGACACTTTTGGCTAAATCAAGGGCGTCATTGTTTTGTTTGCCACGAAAAGAAAGTTTAATAGGTAGATTGTTACTTTTCTGAAATCCAGCCAAAGCAACCACGTATTCTGCTGAGCCCTCTTCATATTGGGCATAATGATCTATTGTAAGTTTTGTCATGATTATTAATATACTAACTGCCTTGATTATAGCATACAATACATATAAAGTCAATACAAAAAAGCCTTTATTTTAAGGGCTTTTTCTTACAAAATACCCATAAAACTGGCGGTTTTTTCGTAACCGTTTATGTATAGCGACTCTAAAATATTTTTGATTTTTGAGCGATTGGCAGTTAGTTTAGTAATTTCATTAGGTGACAAATTACGTAATACGTATTTGTGGGTGGTATTTTGACCAAATATGTTTTTAGGTTTGCGCGCATTACCATCGCTGTCAGTTGGGCAAATACCAATGCGTAGTCGTATAAAATCGCGGGTGCCTAATTCGTTAATGACTGAAACTAAACCATTGTGCCCCCCATCGCCACGGCCAAAGGCCAATTTAAATTCGCCAATTGGCAAATCAATATCGTCATACACTACTATAATGTTTTTATATTCATTAATGTTTACATTATGATAATTTAAAAACTTTTTTATAAACTTACCAGACTCATTCATAAAAGTATCGGGGTAAATTATTTGGGCGCCACTTGGGGCCAAATCACGCAGTACAATTTGGCCCGCATTGTGCGGAGTGTTTTCATATTTTTTACCAGGGTTACCAAGTGCGAAAATATACATAAGTGAATTATAGCACACACCCTACCACACAAAAACCCTATTTGTGTCAATATTTAAAAAAGTGTATACTAACACAGATGAATGAACAAATTAATCCATCAGTTGATGGCAAAA
>JACCDK011184438.1_pt1 | contig 12096 bp, 9 predicted proteins | sample 7445871 | NCBI WGS metagenome assembly JACCDK01 (sample SAMN15323436, study PRJNA562643) | freshwater metagenome | isolation source: river surface water | place: USA:Blue River Watershed | collected 2017-08-15
GCATAACGCTAGAGATTCCAATGAACTCCTCTTTTGAAATAACTTTTCCATCAATCTCAAGGCGTGCAACCTCCGCCCAAAAATCCTGCTTGGGATTTGTAATGGCTTCTTCATAAATCTCATCTAAGTGGCGATGCAATACATCGCCATTGCGCCCTTCTCCTGCGGCGGTCCAAACGCCTTCTCCCCATGAGACCCACTCGGCAACATCTTGAGGGCGGTTATAGATAACTCCTAGATTTTTCATTACGAGTGGAAGTGAAAGAGTGCTAACTATCTCCGTGCCATTTCCAAAAACTTCCTCAATTGCTTCCTTGGAATTCTTACGAAACTCAGATGTTTTCTTTTCTATTGCAGGCCTAACAAAGTATGGGGTAAGGGCTGCTCGATACAGATGGTGTCGCGGTGGATCTACTTCAAGTGGAATTTGTCGATAGTCGCGGACATCCGCATCACCTTGTAAATCCGATGAGTACTTCTCCGTATTGCGAAGAGCTTCACGGACAGATTTATGTCCAATAACCTCGTGAGCTGGTGGAACCAGCACTGCATTAGTCACTCCCAAGAATGTGTCAGTCATGACGACACCATATGTAGATATTGCTATTGAATCAAGCATTGGAAATTGGGCCCAGACAAGCTCGAACTGTCGACCCACGGATTAAAAGACTAATGGGCGCTTCTCAAAGTACGCGGGTTAATTGATGTTTTGCGACTATTCAATTCTGAGTACCACTCCTGTACCATTTTTTAGGCGGATACATTCAGAGGAAGTGCCTATGAGGCTTACTCGCTACTCAAACTGTACTCCTTCACGCCCATTCCACAAGTATTCAAGCTTAGTGTTGGCTCATGCCATCAGCGCGAAAAATTCGTATGTAAAAAAGCCCCTACCTCGGCACCTTCTAAGTATGAAGAACAAGAAGACGATCTCCGAAGAATGGGTCAGCCAAAAATGGCTCACCGTAAAGGAAGTTTGTGACTTCCTAGGAATAAGTAAAAGTACATTTTACAAGTGGCGCCAAATTGGGTGCGCACCAGAGTCCAGACGACTGCCAAATGGAGATTTGAGGATTCGCGAGGACTGGCTCGGAGTCTTCTTAGCGAGTCTTCCTGAGGGTGGTTACTAATGAATAACAAGGTTCATGTTTTTAGAGTTCAAAAACGAGAAGGAGCAGTTCGTCCTTACATAGTTAAGTGGCGTGTAGAAGGTCGCGATAAATCAAATGCTTTTTACACTAAGCGTGAGGCGGAAGATCGAAAGCGCAAACTTGAAAGAGCCAAAGAGGATGGTCTTGTTTTTTCTTCGTCAACTGGTCTGCCATTGGAATGGTCACTTGGAAAGTTAAGTTTCACAGATGTAGTTGCTGAAATGAGTAAATTGAAGTTGAAATCATGGGAAGCTAGATCAGCAACATCATTTGGCGATGCCATAAGTGCCTCTGTTGCTTTTCTCGTACAACCAAAATTCAGAAATCAATACTCACGCCAGTTGAAGGTGAAGGTGGCTCAAGAGTACATAGCCAAGAACAAGGGAACGCCCCTTCCACCCACACAGGAAGAACAAGAGGTTATTGATTACTACTCAAAGTATTCTCTGCGTCTAAACGAAATAGATTCAACAACTATAGAAAATTTACTTGAACACCTCGGGACTAAATTAGACGGTACTACCGCATCTAACGCTTACTACAGGAGAAGGCACCAAGCCCTCAACCAAGTCTTGGAGTATGCCTATAAAAAGAAATACTTGATTGAAAATCCTTTGATAAGGGCTGTATTCAAACTTGAGACTGACGACAATGAAGTTCTGGTGGATGATGTTCTCGATCCAGCCCAGTGCCGAAAAATTACCGCAAAGATGCTGGCTAGGACTTCTAGACAAGATCCACATTTACCTTTGGCAATTTTCACCTTCACTTCAATTTCATGGTTAGCAGGACTACGCCCGAGTGAAGTTGCTGGGTTAAAAGCAGGTGACATAAAAATTGGGAAGACAAGCCAAATTACCGTGAAGCAAGCTGCGGTCTCCATCAAGAAGAGCGCAACGCCCAATAACCAAACATTTGTTGAAAAGGGAATAAAAGGTAGAAACAGTGGTCAGAAACGGATAGTTCCAATAAACAGTGAACTTGAGAAGATACTTGTGCCATTTGTCGCAAACCTTAGTAAGGGTGATTATCTATTCACTGAACCAGCAAAGAAGAATCCGTTTCCTCAAGGATATAAAAAGAAACCTATCTCAACAGACTTGGTGGCTTCATGGTTCGAAGACGCCCGACCTTCCAAAGATTTCACTCTCTACGATCTTCGTCATACGAATGCGACGATTCTCATCTATTCGGGTTATAACGTGATTGAGGTTGCTAAGCGATTAGGACATTCTCCGGCGGTCTGTCTCAAGTACTACACCCACGTTTTTAGACACGCGGAAGGAGTTACAACTGAAAAGGAAGATAAGTTCCTTGCTCCCGCTCCAATTGTGGCGCCAACTAATCGCAAGCCAGTCAGGAAGGTGAACCCTAAGAAAAAGCAGGTGAAAAAGTAATACTTGCTTTAGACCCAAGCACCTGAACAGTCTCTTATGAAATCGGAAGTTCCTTTTTCATTGGAGAAAACGAATGACACAGACACATACACTGAAGAGACCTTCAGCAGACACACCCCGTATCTATGAAACAGATAATGTGAAAGACTATAAAGATAAATTAGTCGTAGCACATTATTTCTTACCTGCTACTAATGTTGATTACTACGTAATTGAGTACGACAGAGAAACAGATGAGATCTTTGGATGGGCAGAGTTAGTTCCAGATTGTGGAGAATTGGGTTACACCAGCTTGCGTGAAATGGAGTTAATTGAAACATCAGTACCAGTTAAATCTGGAAACATATTGATGGGTTATCTACCAGTGCGAATTGAATATGACGAACACTGGCAACCAATAAAACTTGGAAAAGTTTTAGAGGCAAGAAAGAACAAGTGAGTAAGTCCCCCTTGGTTATCCAAGGGGGCGGTACTTTTAAGCGACATAGACAGGCACGATTCTTAGTAATTTTGATAAGCAACTTAAAGCCGATAAACTCGCCCGAAACTTAATAGCAAGAGCCTATAGCTCAGTCGGTAGAGCAGCAGACTTTTAATCTGCGGGTCCTCGGTTCGAGCCCGAGTGGGCTCACTTTTAGAACAAAGTAAAAATCCCCCACATCTACGTGGGGGATTTTTTCTATCTCATCTTGGTCTTAATGGTGGAGCATAAATGAAGCGGTTCTTACCCGCTTCGCTGACATTCCAGTAAAAAGTTCTCAGACTTCGGATTACATCGGGATCAACTATGTAGGAACGTTGTTGCCTTCCTGATTTAGGTAGTTGCCAACCTTCATTGTTCAATTCGTAAGAGGCTTCAACAACATCTCTCGTTCCGATTGTATTGATTAGCTCTTCTGGATTAGATGTTCGTCCGATCCATTTCATGCCGATCTGTTCGTTGATCCCAACGTAGTTCGCACCGAGGCTGGATAATGTCTGACTGGCAATAACAACGCCAACGCGAGAGCTTCTAGCTCTCGCAACTATGTTCAGTAGATTCACACTTCCTAGAGGGAGCTTTTCTAGGACACCAGCTTCATCACAGATAAGGAGTATGGGCTTAGATTGCTTTTCACGTTCCCCAGATTTCAACCACATATCAAAGTCCATAAGGATTAGATCTCCCAGTCGAACTTCCTGTTCGCGAGTAGCGTCGAGACTGAATACTGCCAAATCCCATTCATCACTCCAAGAAAATCCACCTGAAGTAGACCATTCGCCTTTTCTTCTTAAAGGTTCAAATCGCGAAGCGATACTCTCGGCAAGAATCTGCCCGACAGGTACTCCTTTTTCTTTTTGTTTGAACATCTCGCGATCCAATTCATCGTCGGCATAAGCTTCTCCATTTCTGATACGACGAAGCACTTCTTCAACATCGCGAGGAACTTGAGCAGTTGTTCTCACGATGACCGCATTGATTGCTCGTATTGCTCGTTGTCTGTGATAGTCCCCATCGCCACCAGTGGGGGCAGGAAGGCAACTTATTAACCTATCCGCAATATCCACACGAGAGCCTCGGAACATATCAATAGGCTCTCCTGGGAAGTTCTTCACAATTAAGTTCTTATCGGGCAAGAATTCTGGAAGAGAAGAATATTCATATTTTTCTTCTACTCCACCTTTGAAATCTAAAACAACAACTCGCCAATCTTCGGCTAGAGAAGCCAAAGCCATCCGACTCAAGAGTCTTGTTTTACCAGACCCTGTACCACCAATGACTAGTTGGGATTTTGGTGAATTTGGATCTTGATTAAAAGTTATCAAGTAATCAGATTTGATGGAATCCATGACATATCTGTCGGGTAACTGCTTCCTTAGCTGCCTAAATCGAAAATCCGCTGGATGAGCATCAATCCCTAGGACGGATCTTTCACTTTTGGCGTAAATTGGTAATTTTCCTTCGGACTGAGTGAATAAGCGATGAGCCTTACTAAAAGCGTTATTCAAGATTGCTGATTGAGTTGCGGACAAATACTTAATCGGGAATCTGAATTCTGCGATTTCGCCCATGATTTTACTGAGCTGATAACTGGCGACTAATAAGGCTAATGGCAATAAACATATCCAATATAGAAGGAGCATCACTATTGAGAACTTATAGCTAGATAGTGAAAACCTGCTTAGCGCAAGCCATAAGAATAGGAACGCGATGGGAGTCAATAACACAAAACTAATTGATAACTCTTTTTTTAATTCTTTAATTCTCCAAATTGTTTCTCTGGTAGAAAGCTGGACTGTCTGGAAAAAAGCAATTCCGACTGGCAGGAAGAGAAAGAAGAAAAGTCCCTCGAGGAATATTTCAAAACCATCTTTAGTCTCTTCGGATTCATTCCGATATCCATCCTCAATTTTATTTTTCATATTTAATTCACCGCCGTGGGTAGAGCAAACACTCTTATTCGATCACGGATATCAACTGGTAGCTGTATCGCATTCGAGGAAATGATTGGAAGTAACGCATCCACAACCCAATAATCAACACAACTAACGCCCTTGGAGCGAGCGTTTATTGCCATAATATTTTGGAGTCTTCTGCGCTCTTTCTGCGTACAATCAACTTCAACAATAATGCGGAAATCATTATTCTCCGCTATGCCATCTGGTAAATGACTCGATGTGGAGTCAAAGCGAAGTTGCCTTTCACAAGTCCAGCGGTATCCATTTTTCTCATATTCCAGACGAACCGCACTGACAGCACAATTGTGGTGGATGGTAGAGAAATTAGGTTTCCCAAATTTTTCACTTTCCAAGATTGGGAGTCCCGAGAGCTTCATAGCTAACCTCGTAGGCCACAAGATCATTGGCGCACTTCCGATTATTCTTTCTTTCCTTATATAACCCATCCGCTTCCAGCGATCGCAAATTGAATACAAATCCGAATTTGAGATCGGTTTGTATCGCTGAGTGAATAGATCTGAAAGGGTGTCAAAGCGAACAACTTGTTGTTCTGCTATCCACTTAATTAGTTGCTCGTCACGTTTAGTAAGACGTGGTTTTTCATATTTTCTTGGCATTAAGCCTCCTTATCAATTTCACTCACAAGAGAGCGAGTGTTGATAAGGACTGTGTGGGGAAACCTCAAAAAGGCATGAAGATGAACTACGGAAGCACAAGTGCGGGGATATCCCGATACCAACTCAAAGCCATGTTTGTAAAAATTTTCTGGTGAGGCGGGAACTTTGGCATATGCCTATTGCGAGAATGATTCGCAATCTTGGGCAAGCCTAGATCCCGCCTCACCTTTCCACACACCACACACCACACACCACACACCACACACCTCAAAGCAAAAAATTATGTTCCTGACCACCCACATATGTTTTGCTGAATATGTGGGTGGTCAGGAACACTCTCATAAATTTTTAGCACGTATTCATCCCACAACCGCCCCCTTTTAAGGGGGTTTGTGTGGGGCGTTGATTGGGAGTACAAATTGTTAAATTTAGGAACGTTCTTCCTTAGCTTTCGCGCGAGACGCGAGCACTTGAGAGCGATGACGAAGGATTGAAAGTTTTGCTCCCTTATAAGTCCAGAAATCTGGCCCAGCAATTTGTCGCCATTCATAACCACAACGATGAACAGCATCGAGAGCTGATGCGGACAAACTTTTAATCTCGCCGTTGTAAATTACTTTTGAATCATCTTTTACTACACAAGTTATTGACGTATCTTTAATGAATTCAAGCACAGCGCCCTCGGGGATTCCGCACTCAGAAAAACTAAACCCTCGCCCTTTTGGCGTATTTAAAAAAACCATATTTTCACAAATTTCTATCTCGATTAATGTTTATCATATCGAATAAAGCACATCGAAAAGAGGTGACACTATCTGATCAAACTTCCTCAAAGTTGCTTCATCTGGACAAACGAAGTAGATATCAGTCGCATCTACTGGACTCAAATTAGCTTGTGCGCTACCAAAAGCGGTCTTTTCTAAACGTTGTCTTTGCTCTGGGCGAGTGATAAATAGGTATGCGAAATACTTGAAATAAGGTTCGCAGATAAATTTCCCAACACGTTGATTAAGTAGAAGATTTTCTCTATTCACTCGAGCAACTCTTCCCACATTTCCAGTTAAGGAAATTAATACATCACCTATGTTCAAGACGCAGAAATCTTGAAGCAAGCGCGGTATCTCATCTACGCGGTTTAAATTCTTAGTATCCAACTTGAAATCTTGGACATTTTTGATAGTAACAACCCCATACTTTCCATCTGGAGTGTAAGTATCCGAGTCAAAAGGGAAGCCAGATCCAATTTTTAAGTTATTTGAAAGCTTCACTGTTTCCCAATTCGCTGGAATATCAATATTCAATATCTCACAACGCTTCATAGGGCCGGAATGGGTTTTATAACTGAGCCCCTTGTTATTAGGGAAATCGAAATCGATAAACCATTTTGCGAATATGGTTTGAAGAGTTGAATCAAGCAATTCATACTTATTTGCTGAAATAGAATCAATCGAAATAGTTTCTGTGGATGGCTTCTGGAGATCAAGAATATTCTGTACTGAATTCTTGAGTAACTGATTTAATTTTGTTTCTAGAGATTCGATGTCCGCAACCTTCTTCACCATCTGGCTTATGAAGTTCTTATACTCTTCATCTGAAAGCGGTACGTGTTGCGAAGGAATCTCAAAATAGAGTCCTGGATTTAACGAGTAGCCATTTTCTTCAATAGCAGTTGAAGTCACCTTCACTGAAAAGTCAGCTATTTCAACTTGATTACTGAACGTATCAATTATCAGATCTTCTTCTTCTGAGCTGAGCAGAGTCTTTTTATTTTTTCCTTCTTTTATAGTCACTCCGAGGTTGGAAGCATCCACAAGAATCGTCTCGTGTGACTTCGCTGAGTTGTCCAAAAAGAGAACCGAAACACTGGTTCCAGTTGTAGCAAATATGTTGCTTGGCATTGAAATAACTCCTGCCAGAATTCCTGTATCGATCATGTGCTTCCTAAGAAGTACGGAGATCTTGTCTTTGCCTCCCAAGAACCCAGTAGGAACCACGACCGCGGCTTTCCCCTTCGGTGACATGGAAGCCATGATGTGTTGAATAAATAGCAGATAGATAGCCATCTGTTCGGGCTTCTTTTTCGGAATCTCTGGAATGCCGGCAAAGAACCGATCCTTGTTTTCCTTTGTATCCAAGGCAGACCGAAAATCAGAAAAGTCGAGTTTGAATGGCGGATTGGATACAACGTAATCAAATTGCTCCACTTTGCCATTCTTAACGAAAAAGGGATTTAACAAAGTATCGCCTTGAATGATGTTAGGAATGGAATGAACCAAATCATTAAGGATTAGATTTAATCGAAGCATTCCAGAAGACTTCTGTGAAATATCCTGTGAATATATAGAGCAATTCTTTTCGCCAATTTCGTGCGCAACATTCATTAACAATGTGCCCGAACCTGCTGAAGGATCATAGACACGAACATTCTTAACTTCTTTGTTCACCAAAATCTTCGCCATGATTTTTGAAACAGCGTGTGGAGTGTAGTACTCGGCGTATTTACCTCCACCATCTTTGTTGTAATCTTTTATTAGGTATTCAAATATCGTTGAGAAGAAATCAAATTTTTGTTCAAAGATTTCTTCAAAGCTAAAGTTTGCGACTTGGTTAATCAACGCTTTACAAAATTCATCTCTTCTGGAAACGTCTGAAATATACTGACTCAGTTCATCAAACAGAACAATCTTTGAATTGTTTGAAGTGCTGACTGAAAAAACGCTTGAATTGCTTTGAGAAATATCTAAAAGAGTTGAATCAAATAACTGAGCAAAGTTGGCTGTGTTTTGCTTGTTAAAGAGGTAGGAAATAAAATGCGTTTTCTTTAGTTTTGCAGTCCCTGGGCTCAACTTCTTCGAAATTTGGCTAAATTCGTCATCCGATAATGTATCGATTTCTTTTTCCCAAGAAACTGAGTTGGCAAATTTCGAATCAATTTTTCTCAATTCATAGCCAAATTTATCGTTCATAAACTTATACAGAAACACCTGAGTAATAATCTTGAATTCGTTGCCATCGTTGCCTAACCCATAGTTGGCACAAGTTCCCTTTAGACCATCAATCAAGTCCTTAGTACGGGTTGAGAAATCAACAATCATGCTACTTCACCTTCGTATTCTCTAAAATATTCAGTAGCTATTAGATTCTTGAGAGTATCCGCATTGACGACTTTTTTCACTGATTCGGCACCCTCCAAGGTTACGGCAACAGAACTTTCGACTAACGCCTCAAAATATCCGCGATTTCCTAGAATATTTTGATTTGAAATAATCATTTCATTAATTTCAGATCGAATCGGAACCAAAAGATCAAAAATTTCAACTTCATTTATTCCAGAGTGATTTCGCGCAAGCATCTTATGAAGACGAACATACTTCGGATCTCCCTCATATTTGGTAGCAAGAGAAGCGTTCTTCATATTTAGTTCTTGCGCTCTGGCCAGTAAGTCATTGAGTTTGAGAATGTCCGCTTCAAGTTCTTGGGCGTTTGCTTCATAGATATTGCCTTTGCCCAGAATTCGCCGGAGTTCTTCAATCAAGAGTAAATACTCAGGATCCTTCTCATCAACATTCCGCTCTAGAGCTTCACGGACTTGCTTGATATGACCCTTCATTTCTCCTATGCGTAATTCCTCTTCACCTTCCTTGCGAAACATGAAGACAACATCCTCTAAGGCTGAGTTCAATAGCATTTTCGAGCCATCCGCATTTTCAACTTTTTCTTTCAAGTTGAGAAGATATAGGTGGTTAGTTGCCTCATTAAGCAACAAATTGATTCTCTTGAAGTCTAGTGATTTAGCTAAGTCATCAAAATTCATAAGGCGAATTAGATTATAAGTATTTCTACCCGCTTCGAGTGAGGCGATAACCTGACGTACAATTTTTTTATCCTGAATCGCACTTATCTGCTTTGAAAATTCTTCAGCGTTATCCAGATCATAAATGAAAAGATCTGACTTTACTTGCTCGATAGTCGCAAGGATTTCCTCTCGGCTCAAGAATAGATTCGAATAGTTATCCATCTCGCTACCAATTTCCGATTGAAGTTCCGCCGAATATGAAGCGTTAGTAACTTCAAACTCTTTGCGAATATCGGCAAAATCAACAATATAGCCGTAGCGAAATTCTTTGTATGGTCGATTCACGCGAGTAAGAGCTTGTAATAGGTTGTGCTCTCTGACTACGCGACCCATATAAAGTTTCTTCAAGCGTGGAGCATCAAAACCTGTTAAGAGCATATTGAAGACAAAAAGTAGGTCGATTTCACCAGCTTTAAATTCTTCAACATAATCCTTTCGTTCGTCTTTCGTTCCAGCATCATGAAGAATTAAGGCGGATGTTAATTCATTAGTTGATTGAAATTTTTGATTGAATTGTTCAAACATCTCTCTTGCTTGCTCTGATGAGTCACATACGACCATTCCACCAATAGTCTGGTCATTGTGAAGCATTCTGCTTCTTTGCAGGTCTGCTGTTATGTAATCAAGCATGGGTGCCACGAAGTTCTTGTGGGCGAGAATTTTAGATTTTTCTATCTCTCCTTTTTCAACTTCAAATTCAGCCAGTACATCTGAAAGTTTCGACGAATAAGAAGATTCGATTCCTTCGCGAATCAAACGCAAGGTGTAGCCATCTGATATCGATGCGTTGTAGTAATACTTATGGAAGTAATCACCAAATATTTTCTTTGAGGCGAATTCGCCGATAATTGGTGTTCCTGTCAGGCAGATAAGGATTGCGTCTCGATCAGATGACATCAGATTAGCTAGGAAGCTTCCATTTTGTTTATAGCTTCTATGTGCTTCATCAATGAAATAAACTCGCTGGATATTCAGATCGTAGTCATTATTAAAGTGTTCTGAAGCATCTTCAGAAAACTTGTGAATATTTACAACAGTAATTTCAATTTCACCAGTTAAGTTAGATACGGCTGAGTTCTTTGTAAAGTCTTCTAGAAATTCGGCCTTTGAATTTACTGTATTCACTTTTAATCCACGAGCTGTGAATTCATTTTTTGCTTGTAATAGCAAGTCAATGCGATCTACAATGAAATAGAATTTGGCAATCTTGTTCTGCTTTTGGAAGTAGTCTGAAAGATATCTGGTGTTGTAGAAGGCTAAGGCAGTTTTTCCACTGCCCTGCGTGTGCCAAATAATGCCTTTGTTTGTTCCCTCAGAGATTTTCTCCTTCATTGCCAACGTGGCAAACACCTGTGGGTAGCGCATTATGTGCTTCTCGAGACCTTTGTAGGTCTTTGCGTAAGTTATTCCATATTGAAGTAAGAAAGCCAATCTTTCTTTCGAAACCATCGAGGTGAGTATTCGATTGGTAGGTGTCTCTGGACTCTTATTTGTTTTGTATTCTGGAGAATATTTGATTCCTAAAAGATTATTGTCACCCAATATAAAGTCTTCAATGTTGCTCTCTACTTCCTCGTTAATAGAAAGAAAGTCAATTAGCTCTTCACGGAAAGGATTAAATGAAGCTTTTTGTAATGACGTTGTTGAATAAAATGCGCCTTGAATAGGTGTTAGATTTTCGGTGTCATATTCCATGTTGTTAGAGAAGATCATGAATTGAGTAAGATTTATGATCTTCTTGAAATTTTTATTGGCGAACCTTGCGTCAATTCGGTTTCTTTCTGCCAAAACCCCATCGCGGTTATTTGGTTTTTTTACTTCTACAAAGACCAAAGGCAGTCCATTGATTAAAAGCGTAATATCCGGTCTAAAAGCATCTAAGCCTTTTTGGTACTCAAATTCTGTGACGCAGTGGAAAGAGTTCTGATCAAAGTTTTCGAAATCAATTATCTTTATCCCATTTTGGGCAGTTAAAATCTTGAAGAACTCTCTACCGAGGTCATCAAAATCGAGAGTACCCAGCGTCTTCTTCTTAAATATCTCTAACTCACTCGCGGGGATGGTTGGATTTAACCTCTTCAGACTTTCGTCAAAAAGGTCGGTAAATACGTTGGTCTCAACATCCCAGTTGGAATCCTTCAGGGATAGATATTTGTAGCCAAGGCGTTCGAGATGGAGCAGGGCTGGGAGCTTGACGCGGGTATTTTCATTGAACGCCACGGCTCGTTACCTAATCCCTCCTAATAAGGCTCTAAAGGCTCATTCAGGCACTTTGGAGTGAGATAAGAGTGTCACAAGCCACCCACAAATAAGAATGCTCAGAAGGGTTGATCCTTGTTTTCATCAGATTTTGACTGAAATGACTACTTTTTTTGCTCTCTACCACTGTCCTACCATTCAGCGTGGCAATTTCTGGTCACTATCAGCAACCAATGGGACTTGAATATCTAAGAAATAAGCGTAAATTAAAGGTTGTTCAGAATTGTGAGATCAGGAATATCTAAACAGAACGGATTAAAAGTCCGTTGCTCTACCGACTGAGCTATAGGCCCCACTGCGTACTAAGCTTACGTGAATAGTTCACGAGCAAGGTAAGTATGCCGAGTTGACGCAACTTATGCCAATTTGAATGAACC
>JACCDK010072787.1_pt1 | contig 12094 bp, 11 predicted proteins | sample 7445871 | NCBI WGS metagenome assembly JACCDK01 (sample SAMN15323436, study PRJNA562643) | freshwater metagenome | isolation source: river surface water | place: USA:Blue River Watershed | collected 2017-08-15
ATGCCATGTACGGCACCGACAAGCTGCCGAAGTTTGCCGAGGACAGCTTCTGCACCACCAACGGGCGGTGGCTCATCCCCACCTCGGAAGTCTCCCTCACCGCCAGCGTCATGGGCGAGCTGCTCGACGAGGCTGCCCTCCCCATGCGTCTCACCGCGCTCACCCTGTGCTTCCGCTCGGAAGCGGGCGCGGCGGGGCGCGATACGCGCGGGTTCATCCGCCAGCACCAGTTCGAGAAGTGCGAGCTTGTCTCCATCGTCAAGCCGGAAGACTCAGAAGACGAACACCAGCGCATGACCCGCGCTGCCGAAACCATCCTCGAACGCCTCGGCCTCCCCTACCGCAAGCTGCTGCTGTGCACCGGCGACATGGGCTTCGGCGCGCGCAAGACCTATGACCTCGAAGTCTGGCTCCCCGGCCAGGGCGCCTTCCGCGAGATCAGCTCGTGCTCCAACACCGGCGACTTCCAGGCCCGCCGCATGAACACCCGTTACCGCGTCGCGGGCGAGAAGCGCACCGAGTTCGTCCACACCCTCAACGGCTCCGGACTCGCCGTCGGACGCACGCTGGTGGCGGTGATCGAGAATTACCAGAACGCCGACGGCTCGGTAACAATTCCGCCAGCTTTGGCGCCCTACATGGGCGGGATCACGCATCTCGAACCTGAAGGAGCAGCACGATGAGGAACAATCCCTGGCAGCACGCCCGCCAATCCGGTGTCGCCGATGACATCGATTTCTTCATCCGCGGCGAGGACCTCCAATTCGTCGAGATCGAACTCGATCCGGGCGAAAGCGCGGTGGCCGAAGCGGGTGCGATGGTGTGGAAGGATGCCAGCGTTGGCATGACCACGGTGTTCGGCGATGGCAGCGATGCGGATAATCAAGGCGGCTTCATGGGCAAGCTGCTTGGCGCGGGCAAGCGACTGATCACCGGGGAATCGCTGTTCACGACGGTCTTCACGCATAATGGCCACGGCAAGGCCCGCGTCGCCTTTGCCGCGCCCACGCCGGGAACGATCCTGCCGCTGAAGCTCAGCGATGTCGGCGGCACGCTCATCTGCCAGAAGGACAGCTTCCTCGCCGCAGCCAAGGGCGTGCAGGTGGGCATCGCCTTCCAGCGCAAGGTAATGACCGGGCTGTTCGGCGGCGAAGGCTTCATCATGCAGAAGCTGACCGGCGATGGCTGGGTGTTCGTGCAGATGGGCGGCACCCTGATCGAGCGTGAGCTAGCGGCGGGCGAGGAACTGCACGTCGATACGGGCTGCGTCGCAGCCTTCACCGCCGGCGTGGACATGGATGTGCAGCCGGTGGGCGGCGGGGTCAAATCGATGCTGTTTGCAGGGGAAGGCGTGTTCTTCGCGCGGCTGCGCGGTCCCGGCAAGGTCTATATCCAGTCGCTGCCCTTCAGCCGCCTCGCCGCGCGCATGATGGCAGCCGCAGGCCCGGTCGGCGGCGACAACCGCGGTGAAGGCAGCGTGCTGGGCGGCCTTGGCGATATCGTGATGGGCAACAACTGACCGTGGCGATGCGTATCCTCCTCACCAATGACGACGGCATCAACGCCCCCGGCCTCAAGGTGCTGGAGGCCATCGCGCGCCAGTTCTCCGACGACATCTGGATCTGCGCGCCGTCCGAGGAGCAATCGGGCGCGGGCCACTCGCTCACGCTCACCCGCCCCGTCCGCCTGCACAAGCACGGCGAGCGGCGCTTCGCGGTCTCCGGCACGCCGACCGACTCCGTGATGATGGCCCTGCGCACCGTCATGCCCGAGGCACCCGACATCATCCTCTCCGGCGTCAATCGCGGCGCGAACCTTGCCGACGATATCACCTATTCGGGCACGGTCTCGGCCGCGATCGAGGGCGCGCTCGCTGGCGTGCGCTCCATCGCCTTCAGCCAGGTCTATGCCCGCGAGGGCATGGGCGACGAGGTGCCCTTCGGCGCGGCGCTCGAATGGGGACCGAAGGTGCTCAGCCGTCTGATCGACGCGCCGATGGCCGAGCGCACACTCATCAACGTCAACTTCCCGGCCCTGCCGCCCGAGGACGTGAAGGGCATCCGCGTTGTCCGGCAGGGCTTCCACGACTATTCGCGCGGCACCATCGTCGAAGGCCGCGATCCGCGCGGCTACCGCTATTTCTGGTTCGGGCTCGACCAGATCGAGCACACGCTGGATCACGGCACCGACCTCGAAGCGATCGAGGAAGGTTTTGTTGCCGTGACCCCGCTCCAGCTCGATCTCACGCACTATTCGACGATCGGCATCCTTGCCGAGCGGTTCGCGCAATAGGCGGTCAGTTCCTGAACCACACGAACACCCCGCCCATCGCGGCCATGCCGACAAGGAAGTGCCCAGCGTCGATCAGGAACAGCGTCAGGGGCTTCCTGAGGAAGAGGTAGTTGATCCCGATCGCGGGGATCATCACCCCGCCCGCAAAGCCCAGCGCCATCATCATCACCACGTGGGGCGGCGGGTCAGTGCGGGCGATGAGGTGCCACAGCACGAGTCCGATCAGCATCTCGAAGGCGAAGGCGAGGCCGAAGATCAGGCCCATATTGCCGGCCTGCAGCTGCGAATTGGTGAGCCCCGCCGCGCGCTGCCACGGCTTGGCGAAGATCAGCCCGTACCACAGCGCTCCAACGAGGAAGAAGGCCAGCGTTCCCGCCAGCACCGGCAGGAGGGCAAAGTCGTTCATGGGTGCGCTCTCCTCACGCCTGCCATCCTAGCGCAAAGCCGCAAGCAGGGGTAGCGCCCCTCAGATGACGTAGGCGAATTCCTCGGCGCCCGGCGCGGGCTTGCGGCCGCGCATTTCGGCATCGAGCTGCACCACGGTGCGGCTTGCGGTCTTGACGAACAGGCCGGGCACGATGGCGTGGACCATGCAGGCGAGGCCGCCCGTCACCATCCGCGCCCCGAAGCTGAGCGCGGTGCGGGCGTGCTGGCCATAGGTCTCGCCGATGGCGCGGGGGTGGTCGGTGAAGAGCTTGGCGATCATGCCCGACTGATGCCCGCAGCGCGCCCTTGCGGTCAAGCCTAGCGCGCGAGGCCTACACAGTGTAGGGGCCGCGCCGCAATGAACACCCCCGCGACAATCCTGCCCGAACAGAAGAAGATCGGCATGGTCAGCCTCGGCTGCCCCAAGGCGCTGGTCGATTCCGAGCGCATCCTCACCCGCCTGCGCGCCGACGGTTATGCCTTTGCCGAGGACTATGCGGGCGCCGACGTGGTGCTGGTCAACACCTGCGGCTTCCTCGATTCTGCCAAGGAGGAAAGCCTTACCGCGATCGGCGAAGCCATCGCCGAGAACGGCCGCGTGATCGTGACGGGCTGCATGGGCGAGGAGGCCGAGGCGATCCGCGCCGTCCACCCGCAGGTGCTCGCGGTGACGGGGGCGCATCAATACGAGCAGGTGGTGGAGGCGGTGCACACCCATGCGCCGCCATCGCAGGGTCCGTTCATCGACCTTATTCCGCAACCCGACGTGAAGCTCACGCCGCGGCACTATTCCTACCTCAAGATCAGCGAGGGGTGTAACCACGCCTGCGCCTTCTGCATCATCCCAGCCCTGCGCGGGAAGCTCGCCAGCCGCCGGATCGATGCGGTGCTGCGCGAGGCCGAGAAGCTGGTCGCGGCGGGCACCAAGGAAATCCTCGTCATCTCGCAGGACACCAGCGCCTACGGGGTCGATATCCGCCACGAGCCGCGCCTCTGGCATGGCCGCGAGGTGCGCGCCCACATGACCGACATGGCGCGCGAACTGGGAAGCTTGCGCACGCCCGAGGGGCAGACGCCGTGGGTGCGGCTCCACTACGTCTACCCCTACCCCCATGTCGACCAGGTCATCCCGCTGATGGCCGAGGGGCTGCTGACGCCCTATCTCGACATCCCCTTCCAGCACGCGAGCCCCAAGGTGCTGAAGCTGATGCGCCGCCCCGCCAACGAGGCGAAGGTGCTCGAACGGCTCAAGAGCTGGCGCGCAATCTGCCCCGATATCGCGATCCGCAGCTCCTTCGTGGTCGGCTTCCCCGGCGAGACTGAGGAAGACTTCCGCTACCTTCTCGACTGGCTCGAGGAAGCCCAGCTCGACCGCGTCGGCGCCTTCCGCTTCGAGCCGGTCGAGGGCGCGGCGGCCAATGCCCTGCCCGATCCAGTGCCGGAGGAAGTGAAGGAAGAACGCTACGCCCGGATCATGGAAGTGACCGAGCGCATCTCCGCCGCCAAGCTTGCCGCCAAGGTCGGCCGCACGCTCCCCGTCATCATCGACGAGGTGGGCGCGCCGGACGAGGACGGCGATATCGGCGCGACCGGCCGCTCGCAGGCCGACGCGCCAGAGATCGACGGCGCAGTCTATCTGAGGAACGTGCCCGCCACGCTCCAACCTGGCGACATCGTCGAGGCCCTCATCGAGGATGCCGACGCACACGACCTGTTCGGGGCGCTCGCCTGACGCCTCAGTTGAGGCCGCCCCGCGCCGGCTCCGGCCGGAAGCGCCAGACGCGCATCATCACGCCGACCTTCTCGACGCGCTCGACCGTCGGCACCGCCAGAACCCCGCCGAGCGAGGCGTTCTCCCCGGCCCACAGCCGGTCCCAGGCCCGTGCCGCCTCGCTGCGCGAGGCGTGGCCGCCCAGTTCGGCGATGATCTTGCCAATCGTCTCGATGGCGATGATCCGGGGCACGTTGGCGCAATAGGTGAAGCCGAGCCCGCCAGGTGCAGTCGCGTCGCGCATCACCATCTCGTGCCAGTCGAGCTCGGCATACCAGCTCAGCGCCTGCCATGCCTCGCCCAGATGGGCGGCGCTGGCGGCGATTTTCTCGACATCAAGCCAGTCCGCCACGGCCATCTGCGCGCGCAGGCGGGCACGGTCGAAATCGGGATTGGTGTTCGAGGGGTCCAGCGCCGGGGTGATGCGCGCCGCGGTGACGATCCGCGCCAGCTCCGCCTTGCGCCAGCCGAGCAGGGGACGCAGCAGTGCGATCCCGGTGTCCTCAAGGCTGCCCTGCGCACGCACCCCGGCGAGCCCCGCAAGCCCGCTCCCCCGGTTGAGGCGCATCAGCAGGGTCTCGGCCTGATCGTCGGCATGATGGGCGGTGGCAATCGCGCCGAGCCCTCCATCCTGCGCCCACCGGGCCAGCGCCGCATAGCGTGCGGCGCGGGCCTGCGCCTGCACATTGCCGGGCGCGAGCGTCACCGCGAGGGGCGTGAAGGGAATGCCGCGCTCGCCCGCGATCCGCTCGACCAGCGCCACCTCGCCCGCCGCTTCGGCGCGCAACCCGTGATCGATGCTGGCGACAGCGATCCGTCCCGCCAAGGCCCTGTGTGCAAGCAGCAACAGCGCGAGGCTGTCCGGCCCGCCCGAAACCGCCAGACCCAGCGGACCGGCGCGTTCGGCCTCGGGCCACAGCGCCGCCAGATCGGCGGCGAAGCGCGCAGCCTCTAGCTGCACTTCACCTTGGCGCGGGTCGCCTGATATTCGGTCGCCAGACGGCCGGCGGCCACCAGCGGATAGGTCTCGGCGAATTCGGCCAGCGCGATGCAGGCGCGCTTGGTGTCCTTCATCGCGACCATCGATGCGCCGAGATAGAGCAGGCTGTCGGGCGCACGCTCGCCGGCCTTGTTGGTCTGGTAGTTCCGCAGGAACCAGCGCGCCGCATCCTCCGGCATCTTGTCGTCAAGGAAAGCGCGGCCCAGCAGGTTGCGCCCATAGCTGATCCTGGCATGGGTCGGGTACTGCTCGACATATTTGGTCAGCTGCTGACGCGCTTCGGGGAAGAAGCCGGCGCTCCACAGGCGAAAGCCATAGGAATATTCGTCATCGCCGACATCGGCGGTCTGGGGCTTGGCAATCGCCTGCACCGCCGCGAGACGAGCGGGACTGGGGGCTGTGGTGGCCGCGGCCGGAGCTGCTGGCGCGGTGGTCGCGGGCCGCGGCGCAGGCGGCGTCACGGCAGCCTGTACGGGCGGGCGAGCGGGCGTTGTCGCCGGGCCAGCCGCAGGCGCGCTTGCCGCCGGCGGCGTCGATGCGGTGAGGGTCGGAAGCGGCGCAGGCGCCACAGGCGTATTGGCCGCCGTCTCGAGCGCCGCCAACCGGCGCTCCATCAGCGAGAGCGCATTGGCCTGCTCCTCCGACCGCGCCGTGAGCGAACGAAGCTGGGTTTCGAGCGTTTCGAGGCGCAGGAGAATATCGGTCACGGGCGTTGCAGCCACCGTGCCGGAGGAAGCAGGCGCAACGGTCGGGGCTGAAGCCTGCGAACCCGGTGCGATCTGCGGCTCGAAGAACTTGCCGTCACCGCCCGAGAAGACCTTGCGCTGCAAGGCGCGCATTTCGGCCTCGATCTTCTTGAGCCGCGCCTCGGCACTTGCCTGGTCCTGCGCCGCCGCGGGAGCGGGGGCAGCGACGGCGACAATGCTCGCAGCGCTCGCGGCCATCAGAGCCGCGCCGGCGAGACGCAGGGAGATGGTCTTGACGGGGGTGTTCATGGCGGTTCGGGCTCCCAGGCTTGTGCTCGCGCCTCTCTCGCGCAGGGCACATGAACGTTGACCGAATCCCTGCCTCTTGCCGCTCTCCAAGTCGAGAGCGGCCAAGGGGCTAATCAACGGGAAAAAGACTTACTCGTTCAAAGCGTCGGTCGGTTGGGCCGCTGACGGCGAGGCATCCGGGACGGGCGCCGGCGCGGCGACAGGACGGCGGGCTGCCGGACGGCGGGCCGGGACGGTCTCGTTCGCCACCGGCGTCGCCGCGCCCGCCGGAGCAACGGCCCCGCGCGCCAGCAGGGCTGCCGCCGAGACCGGCGCGCCCGATATGGTCTGGGGCGTATCGGCGATGCGCGGAGCGGCCTGCCCGCCGATCGTTACAGTCAGCGCATCCGGCCGGCCGGTGCTGATACGCGGATCGCGCGCGGCGAGCGGAACCTCGACCGATTCCCCGCGCGCGAGCGTGCGTTCGGTGAGCCGCGCGCCGCCCTCCTCGAACAATCGCACCCAGATGCCATCCTCTGTCGCGGTGAGCACCACCGGACCGTTCGGCACGGGTGCCGGCGAGGGCAGCGTTGCGGCCGCGGACGGGGCGGTGGCGACAGGTTGGGGCGCAACCAGCGGGGCCGGGCCCGTCCCTGCGCCGAAATAGCTGCGATAGAAGGCAAAGGCACCGATCGCGAGGATCAGCACCGCTCCCGCAGCCGCCCAGGCAAGGCCCGATGACGGCAGGCGCGCGGGATCGCCCGGCGCCATGCCCGGCGCAGGCACAGTGCGGCGCATCGACCCGTCGGAGAGCTCGGCGCGCACCGCATCGGTGATCTCCGCAGGGTCCAGCCCCACGGCCTTGGCAAAGGTGCGCGAGAAGCCGATCGCATAGGCGCGCGAGGGCAGTCCCTCGAACTGGTCATTCTCGATCGCCTGAAGATGACGCAGCGGAATGCGGGTTTCGGCCGCGACATGGCGCAGGTCCACCCCCAGCGCCTCGCGCGCGGCGCGCAAGCGGGCACCGGGCGCCGAAGCGGTTGCACTGGAAGCCGTCTGTGCGCCGTTGGAGTTTTCGCTATCCATAAGACCCGAGTTTGCGCGCCTTCTTTTCCGGGGCATCGATGTGAAAGACTGGTGGAAGTTCGGCTACGGGACTCACCCGCAGGCGGGCATCCTGTCAAGCCGGGCCTTAGCACACTGCCGCAAGGGGCGCACGCCTCTCCGCATGGCCGACCTCAATCATATTCGATGTCGCGCGCATCGGCCCATGCCGCCAGTTCGGCGCGCAGGTTGCGCGAAGGATCGGCGAGCAAGGCGGTCATTGCAGCGGTCAGCTCGGCCAGATCAACCTTGCGCACCAGCTCCTTGATCGGCCCGACGGCGGCCGGCGTGATCGACAGGCGGCGATAGCCGATGCCCATCAGCGCCAGCGCCTCGAGCCGCCGCCCGCCCATCTCGCCGCACACGCCGATGTCGACGCCCGAACCGATGCTGGACTGCATCACGCGGCGCAGGAACCTCAGGATCGAGGGGCTGAGCCAGTCATAGCGCTCGGCCAGCTTCGGATTGGCGCGGTCGGCGGCGAACAGGAACTGGGTGAGGTCGTTGGTCCCGATCGAGAGGAAGCTGAGCCGCGGCAGGAGCAGGTCGAGCACCTCGGCAAGCGCTGGCACCTCCAGCATGGCGCCGAACCTGACGCTCTCGGGCAAGCGCTTCCTCTGCGCGCGCAGGAAGGCGATCTGCTCGTCGAAGACCTGCTTGGCGGCATCGAACTCCCACGGCTCGGAGACCATCGGGAACATCACATAGAGCGTCCGGCCTGCCGCCGCCTCGAGCAGGGACCGGGCCTGGATCTTCATCAGACCCTCACGCTCGAGCGCCAGCCGCAAGGCGCGCCAGCCCATCGCGGGATTCTCGTCCTGCGCGGCGATCTCCGAGGCGAGATAGGGCACTGACTTGTCGCCGCCGATATCCACTGTGCGGAAGATCACCGGCTTGTCGCCCGCCGCATCGAGCACGTCGCGGTAGAGCCGCGTCTGGCGCTCGCGCTGGGGCAGGGTCGCGGAAACGAGGAACTGGAACTCCGTGCGGAACAGGCCGACACCGTCCGCGCCGGTCATGGCGAGGGCGGCCATGTCATCGCGCAGGCCCGCGTTCATCATGACCTGAATGCGCGTGCCGCAGCGGGTGAAGGGCTCGACATCGCGCAGGCTGGCATAGGCGGCCTGCTTCTCGCGGCTCTTGGCGAAGCGCGCCTGGAAGGCGTCGGCGACCTGCGGCAGCGGGCGGACAATCGCGCTGCCGGCCGATGCGTCGAGCAGGATTTCGTCACCTTCCCGGATGGTGGTGCGGACCCCTTTGGTGCGGCCGATCACCGGCACGTTCATCGCCCGCGCGACGATCACCACATGGGCGGTGAGCGACCCCTCCTCGAGGATCACGCCCTTGAGGCGGCGCTTGTCATATTCGAGCAGCTCGGCCGGGCCGAGGTTGCGGGCGATCAGGATCGTGTCGCGCCGCAGGCCTTGCGAGGCCGCCGTGCCGACCTGGCCGGCGACGATGCGCAGCAAGCGGTTCGCAAGATCCTCCAGATCGTGCATCCGGTCGGCCAGCAGCGGATCGTCGATCTCGCGCATCCGCATCCGGGTGTGCTGCTGGACGCGCTCGATCGCGGCTTCGGCGGTGAGGCCTGAATCGATCGCCTCGTTGATGCGCCGCGACCAGCCCTCGTCATAGGCGAACATCTTGTAGGTCTCGAGCACCTCCTCGTGCTCGCCCCCCACGCCGAATTCGGCCTGACTGGCAAGGCTGTCGATCTGCTCGCGCATCTTGTCGAAGGCGCGGTAGACCCTTTCGCGCTCGGCCTCGATGTCCTGCGCCATGACCTGCGTGATCTCGACCCGCGGCTGGTGATAGACGGCAAAGCCCGCCCCCAGCCCCTTGACCAGCGTCAGGCCCGCCAATGTCTGCGGTCCGCTCTGCTCGGCGGTGAGGCCCAAGGCCTCTTCCTCATCGACCAGCTCGGCATTGGCGATCAGTTCGGACAGCACCATCGCGGTGGTCTGGAGCGCCTCGATCTCGACGTCCTCGTAGCGGCGCGGCTCGACATGCTGCACGCACAGCACCCCCACGGCACGCTCGCGGTAGACGATCGGCACCCCGGCGAAGGAGTGGAACTTCTCCTCACCGGTTTCGGGGCGGTACTGGAAGTCCGGGTGCGCCTTGGCCTCGGCGAGATTCAGCGTCTCGACCTTCCTGGCGATTTGCCCGGTCAACCCCTCGCCGATGGCCATGCGGGTGACGTGCACCGCGCTCTGGTTGAGGCCGCGGGTGGCGAAGAGTTCGAGCATCCCCTCGCGCAGCAGGTAGATCGAGCAGACCTCGCTCGACAGGCATTCGCCGATGATCTCGACGACCTGATCGAGCTTGCCCTGCGCGTGCATGCGCGAGGCCATCACCTCGGTGAGGCGCATGAGGATCTGGCGGGCGGCGGCGGCGGCGGTCATGACCATGCGGGCTTATTCATTCCGCACGGCAAATGCAAAAGGGCTGATGACGTATACCGCCCGCCCGTCAGGCGGCGGCGATCAGACGCCTGCAATCTCTTCCTTCAATCGCAGCTTCTGCTTCTTGAGGGACTGGATCGTCGCGGTATCGGGCACGGGGCGGGCCATTTCTTCGCGCAAGCGGGCCTCGAGGCCGGCATGCTTGGTCTGAAGGGCGCTGAGGTGGGAAGACACGGCGATCGATGCCATTATGCACTCTCCTGTCGAGCGGGGGCCTATCGAGCGGGGGGATGCCCCCGGAAAGGCGACTCGGCGCAATAGGCGGCCGGGCCGCAGATCCAGTGAAACCACACCCTCGCCGGCTTGCAAAGCAGGAATCCGTCCGGGATCGACGTATCCGTGCAACTACGCGGCAAACCGTGGCACGGCGCGCCTGGGACCGCAGCGATCTGTGCAAATCCGGCTTACAAAACCCGGCAGGAACGCGTAGCGGAGTGCGGGCATTTTGCGCGCCGGCAGCACGAACAGGGCGCGCCGTCCGCAACGAAGGGATCAGGGGCACAGATGACCGAGCAGGAGCTGCGCAAAAGGCTCGAATTGCTCAAGACCGAGCATCGCGACCTCGACGCTGCGATCAACGCCTTGAGCGAGGCGGCACGGGGCAGCGCCTCGGCCGACATGCTCCAGATCGCCCGCCTCAAGAAGCGCAAGCTGCGCCTCAAGGACCAGATCGCGATCATCGAGGATACCCTGCTTCCCGACATCATCGCGTGAGCGGCTGCGAGTTGTTCCCTGTAGGGACGGACAAAAAAATCACTTGGAAGTTAACCATCGGGCAATAGCCGGCGCGCCGCATCGGGCGTAGTCTTGCGCGCATCATGGCCCGCCCGTCCAATCTCTCGCGTCCGATCATCGAGGCGCTCTACACCGAAGCGCTGCTGCTGGCCGACGATGTGCGTGCGATGTTCGCCGCAGGGGTGCGCGAGCCGCTGCCGGGCGAGGACGCCTTCGCCCGCCTCGCGCTCTCGACCGAGGGCCTCAAGACCACCACCCGCATGATGCACATCCTCGCCTGGCTTCTCAACCAACGCGCTCTTTTTTCAGGGGAAATCTCCGAAAGCCAGGTGCGCCTCCACGGTGCTCTCCCGCCCGACAGGGGTGCGGATGCGGACCAGCTCGCCCTGCTCGCGCCCGAGGTCCGCGCGCTGATTGCCGAGACCGAGCGCCTCCACCAGCGCATTGCCCGGCTCGACGAGGCATGGCGCCAGCATTTCGACCTGGCATCGCCCGCGCGGGCCTTCCAGGAACGGATCAGCCGGGCATTCGGACGGCTCGGCTAGGCACGCCCAAAGGCTGCGTGTTTCACGTGAAACACCGTTTTGCCACGCGGCTACCACGGGCCTGAACGGGTCTGGAAGGGGTCTGGCAGGGGTCTGGACCGCGCTGGCACCGGCCAGATGCCCGCCTCAACGCATCGGCCCTGCGCGCCCCCTCACGCCGCCGCCAGAGCCTTGCGCCATGCCGCCAGCCGGGCCTCGCGCAGGCTGCCCTCCATCTGCGGCTCGAACCTGCTCAGCCGCCCGCGCATCGCCGCGCAGGCCGCTGCAAGGTCGGCATAGAGCCCCGCCCCGGCCGCCGCGAGCATCGCCGCCCCGAGCGCCGTCGTCTCGACAAAGCCCGGTCGTTCGACCGTCACCCCGAGGATGTCGGCCAGATCCTGCGCCATCCAGTCATTGGCCGCCATACCGCCGTCGATCCGCAAGGTCTGCCACGGCGCGCCGTCGGCGGTGAAGGCGGCGCACAGGTCATGGGTCTGGTGCGCCATCGCCTCCAGCGCGGCGCGCGCCAGCTGGGCCTTGCCGCTCGCAAAGGAAAGCCCGGCGACCACCCCGCGCGCCTCGGCCCGCCAATGCGGTGCCCCGAGCCCGGCAAGCGCAGGCACGATCACCACCCCGCCGGAATCGGGGATCGAGCGCGCCAGCGCCTCGGTCTCCGAGGCGACCTCGACGATCCCGAGCGAATCCCTGAGCCACTGGACAAGGCTCCCCGCGACGAACACCGAGCCCTCGATCGCATAGGTGCGCTCGCCCTCGCACTGGGTCAGCACCGTGCCGAGCAGGCG
>JACCDK010623244.1_pt1 | contig 12092 bp, 11 predicted proteins | sample 7445871 | NCBI WGS metagenome assembly JACCDK01 (sample SAMN15323436, study PRJNA562643) | freshwater metagenome | isolation source: river surface water | place: USA:Blue River Watershed | collected 2017-08-15
ATCTTCTTGATACAAAACGCATGCTTGCCCAGGAGAAACACCCTTATAGCCATCATATAACATCACTTGGGCATAGTTATCTGCCAAAACCTCAACTTTTGCCGCAATTGGCATATGTCCGGATCTAATCTTAACGCTGCATTCTATAACATCACCTACAGCTGCGTCCTTGAGCCAATTCATCTCTTTCACTTTAATTGTAAATGTCTTTAAATCTTCTTCATAACCAACAATGACAGCGTTGTCATCCTTAGATATTGCAATGACATAAAGCGGCTTATCAGCTGCTATACCAATGCCTTTTCTTTGCCCTACTGTAAAGCCTATAATACCATTATGCCTACCAAGCGGTGTGCCATCCTTAAAGATGATATGACCAGACTCAAAAGACTCAGGGCTATACTTCCTAATAACGCTAGCATAATCCCCATTTGGCACAAAGCATATATCCTGACTATCAGGCTTATCAGATATATTGAGGTCAAAATGCTTTGCAAGATGCCGTGTTTCAATCTTACTTAACCCACCAATTGGAAAATGTAAAAACTCTAGCTGCTCTTTAGTCGTGGCAAAAAGAAAATAACTTTGATCCTTATTATGCTCATACCCTCTATAAAGATGCACCCCTTCTTTATCTTCCACCCTTCTTACATAGTGCCCCGTAGCCATTCTATCGGCACCCAAATCCTTGGCCGCTTTTAGCAAATCTTTAAATTTAACCCTTTGGTTGCACCTTACACATGGAATAGGCGTTTGGCCCTTGTTATACGTGCTTACAAAATCATCGATGACAGCTTGCTGAAAGATACTTTCATAATTTAGCACATAATGCCGAATACCTATTTTCTCCGCAGCTTCAGATGCATCATATATATCTTGCCCCGCACAACAAGCACCCTTTTTTTGCAACATCATACCATGGTCATAAAGCTGCAGTGTTACACCTATCACTTCATGCCCCTGATGATGCAATAAAGCTGCTACAGTAGAGCTATCAACCCCACCTGACATTGCGACCACTACCCTTTGTTTGCTATATTTAAGCAATTCTACTTTGCTCATTATTTCAATAATATTATTATCCATATCCACTATCTCAAAATCAAAAATAAATCATCGCCTTCTATTTTAATGCTGCCAAATTTCTCTAATACATTCATACCCAGCAAACATGTGCCGCCCCCTTTTGCTATACCAATAACTACATCATTGATCAAAAAATTCCCAATCTTCATATTGACTTCTTGTTTTGCAATCATCATCCCACCATTTGCAGTAGCAACACTATGGATATATTCCAAATCTCCTGCATTAATATTAGTGCCTCTGAGATCTGATTCATAAATTAAAGCGTTTGTAGCGCCCGTATCTATCAAAAAATTCATTTTTTTACCATTAATTGCAACGTCAATATAAAAATGACCGTCCATTTTCTGTTTGATCACTATCTCTTTTTCCCCATTCTGCATATACGTCCCTAAAAAAAGCTCTTTTTTTAAAATTTTCTGCACATCTAAACTATACCCAACAACAAAAAATGCACCAATAATACACCATATTAAAAAAGATCTAACCCCTTCTGTCCACTTCCACTGCCTACTTGCTGCAAATCTTGCAACAAACAATATAAGAAGTATCAGTAAATATATAAAGTTCGCAGCTTGATTATCACTCATATCACATATACATCCCTCCATTTACATCCAGAACTGCACCAGTAATATACCGCGCTTCATCAGATGCCAAAAAAACAGCTGCTGATGCAATATCTTGGGGCACACCAAAAGCTTTGAGCGGTATCTTTGATAATAGATTTTCTTTGACAGCATCCTTCAGTCCATCTGTCATTGGTGACTGTATAAACCCAGGAGCTATAGCATTGACTGTGATATTTCGCATAGCCCCTTCCAATGCTGCTGATTTTATCATACCAATGGCACCAGCTTTGGCTGCTGCATAATTTGTTTGTCCAAAATTACCACACCTTCCAACAACTGATGAGATATATATAATTCTACCATATCTATTTTTATTCATCAATTTCATCGCTTCTCTGATTATAATAAACGGTGCTTTTAAATTTATGTTAATCACATCATCAAAATCTTTATCATCCATTCTAATCATCAAATTATCCTTTGTAATACCAGCATTACACACCACAATATCAAGCCCTCCACAAACTTGCTGCGCACTTGCCACAAGATTGCTACATTGCTGCATATCACTTAAATCTGCTTTAATTACAAACACTCTACTCCCAAGCTCTGCCTTAAGATTCTCAAGCGCCTCGATTTTTGTCCCTGTAATTACAACTTCCGCTCCCATCCTATGCATTTGCCTTGCAATCTCAGAACCTATGCCACCACTTGCACCTGTAATTAATACCTTCTTATTCAACAAATTAAACATTCAAAACCTCTATTATTGATTAGCGTGATATAAGTATATCATACTAATAACTAGGTGTTAAGTGCTGGGAGCAAAATATTTTATAAATTTTTTTCTTCTTTATATTGCTGATGTAACATTTTATATTCCTGCCCATTTTCTAAAAGGTCTAAATGCGTACCACATTCTTTAACTACACCATCTGAAATCACATATATTAAATCAGCACTTTCTATTGTAGAAAGTCTGTGGGCTATGACGATTGTTGTCCTGCCTTTTTTTAAATATTCAAGGGCCATTTGCACTTGTTTTTCCGCTATCATATCAAGTGCAGATGTTGCCTCATCCAAAAGCAATATAGGTGCATTTTTCAGCATAGCACGTGCAATTGCAATACGCTGCCTTTGTCCCCCAGATAATTTCACACCTTGCTGCCCAATCTGTGTATTATAACCATTTGGCAAATCCACTATAAAATCATGTGCTGCTGCAAGCATTGCTGCATCTATTATATCTTCTTGCGTCGCCTCCAGCTTTCCATATCTAATGTTTTCTAATATCGTATCATCAAATAAGGTAATCTCTTGACTGACTATACCTATAAGGTTTCTAAGAGTATGTAAGGGCAAGGATTTGATATCATGATGTGCAATTGAAATGGCCCCAAAATCAGGATCATACATCCGCTGCAACAAGTTAAAAATAGTGGTTTTCCCACTTCCAGAGCTGCCAACTAGTGCCACTGTTTTTCCTTCTGGTATAGTAATGTTGATCCCATCCAATATCTGCTTACTGCTTTTATAGGAAAAATAAATATTCTTAAAAATTATGGTATAATCAGAAAATTCAGATATCAGAACTTGCCCTTGATTATCTTGAATTTGCGGCTTTTCATCTAAAATTGAAAACACCCTACCAGCGGCTGTCAAACCATCTTGCAAAGTAGTGCTTAAGTTAGAAAGCGATTTAAGAGGTTTATAGAGCAACAATATTGATGTGATAAATGAAAAAAATGCACCAGGACTTGTATCACCAGAAATAACTTGGCTTCCTCCATAGCTTATCACCACTGCAACTATTATCCCGCATATCATCTCCATCATAGGCGATGGCAATGACTCTATCAAAGAAGCTTTATGATGCGTGCCTAAAAACTTATCCATAATCTTTTTCGCCCTTGAAATCTCATATTCTTCTCTACAATATGATTTAATGATTTTAATGTTTTGAAATGTTTCATCTAAGCGAACAGTAAAATCAGCCATTTCCTCCTGCATACATCTGGCAACCTTCTTCATTTTTTTGCCCAAATATCGCAGCGGAAATATTGCAATTGGCAGCACGAGCAAAGCTATAAGTGCAAGCTGTTTGCTTTGATATACCATCACTGATACAAGACCTATGACAGTAAACAAATCCACTATTAAACCACTTGTAAAGTCTGTGACTATTTTTTTTATAGCATTTATATCATTAGTAAATCTTGATATTAAGTTGCCAGATGGATGATCTGTTAAAAATTCCATATCTGAATATATTAGATGACCATATAACTCTATCTGCATTTGTGATAGGATGCTTTGCCCAACTATTTTCAATTTTGTACTCTGATAAAATGTAGCAATGCATTTGATAATTGCATTTATTATCACCGCCAGAGGAATTAGATATAACATCGTTTCATCTTGCTTAAAGAATATGTCATCCAAAGCTGGTTGCATTAACCAAGCATTAATTGCCGTGCTAATTGAGACTATAATCATACAAAATATGGCAAAAAGTATTGTCCGTTTTTTATCCAAAACATATCTAGACAAAATTCTACACATCAGATAAGTGGATTTTTCATATTGCTTATGTCTATTTACATCTTGATGCACACTATTACTCCACTATTTTTTTCCAAATTTCTCGAAGTAAAGACTGATTTGCCTTTCTTCTGGCTATAATCTCTTCATCATCAATAGCCACATCATCTTCTTGAGTCTTTTGCTCTATTTTTGGGACATCATCATATTTTTTCTTCCACTTTTTCTTATTTTGCTTTTCATCTATCTCAGAAGGCGCAACATTTGCAACAGTATTACTTGACTCATCAACTTGTTTATCTTTATTTACCTTGTTACGTCTTTTCTTATTTTTATTCTTCTTTGGAACAATAGTATTTGCTTTAACTTCTATATTTTCTGCGACTTCTTCCACAATTTCATCAGTAGATGCACTAATATTAGATAATGCTTTCACACTCTTGTTATGGGATGCATCTATTGATTTTTCAACAAAGAATCCATCTCCCCCAGCTGCTTCATCAACTTTAACAACCACATTACCTATAAATTTATCATCTAAAGCAGACAATTCTTTTCGCATGTAATTTAGCATATACGATGCAACTTCACTGCACACAAATACCGTGATTTGAGTCACAGCAGGAACAATCTCTTTTTCTATCGCTTTAAGTATTGCAAGTGCAGTAGCCTTGCTTTGCCTTATCACACCCCTACCTTGACAGTGCCCACATACCAGGGTATTGGCTTCTATAAAGCTATACTTTGTTCTTTGTCGCGACATTTCAAGCAATCCAAAATAGCTGATCTTACCTATCTGTATTCTGGCCTTATCTTTCATCAGGGCTTCTTTTAAGCTTTTTTCTACTGCTTTCTTATTGCGCCTTTCATCCATATCAATAAAGTCTATGACTATTAAACCAGATAAATTTCTTAAAATGAGTTGTCTAGATATTTCGATCGCAGCCTCTATATTGGTTTTGACAGCTGTATCTTCAATATTTCTTTCGGAAATAGTTCTGCCAGAGTTCACATCTATTGTAACTAGTGCCTCTGTCTGATTAATGACTATATATCCACCAGATTTAAGCTCCACCCTATTGCTGTATAGTTGTGCAATCTGCTCATCTACCTGATATTTAGCAAAAAGAGATTGCTTGCCATTAAAAAGCTTGAGCTTATGGACATGTTTGGGCAACAAGGCAGACATAAATTCTTTAGCATCGTTATATGCCTTTTTCCCCTGCACTAATATTTCTGCTATATCGTTATGATATACATCTCTAATTGTTTGCTTGATTACATCGCTTTCTTCATAAATAAATGTAGGGGCATGTGATTTAATTGTATGACCTCTAATTTGGTCCCATAATGTTTGTAAATATGCACAATCTCTGTGAATTTCTTGCTTAGTTTTAAATGACCCAGCCGTTCTGATGATAATAGAACCAGTAATGCTAAGCTCTTCTGCAACTTCTACAGAAAGTTTTTTCAGCCTACTTCTATCTGCTGGATCGGAGATTTTTTTTGATACACCACCACCTTTTGTGGCATTTGGCATGAGCACACAATATCTTCCAGCAAGGGATATATATGTTGTTAAAGCAGCCCCCTTGTGACCTCTTTCCTCTTTTTCAACCTGCACTAACAGAACTTGCTCTTTTTTTATGACTTCTTGTATTTTGTATCGTTTATATATCTCTGATTTATGAGGAATGTTTTCTGCCTCTAAGTTCGATACTATCTCTTCATCTACTTCTTCATCCTCAACAACAGCAGTATCAACACTTTCATCGTGATTAATTGCCTTAGCAGTTTTACTCATCTCTTCTAATAGCTTCTCTCTGTCAGAAACAGGGATTTGATAATAATCCGGATGAATTTCTGAAAACGGCAAAAATCCATTCAGACCATCGCCATAATCAATAAATGCTGCTTGCAAAGAAGGAACTATACTTACAACTTTTGCAAGATAAATATTATTGTTTTTAGATCTTTTATCCGAGTTTTGCGAATCTATAGATTCTATTTTTCCTTCATTCAAAGATACTACAACTGTTTCTTTTTCATTTGTTGCATCTATTAATATTAACTGTGTCATTAACTACCACCTTACAATAAAATAACTTTCTCATATAGCTTATTTTTAAAAGCGTGATAATAAGCAAAAACACGCCATCAAGCACTTTTTCAGCACTTAACCATTCAAACCTAATTTAAGCAAAACAGCATCTCTTAAGCTTCTATTTACATCAACATAAGAATTTGCAACTGGATATGCCTCAAAATCCTTCAGCAAGACAGCATAAGATAATGCTATTAACTCATTAACAAACCTTTGATGCTTTTTGCTTTTTTCCAAAACATCAGCGTAAATATAGGTTTTTTTACCAAACACTACACTCTCAGCACACATTGATATAGAATCACCAGTAACAATTACACACTCGCTACAAGATAGCATACCAAAGTATGGGTTCTCATCTACAGATCCGTATTCATAAAAATAATAAGGAATTTCCAATTTTGCAAGCATATCTTTTACTATCGCCATATTACTAGCGCTGGTTCTGCGACTAGCAGTGACCAATAAGCCCGCTCCCAAGGTTTTGGCAAGCTTTCCTGTTTGATTAAGCAAGTCTATTATATGTGATTCTTGAAACTTTATATTCTTGGAATCCCCTCCAATGAAAAGTGCTACTTTCAATTGGGGTAGATAATTCCAAAAATCCTTCCAATATGATAACATCTGCTTCTTTTCATCTTGTGAAAAATAAGCAATTGCCCCATCAAAAACCAAAACATTAGATATGTTACGCTCAAATAAATCGTGCTTTGGCAAAAGCACTAAATCAAAATGAGCAAAACTCATTTGCGGATCTAGTATTTGTATTGTTTTTGCAGTTGGAAAATAAGATTTTTTCAAGAGCCTAGACACCCTTGCAGCTCTTCGACCTGATGATATCACAACATCAGGCTTAGGAGCCAATATAAGCTCTTGCAGCAATGCCCTATCTACTGATAATTTATCAAACACAGACAGAAAATTAGGCGTTTTGACAAAGCACGTATATTTCAAATCCTTTTTAATATAATCCCACGACATAATATTAGCCAAAGCTATAGCCTGCTTTACACTGCCTATTCTTTCATCACACAAAACCCACACAATCATCATTACGCCGCAGCACATGAGTCGCCAGGAGATCTTCTCTTCCTTTCTTTCCTAACAGGCCTCAAGAGGCTGTGGTCACCCATCCCAGTTGATAATTTAAGTTTCATATACTGCTCTATAGTTTGGGATAACGATGTCAGATTTCCAGTAAAAAAATGGTCGCCTTCCAAAACCTGATACTCAACATTTGAATGTTTTTGCTTGGCTAATTTCTCATATAGAGTTGATACATCAGCTTCTTTTGCTATTAAATCTGAAGAGCCCGCAACAACAAGACCGTGCGTTGGACAAGGTGATAAAAAGCTAAAATCATAAGAAGATGCAGGTGGAGCAACAGAAATGAAGCCATCCAAATCAGGACGCCTCATTAGCAATTGAAGTGCTATCCATGCACCAAAAGAGAATCCAGCAACCCAGCAACTTCCATGATCTGGGAATTGATTTTGCAACCAATCCAGCATAGCAGCAGCATCAACCAACTCGCCTACGCCATTGTCATACTTACCCTCAGAGTTCCCAACACCCCTAAAATTAAACCTTAATACTGAACATCCAGCCCTTTGTAGTGCATGGAAAATTTCATATGCAACTTTATTATTCATAGTGCCACCATGCAGTGGATGCGGATGCAAAACCAATGCTATCGGGGCATTAGGCTCCTGCGATTTGAACAACCTCGACTCTATTCTACCGCTAGGCCCAGGCACCATAATTTCTTGCAACATAACACCTCCTTCTTAATTCCTACTTGACAAATAGGAATTGCAATTTTATCATTAATATCAAACACCAAGTTATTGTAGCACACTTGTGGCAAAATAACACTAAATTTTTTAAAGGCATCAGAGTTTTTATTATGATACTCACAACAAAAGCTAGATCCGCTGTAATGGCCATGCTTGATATTACAATATACGGCACTCAAAAACCTGTGAGCATCTCTGATATAGCTAAAAGACAAGAGCTTGACCCTGGATATCTTGAGCAAATTTTCATCAAACTGAAAAATGCTGGTCTTGTTGCTTCATTTCGCGGGCCATATGGCGGATACAAACTTTGCAACAATGCTGACGACATTAAGATATCAACCATTATGCTGGCCGTAGATGAAGCAGCAAAGGCCACAAGGTGCACTAGCCATGAAGGCTGCATGAAGGATAAATCTGTGTGTATATCCCACAAACTATGGAGCGATCTTGAGGATACGATAATGGCATATTTTTCGGCTATCACTTTGGGCTCTATCTGCAATAATTCTTGTGCGTCTAAAACAATAGACCTTCACCACAAATCATGAGGTCAAAGATGGATTTCAAGAAAAACAAAAATTATTGCTATCTTGACTATAATGCAACAACACCACTGTTGCCAGATATTGCAATCAAAATGCTCGAAATTTCTAATGCACCATTAAACTCATCTGCAATCCATTGTTATGGCAGAGAAGCAAAGCATATATTAGATAATGCCAGAAAATGTATATCGGAACTTATTAATATACAACACACCCATGCTTTAATTTTCACATCCAGCGCAACAGAAAGCAATAACTTAGCAATTAAAGGGCTTGCTAGTACACATAAAATAATCACTGCTCCATCAGAGCATTTATCTGTGCTTTCAATATGTGACAACCATTTAATCGCAGTAAACAATATGGGACTTGTTGATTTAGATAATTTAGAAAATATATGCAAAGCCCAAAATACACCCTTCCTTATATCTGTGATGATGGCAAATAATGAAACTGGCATAATTCAGCCTGTCAAAGAGATTGCAGAAATTGTCCATAAATATAATGGCCTCTTTCATACTGATGCGTCTCAAGCCCTGGGGAAAATAGCACTTGATGTAGATGACTTAAACATTGACCTTATGTCTATCTCAAGTCATAAAATAGGAGGACCGCTAGGTGTTGGCGGGTTAATTGTGCGTAAAAGCTTAGATATATCACCCATGATTAATGGCGGAGGACAGGAATTTGGGTATAGGGCAGGCACTCAAAATATTGCCAGCATACATGGTTTTGCTGCAGCATGTAAAATAGTAATGCAAAGACGTGATGAATATTTCAGACGAACAAAAAGGTTAATCTCATTGCTAGAAGACAAAATAAAAGCGCTTTCTAAGAATACAGTTATTTTTGCATCTGATGCAGAAAGGATAAGCAACACTAGCTCTTTTACAATGCCGGGAGTTTTGAGTGAGACGCAGGTAATGCATTTTGATATCGATGGATTTGCTGTAAGCGCAGGATCAGCTTGTTCTTCTGGCAAAATTGCAGCCCCTTACGTGCAAATGAGCATGGGCTTTGATGCTGATATAGCACGCACAGCACTTAGGGTATCAATAGGGTTTGAGACTATTATTGATGAAATTGATGCATTTTTTGAGTCTTGGAAAAAGCTATATATTAAAACTTGTAAATAAAAAGGAGTAATAAAAATGTCAGAATTAAATTTGCCTATATATATGGACTACCAGTCAACAACACCAACTGATCCTGATGTGGTTGCAGCTATGATGCCATATCTAACAGAAATGTTTGGCAATCCTCATTCAAGAAATCATAAGTTTGGTTGGGATGCAGAGGATGCAGTAGAAGAAGCCAGGATCTTGGTTGCCAATTTAATTAATGCAGATGCAAAAGAAATTATTTTCACATCTGGGGCAACAGAAAGCAATAATTTGGCCATTGCTGGTGTAGCAAAATTTTACAAAGATCAAAGAAACCATATCATTACAACTACAACAGAACATAAATGCGTTTTAGATGCAACAAGGCATCTTGCAAAAGATGGTTTTGAAATTACTTATCTCCCCGTTCAAAATAATGGTATAATAGATTTGCAACTATTGAAAGATTCTATTACACCACAAACTTTAATGGTCTCAATTATGGCCATTAACAATGAGATTGGCGTCATTCAGCCTCTGAAAGAAATTGGTGAAATTTGCAGAAATAATAATGTCTTTTTTCATACAGATGCAGCACAAGCATTTGGCAAAATTCCACTGGATATAAAGGATATGAAAATAGATTTAATGAGTATATCAGGGCATAAAATCTATGGTCCTAAAGGAATAGGTGCCTTATTTGTTGGCAAAAATCCAAGGGTTCGATTAGTGCCGTTAATTCATGGAGGTGGCCAAGAACGGGGCATGCGCTCTGGCACTCTACCAACGGCTTTGGTTGTAGGGCTTGGAAAAGCATCAGCTATTGCTCAAGAAAAAATGAAACTAGAATATCAGAGATTACAATCTTACTTTGATTACTTTTTATCAAAAATGATGCAAATTCCGAAAGTTTACTTAAATGGTGATAAAACAATGAGGTATCCAGGCAATATTAATCTTAGCTTCTCATGCATTGAAGGTGAATCCATGATTGGAGCTATTAAGAACGTAGCAGTATCTTCTGGCTCTGCATGCACATCTGCATCTCTTGAACCATCATATGTTTTGCGTGCCATTGGTGTGGATGAAGAATTAGCTCATACATCAATACGTTTTGGAATAGGGCGTTTTACAACAAAAGAAGAGCTAGATTTTGCAATAGAGAATGTGACGCAAGCTGTAATAAGACTTAGAGAGATGAGTCCGTTATGGAGTATGCTGCAAGAAGGCATAGATTTAAAAACAATACAGTGGGCAGGACATTGATTTTTTCAACAATTAATATATAAATTAATAGAGGTATTTAATGGCATATAGTAAGAAAGTAATTGAGCACTTTGAAAATCCTAAAAATATTGGATCTTTTCCAAAAGATGAGCAAAATATAGGCAGGGCAATCGTAGGTGCACCATCATGTGGAGATGTGATGCAGCTAGAAATTAAAGTTAACCCTGAAACTGGTAAAATTGAAGATGCGAAATTTAAAACATTTGGCTGCCTTTCTGCGATTGCTTCAAGCTCATACACAACTGAATTATTAAAAGGAAAAACATTGGATGAGGCATCTCAAATTACTAATGCCAACATTGCAACAGAATTAAGCTTGCCGCCTGTAAAAATACACTGCTCCGTTTTAGCTGAAGAGGCGGTGGAGAAGGCAATTGAACATTATAAACAGCACAATAAAAACTCATGAACATTATAAACGTTACAGAAGCTGCAACAAAGCGGATTATTGAGTTAATGTCTTTAGATGTTACGAATGCTATTGGCATAAAAATTGGTATAAAGCAGGGTGGATGCTCTGGCTTATCTTATACTTTTGAATACACTCAAGTTGCCTCTCATGGTGATGAGGTGCTAAATATAGACAGCTCAGATTTCAAACTTATTATTGATAGCAAAGCTATAATCTTCATCATAGGAACAACTTTGGACTATTCCGACAGCACATTAAAATCGGGGTTCATATTCATTAATCCTAATGAAACTGGAAGGTGTGGTTGTGGCTCTTCTTTTAGCACCAAATAAAAATGTTTCACGTGAAACATTTTACCTCTTGCACAACCCAAGAGGCACTTGCGCACTAACCTCTATCAAGGGGTTAGTGCATTTGGCGCATGCCAAACCTTCTAATCCAGTATAGCAGCAGTTAAGTAGTTATCATTATCGGGAAATGTAAAATGTTTGTGAGCGTTCAGGGATTTTTATAGTAACGCCTGAACGCTCACTTTGTTATAGCTAAAGCAGTATAAAATGGCTATGAAAATCAAGTCTTTTCTCGTAAATTTTTAACTATTTTTCAGCAGGAATATTGATATATTGCAATGATAAAATTGGTA
>JACCDK011105041.1_pt1 | contig 12091 bp, 9 predicted proteins | sample 7445871 | NCBI WGS metagenome assembly JACCDK01 (sample SAMN15323436, study PRJNA562643) | freshwater metagenome | isolation source: river surface water | place: USA:Blue River Watershed | collected 2017-08-15
CAAATTCGAACCATCGCACGAGCATAAGGACCGTAACTGGTTTTTTGAAGCGAGACTTGATTGGTGATGGCTGCTCCATCGACTAACCATCCAATTGCACCAATGTCGGCCCAATTTAAGGTAGGGTAGTTAAATACGGAGGCATATTTTGCCTTTCCAGCGTGTAAGGCTTCAATGAATTGATCTCGACTAACACCCAATGTTTCAGCTGCTGAATAAAGGTATAATCCATGTCCACCTTCATCTTGAATTTTAGCCAATAATATTTTTTTTGCTCGAATACTAGGAGTTCTGGAAAGCCAATTGCCTTCAGGTTGCATTCCGATTACTTCTGAATGGGCATGTTGAGAGATTTGTCGAATTAAATTCTGGCGATACGCTTCTGGCATCCAATCTCTTGGTTCGATTTTTTCTTCTCGTTCAATTTTTCCTTCAAAAATCTCAAGAAGTTCTTGTTCTGTTTTGACTTGTTCTTTTATCATAGAAGTTTTGTTATCATTAAATGCAATTAAAAAATAGTCTAACAAAGTAACAAAAGAGGAAAGCTTTAAAATATGACTGATAAAACAAAAAAAACTGATAATTGTCATTATTTGATTTATGTAACTCTTGCTACATTTACATTTGGTAAAAATCGTATTTTTGTCCTAAATTTTAGATCTTATGTCAGCCTTCACCGAAAAATTAAACAGCATCATTAAATTTAAATGTCCGCGTTGCCACGAAGGAGATTTTTTCACCCATAAAACGTACGATTTAAAACATTCGGGAGATATTCATTTGCATTGCAGTCATTGTGGTTTGAAATATGAAAAAGAGCCTGGTTTTTATTACGGTGCCATGTATGTTTCTTATGCCTTAGGTGTGGCATTATTTGTCACTTTATGGGTGTCTTTTAATTTATTTTTCGTTAATTTGAACGTGTGGATACAAATTGTAACAATTTCCATTGCATCAATTGTATTAACACCCTACTTATTTGCTTTATCAAAGATCATTTGGGCAAATATGTTTATCAAATACGATGCAAATGCAAGAAAGAGAAAAGAATATTGAAGAAGCCATAGGTTATTTTTTAGAAGAAGAGTTAGTTGCTGAAATAAAAAAAATAGCACAAATTCGATCCGTAGAAAAGGGAGAGGTGATTGTAACCCCCGGTGAAAGTCTGCCATTCATTCCAATTGTTATTAGCGGTAGTTTAAAGATTTCTCGCGAAAATGAAGATGGTGAAGAATTACTGATGTATTATATTGAAGGTGGAGATTCCTGTGCCATGTCAATGCAATGTTGTGTGAGAAAAGTAGCCAGTGAAGTGAAAGCGACGGTTGTGGAAGATGGCGAATTACTTATGATTCCAACAGATTTTATTGAAAATTGGTTGGATCGCTATAAATCTTGGCGTAATTATGTTTTGCAAAGTTACCATACTCGAATGATTGAGTTGATGGAAACCATTGATGAAATTGCATTTAAACGTTTGGATGAACGATTAATCAAATACCTCAAAGACCAAGCAAAATTGCAAGGTTCTTTAGAAATCAAACATACACATCAGCAAATTGCTGAAGATTTACATTCTTCTCGTGTGGTGATCTCAAGGTTATTGAAGCAACTGGAAGTGAAAAAGGAAATTCAAATTAAACGCGGTGCCATTGTCATTGCCTCGTTGTAAGTGATTTTAAATAAATCGAATCAATTCCGGCTTTCTTTTATCTTCATTGAAAACGGTCGATTTTAATTGATGGTCGGCAATGAATTGAATTTCAGGTATTACCCTCAAATATTCCTTGCAGCTTGTTCTAATTTTTTCGATTAAATCTTCATTTTTGCTCTTTTCAGAAAGTAAAACGGTTAATTGATGTTCTGTTGATTGGGTATTCACTTTAACTTGGTACAAACCTATTTCTTCAATGGAATTTAATGCAGCAAAAATACTGTTAGGGAAGAGGGTAGTTCCTTTAAATTTGATCATTTGATTCTTTCTTCCAACGATAGAACTTAATCGAGTGGTATCTCTTCCGCAACTGCATTTGGTATAATATACGTGAGCTAAATCTCCGGTTTTAAAACGTACAAGCGGAGTACCTTCAACCCCTAAGGTAGTTACGACTATTTCTCCTAATTCACCTTCTTGAGCATGCTGATCGTCCTCACGTATGACTTCCAAGTAAATTAAATCTTCATTGGTATGGTAACCTTGATGCTGAGGACATTCTGTAAATGCAGTAGCCATTTCGGTGGACGCATAGGTTGAAAATAATGCTACGTTCCAGCGATCGGTAATTTTCTTACCCAATTGATTCAATTCGAAATGAAGGTCTCGTATGGGTTCTCCAATACAAACAATTGCTTTTATCGATGTTTCGTTAAGGTTGATGTTTTTCGCTTCAGCGTATTCGATAAAACGAGGAATGAAAGATGGTACTGCAATTAAATAAGTGGGATGGTAGTTTAAGATCGCATTCAGCTGCATGTTGAGCACTCCAGGACCAACGCGGATCATACCTGCGTCCATTTTTTGCACACCTAGATAATAAGCTAATCCGGCCATGAACTGTTTATCGATGGTTGTCATCAATTGAAACACGTCCTCTGAAGTTGCTCCTGTCAATTGCAACGAATCTGCTTCATTTTTAGCTAGTCGTTCAAGATCATGTTTACTCAAGTATAGGGTAACCGGTTTGCCTGTTGTACCTGATGTCGTGACAAATTCTGCAATTTTTGATTTGGGAATGGCTCGAAAGGCTTCATTTTGTTCCGCAAACTGCTGTTTGGTGGTAAAGGGAATTTGAAAAAAATCGTTCGTAGCGATTGCATCTTGCCATGCTGTCCAATTTTGATAAAAGGGACTGTGTTGAGCGCAATAGCTTAGTGCTTTTTGAAGAGCTTCGGATTGATTTTTTTTGATTAGCATTTAATACGTACGATTTAATTTAAGTTCAATTTCCTTTTTAACTTGTTTGGAAGGTAAAACTTTCGTGAGGGCTTTTTGGTAATAAAAACCCGCCATTTGTTTTTGTTGTTTTTTCAAGAAGTAATCGCCTAACAATTCATAAGTGTGATAATACGAACCATTCTGGGAAATAAACACCTCAATTTCATTAGGAGTTAACGCAAGTGGTTTTCCAAAGGTGACGAATTTAAAAATTCGTTGTTTGGTTTTTTTGAACGCTAAAAATTGTTGAAAAGCCTCGGTTTTTACAAAAGGGTCTTCTTCAATGCGAATCTGCGTATGATAGGTTTTAGGATTTTTAAAGAATTCACGAAGTTGATAACCTTTGAATGCACCCAATTGAAAAGGAGGAGTACTGATCCAAAAAACGCATGATTCTGGTTGCATAATCACACTATGATGTGCAATCAATTGATTTAAGGCTGCTGGATTTCCCATGCCCAATGTATCGTTTTTCTTCCCGTATTGATTCCTTAGTATTAAGGCGACATCGATCGGGTTCAATTTTTTCTTTTGATTTAACAATTCTTGCACGCGCGTAAAGCGATTTTTACTGTCTGAGTTTTGGATATTGTCTTGGTTTACAGGGTCGTTTTGAAAAGCATTGGATTGAAAATGATTCGAACAAATTACTCGGTTGGTAGAGGGATCAAAAATCCCCATGGTTTGAGGCGATTTTTCGATCAGTATTGTTTTGTGTTCTTTGGATGAGGTCACCATGATAGTTTCGGAGACAAATACCTTTCTTTTTTTGGCAATCGCGATGGCTTCTTGAGTGGTGCTCGCAAATTGCAGAATTTCTCTCGCTAATAATGCGATGGGCGTTTTCGTTCCTTTTGGCAAATCGGATTTCGATGCGTTTATCGTAACAGATAGGCCTTCGGTATTCATTCCTGAGGCCACTCCAGTAAATCCTGCCCATGAATAGGTTGCAAATGGAATGCCTTTGGTAGGTTTGATGAACAGCAATAGTTTTTCTTTCGCAAACGCATCTCCAACATAAAAATCAAAGTTTCGTCCGATGAGTAAATTTCCGTCCTCACTGGCTTCGTCTTTTACTGAAAAAGAAGTGCAGCCCACCATCGAATAATCGTTCAATGCATGACCTATATCGTGTGCGGCATGGTAATTTAAAATGCGTTGGTATTTCGTTCCAATATAATTGTAGTCATCCGAAAACGATTGAGAGATACCAAAAATCTCTTGTTGGTTTTCAAGGGCAATATGATCGGGTAAATCTTTATTGAAGAAACCGAGCATCATTTGTAAAAAACGCTGCCAAAAGGCACTAGGAATCAATTCATCGATTTGTTTCACAAAAACGACTTCCTGATATTGCACCAATTCTTTGGCTAAAATACCGTAATGCAATCCACGTTCGTATGCATCTCCTTCAAGGTACATTTCCCAAACCCCTTCTTTATTTTTTCTAAGGTAATTTTGACCAATGGCATAATGGTTTTTAGCGATTTCTTTCCGCTTTGGATTCGCCAATTCAGGATGATTTGGTGGAGTGATGGTTGAACTGATGAGCATGTAAAAAAACAGCGATAAAATCCCGCCAAAGCTCAACTCTAGGAAGATTCCCAGTGAACGAAATAGGTATTTGAAAAAAAGGATGCTTATTTTTAACATACAAGGCAAAGATAAAATTTTAATTTTGTAGTTCTGATGAGGAGGAATAAAAAATAACTATGATACATCAAATCATACCCACGCGAATTGGTGAGCTTCATCTGGGGCAATTTCCTGAAATTGAAATTCCAAAAGGGAGGTTGAAAAACAAGGTGCAGCGCGAAATGGTGCAAGTTTTGTTGGATAAGGTTTTTGGTGAACAAGTAACGGTTGGTTATTTTGATTCCGGAGCGCCTTATTTGGTGGAAAAACCATCTTGGCAAATCTCCATTTCACATTCATCAAATCGCGTTGTTGTATATCTTTCTGAACAAACAGCAGTAGGGGTGGATTTACAAGAAATTCGTGAAGGGATTTACGAAGGAAGGAGTTATTTCATCAATGAAACCGAAGAAGTCAACTTTGCTGAAGCGCTCCAAGATGCCCAAACCTTACTTAGTATTTGGTGTGTTAAGGAGGCAGCGTATAAATTAGTGAAGGGGATATCCAATGCAAAACATGCTTTGGTTGTATCCAAAGGAGGTGGTCATGATTGGGTATGCAGGATCTCGAATCAAGATTATCGGTTCAAGCTTCAAGAAATTGATCATTTTTTACTTGTTTACAACGATTTGCAAGCAATTGAAAGTTAGGAGGTTAAAAAATATTTGAATTTTTTTTCTATTTTTTTGTTGTATTTTCTTGCAAATAGAAAAAATGTATGTAAATTTGCAAACGCTTTTAACGAAAAGCATTACACAAAATCTGAATTCAACTGTTGTTGAAGTTTGAAAAAATAAGAATTTTGGTTTGGTAGTTCAGTTGGTTAGAATACATGCCTGTCACGCATGGGGTCGCGGGTTCGAGTCCCGTCCAGACCGCAAATGTTAAAAGCAAAAAGAAAAGTCCATATGGCTGTGGAATTAGAAAAACCCAAGATGTATCAATGTCTTGGGTTTTTTGTTTTTTTTTGTTTCAAAACTTTTAAAATAACTTGAATTAATGTAGCTTGTACTCCTTAAAATCTCTTAGGAATGATGAATGTTAAAATTACAGAAAGCATTAACACCATAATCACTAATATGCCGAGCGATTGGTTGTCACTTACTACGCATCGTTTAGATATCTATCAAGAATCTTTAGCTAAAACTGAATTTATCGAGCATTTGGAAAAATTGTTTCAATCCAATAATTTAAGCAACGAGGCTTTGAAAAATATTCCAACGGCTTATGATTACATTCGTTTGGGACATCCACTTTCTTGTGTATTGGAATGGGCAGTGGCTCATCACTATGAAATCCATCCAAAGAATGTCATTTGTTTTTCTTCTAAAACCACACCGATTTTAGCCATCCTTAGGAAGAATTTGCTTTTAGGAAAAAAGACGCGCATTCTTGTGATGGGTGAATCGACCTTGAATTTAGATACAACTATACTAAACGAGATTTATGGTTATCAATTCGAATTGGAAGTGGTAAGACAATTGGATGATCTTCAGGATTTTGATGGAAGTACCCTTCTCATTTCAGAAAATAATGCTATCGGAGATTATCCTTTAAATGCTAAAGTTGATTTCTACCTCAACATTCATCAAGATCTTGGAAGTATTTTGCTGGTGCATCAAGCTAAAAATGAGGAATACGTTTCAGAAATTCAACATGTTAGAAGAAGGGAGACGATTGCCATGACGCCATCGAATTGTTTAAAAGCGTTAACCATGTTATTAGGTGAAGCTAAACATGACACTGCTCCGAAGGATTTAGAAAAAGATAAAGCTAAAGTGTTAGCTACCATTCAACAAATTACGGAATCACCCACAAAGCCTCTAGTTGGGTCAAGCGGACTTTCCATTCAATTTGCCATCATGATGGGACTCATTGACCATGCCCAAGCGCATCATCCTGGAAAAGAAATAAAATTTGTCGTGCCACCTAATTGCTATGGAGGAACAAATGATCAAGCAAGACGAATTGCTGCTTGTCGCAAAAATGTAGAAATTTTAGACTTATTAGTCGATGGGGAAAATGACATGGTTCAGGGCATGGAACAGGTATTGACACAAATTGCCCATCAAGATGCTATCGGTTATATCATTGCAGAAATTCCTACGAATCCAAGAGTGGAAGTTCCCGATTTAAATGCCTTGCGTGCAACTTTACTCAAGGAACGTCATACTGCTACGGGAGAAAAAGCGATAGAACCAGTTTTCATCTTAGATCAGACGTTTTGTCCAAATGTTCATTTTTTAGGAAAAGGACGAATTTTAGCCGATGCTTATACCATTTCATACGCAAGTGGTTCTAAATTCCCGAGTGGAGGAAAGTGCACAGCTGGCTATTGCGTCGGAAGCGAAAAAACAAAGGAACTGATGCAAAAAATTGAGTTTCATTTATCCTTATGCGACAACGAAGCAACCGCATTACAGTATGAGATTTTAGCCACCCAAATGCCATCCATGAATCAACGCATTGCTGATGCCTATCAAAATACAAGAACATTTGTGAATTTCATACAAAAGGTGTTGCCAGAGGCAAAGATTAATTTTGTTTCAGAAGAGTTAGCGGCACAAGGATTTACACCTTCTGTTTTTTCATTGGATCTACCTACTAAAGGTGAAACTGCAGAGGAGCGTGAAAATTACAAACGGGCTTTAAATCTTCGTTTGATCAATAAGATGATTCAAGAAATTCCTAATGAAAGTAAATATTGTGTGAGTTATGGGCAATTGAAAGGGTGTTATTGGACCATTCCAGCTACTTCAACTCAAGGAACGACCAAAGAAGATGATAAAGACTATATCGCTAGGGTTGCCTTATCCCCTCAATTGGATTTAAATTTACACATGAACGTTTTTCAAGATTTTGTGAATGAGATTTAAATAAAAATGTCAACAACGAATAGAAAAGAATTTCGATTTAATTTCAAGTATTAACATAAACGCTCATCTGAGCATTCCTATGTTGAAATCTAACCATAAGATTTCCTCAAATTTTGAGTTTTTTTAGGTCTATTTGCTTATTTTTTTAAACCATTTTATGGTTGATTATTTGGAGTTGCCAAAATATGTTAGCTCATCAAGTGAACAAAACTTTAATTTCTTTGTTCTATTTCTAATCATTTCATAGTAGTAGTGTAAACATATGGGAGGAGGTCAATTTCCTTGTTTTTTCTTCCTCCCACTTTTTTCAAATTGCTAGCCTCAAAATTCAAAATCTAAATCCTTTTTAGGTAGAATAAAATCGTTTTTACGAGTTAATACTTAGTTTATTATTCGCATTTCGTGGTATTTATCTGCTTTCATTTTTCCAAATAATGGAAAATAAGTTTGGTTTGCCTTTCTTTGTTGAAATTGCTATTTATGAAAAAAATAAACCGAAAATCTGTTGTATTAACTGCTATATTCACGCTTACCATCATATTACTTTCCTTGGATCTAATGGCACAAGTGGGAATAGGTACTATTACACCAGATGCATCAGCTCAATTGGAAATTTCATCCACCAATAAAGGGTTGTTAACCCCAAGACTGACCAAGGCTCAGCGCGACGGAATTTCTTCACCACAAACGGGTTTATTAATTTTTCAACTTGATCAATTACCGGGATTTTATGTATATGATGGTTCCTCTTGGGTGCGCATGGTGCAAGAATCTTATGGCGATATTAAATCAGGAATTCAAACAGCTGACCATGCAGGTTGGGTTTTGTTAGATGGTAGACCGTTAAGTGCTTTGAGTACCACCCAACAAACAGTGGCATCCGCTCTTGGTATTTCAACCAACTTGCCCAACGCATCGAATGCCTATTTAGTGCAAAACGGATCTTCTCTGGGAAATGTTTCCGGTTCGAATACTGTTACAATTTCTCAAGCTAATTTACCCAATGTCAATTTTACAGGAACAACCGATAGTAATGGTGCTCATGCGCATGCTGTAGATCCTGCACCTATTAATTCAACTTCGGATGGCACGCACAATCATGAGGTTGATCCTGCTTCTGTAAACACTTCTACAGATGGAAATCATAATCATACTGGTACAACTTATGGCGTTTGGTCGCCTACTGGATCAAATTCTGGAGGGTCTTTTCCGGGAGGTTCTGACTATTATTTTAAAAACGCTACTTTAACTATAAATAATTCGGGCTCACACAGTCATTCTGTCGATATCCCTGCTACAACCTCAACCAATGCGGGATCACACAATCATAGCGTTGATATTCCATCCACCAGTACTACCAGTGCAGGTAATCACATACACAATGTAACCGTAGGTTCAGGAGGAGCTGATACTCCACTGAATATTGCACCTAAAAGTTTATCGGTAAACATGTTTATTTATTTAGGAAATTAAAATAGGAAGCCATGAAGAAAGTTTTACTCACTACCATTGTAATTTGCCAAATCGGTTTTGGCTTTCATGCTCAAGTGGGCATTGGAACAAATAACCCTGATCCATCCTCGGTATTGGATTTAAGTTCCACTGATAAAGGAATGTTGTTTCCAAGGATGAGTTCTGCTCAACGAAATTCTATTGCTTCGCCACAGACAGGGTTGCATGTTTTTGATATCACGACAAACACGTTATGGTTTTACGATGGAGTGAATTGGATCAATTATGCTGCTCAATCTAAATATGGTGATGTCAAATCTGGAATTCAGCTTGTGGATCACGATGGTTGGATTAAATTAGACGGACGAGCATTAAATACCTTAAGTGCTTCGCAACAGTCAGTAGCTGTTTCTCTTGGTTTTGGACCTAACATTCCAAATGCAGACAATGCTTACTTGGTGCAAAATGGAGGCGGAGTGGGAACAGTAGCAGGTTCGAATACCGTTACTTTAAGTCAAGCAAATTTGCCCAATGTCAACTTTACGGGAACAGCTTCTGTAGCGGGTGATCACAATCATGCCGTTGATCCTGCTTCGGTATCTTCATCAACAAATGGAAGTCACAATCATACTACTGATCCCTCTGCGGTTAGCACTAGTACCAATGGTATTCATAACCATACCATGAGTTTTCATAATGACGATTGGAATGGTGGCGGTGGTGGAAACAGAAGTTTGGAAGATGATGCGGGTTCATGGTATAACATCAATACATCTTCAGACGGGAATCACACCCACACAGTCGATATTCCTGCAACAACTTCTACATCGAATGGAGATCATGCACATACGGTTGATATTCCATCAACGACATCAACCAATAGTGGTAATCATTCACATACGGTGAGTGTTGCATCCGGCGGATCTGCAACTCCTGTGAATATCGCTCCTAAAAGTTTAACCGTGAACATGTTTATTTACCTTGGAAATTAAGAAAAGATGAAAAATAAATTATTTTTAGCATTAGTTGTCCTAATATCTTCTTTGGATTTAGGAGCACAAATAGGAGTGGGCACAACCTCTCCCAATAATTCTGCCATGTTGGATGTGAGTTCCTCCTCGAAAGGGGTGTTATTCCCAAGAATGACTTCAATCCAACGCGCGAATATCAGTTCACCAGCAAATGGACTATATGTTTTCGATACGGACTCTCAATCCTTGTGGTATTATAATGGCACGCTGTGGGTAAATACGGTCAGTGAATCCTCGTATGGAGATGTGAAGTCAGGTTTTCAAACTGCTGATCACTCAGGGTGGATTAAATTAGACGGCAGAGCGGTTAGTACTTTGACTAGTTCTCAACAAGCTGTTGCTGCTGCACTTGGGTTTACGGTAATCTTACCCGATGCATCGTCTGCCTATTTAGTGCAAAATGGAGGTGGAGTAGGTTCCGTGGCAGGTTCAAATTCGGTTACTCTTTCACAAGCCAATCTACCAAACGTAAATTTTACAGGTACAGCGGCAACAGCTGGAAGTCATTCACACACCGTTGATCCTGCTTCGGTATCTTCATCAACAAATGGAAGTCACAATCATACAGGAAGTACAAGTACAAATGGTGATCATGCTCATTCATATACAGACTATTACTTTGCGGAGAATAATGGTGCAAATTGGGGTTGGGCTGGATCTAGTAGTGGAATGGATTGGGATAATCGAGGATATGCAACTACAGGTGTATCAGCCAATGCAGGTAGCCATAATCACACGTTAACCATCAACGCAAATGGAGATCATGCCCACACGGTTGATATACCTTCGACAGCATCTTCAACCACAGGAGATCATACCCACTCAGTTTCGGTTTCATCAGGAGGTAGCGCTACACCGATCAATATCGCTCCTAAAAGTTTAACGGTCAATATGTTCGTATACCTAGGCCACTAATATTTTTCATATGTTAAAAAGAATACTCTTTTCAGTCGCTTTGTTGCCTTCTCTAATTTGGGCACAAAGTATAGTGTCTACAGGTGGTGATACCATTTTTGTAAAACCAGGTACTATTGTTTCTAGTTTTAATGGTTTGAATTTAAGGGGTACGAGTAATAGTTATCTGTCTTATCCACATGGAAATGATTTCTATGATGTAGCTCCTTCAAGTAAAAGGATATTAATGGAGAATGCAAATGCAACTTATGAGATTAGATCGGTTGCCAATACAGCCACTGCTAATTTTTATGTAGACGTTAATTACGCGTCTCAAGCAGTGTTGGCAGATTTCAGTATTCAAAATGCGAATAGCAGTAGTGATTATCGGTTGAACATGGAACAAGTGGCTCACGCTGGTTTCAATGATCTTCCCGTAGAATGGAAAATTTCAAGATCTGCTGCTGCAACAACTGATATGCACAACCTCGTTTTTCATTGGGGAAATGCGTTAGAACCATCGCAAATTCCTGTAAAAGCATTATATGTTTTTAACACTGCGACAAATGCTTGGGATCAATTGAATGCGGCCAATATGACCGTTGACGAAATCAATAATACCCTTGTCTATAATGGTTTTGCAGGTGAATTAGATAGTACTCGCTTTATGATTGCACAGGCAAGACCTGTAGTCAATTTGTCGGGTCTTTTAGATACCATTAACTGGTGTTCAGGAACAGCAAGTAACATTCAAAGTTTCATGATTGAAGGATCAAATCTAACGCAATCTGTCACTATCAATGCGCCAACTGGATTTGAAATTTCACTAATCCCTCAAGGCCCTTTTCAAGATTCAATTCTCATCAATCCGATTGCTAATAACATCAATTCAACAATTGTTTATATACGAATAGCAGCCTCAGCTTCATCTGCAGGATCTTATCAAATTTATGCAGATTATGATGATGCATTTTACAGTCAAGTAATTGATTCATTGGCTATTGTCAGTCTTGACGATAACATCAACCCAACAATTACAGCACCAGCAGCGATCAGTGTATCAGCGAATGCAAGTTGTGGAGCGGTAATTAGTAACTTAGGCAATACGGTAACGGCAGACAACTGTGGGGTAGCATCGGTAACGAACAACGCACCAGCTACCTTCCCATTAGGTTCAACTACGGTAACTTGGACGGTAACAGATAATGCAGGTAACACAGCTACCGCAACACAAGTTGTAACAGTAACCGATAATACCTTACCAACGC
>JACCDK011546952.1_pt1 | contig 12088 bp, 12 predicted proteins | sample 7445871 | NCBI WGS metagenome assembly JACCDK01 (sample SAMN15323436, study PRJNA562643) | freshwater metagenome | isolation source: river surface water | place: USA:Blue River Watershed | collected 2017-08-15
GCCGCAGTTGGTGTGCCGCACTTTGTTCGCCCCGAGTGGGTCAAGCCGGGGGCGGCCGTGCTTGACGTTGGCATCACCCGTGTTGACGGCCCAGACGGCTCAAAGTTGGTCGGCGATGTTGACCCAGCCGTTGCCGAGGTCGCTGGCTTCTTCTCTCCAAACCCAGGAGGCGTTGGCCCGATGACCCGCGCGATGCTGGTCAAAAACGTGGTCGACACGGCGGCTCGAGGTTAGTCGTGAACCCGATCGCGCAAGGTGAGTTGGTCGCTTCGGCACTTCGCGTGTTCGAGGTAATCGGCGTGCTCGCCTTCGCGGCATCTGGCCTCATCGAAGCCGCTCGCAAAAAGTTCGACATCTTCGGCGTTGTGCTCATCGCCTTCATCGCAGCATTCGGCGGTGGAACGCTACGCGACATTCTGCTCGACCGTCGCCCGTTCTTTTGGGTAGAAAACCAAGAGCTGCTCTGGCTGGTAATCGCTTTCGCCGTGCTCGCCCCGCTGTTCTTCAGAGCCCGTCACATCGAGTTCACCTCGCGCGCCATGGAGTGGCCCGACGCCGTTGGCCTCGGGTTGTTCGCAACATCTGGTGCGCAGTTAGCGCTGGATGCCGGTGCCACCCCGTTCATCGCAGCCGTGATGGCCGTGGTCACCACCGTTTTCGGCGGAATCTTGCGCGACGTTCTGGTCAACGAGATTCCTCGCGCCGTGAACGACCACCAGCCCTACGCAGTTCTCGCGTTCGCTGGGGCGTGGATGCTCTGGGGCTTGCAATCGCTCGGCCTCGACGTTGTTGCGTCCATCGCCGTCACCGCGACCGCGATCATTCTCGTGCGCTTCGCCACCATCTACTTCAAGTGGAAACTGCCGGCCTGGCGGCTCTAGTTCTTGCTAGTCTTTTGCCAAACGTCATCGAAAGTATGGGGACATGGCAAACAACGATTATCTAGAGGCGCTACTCGAAGAGAGCATTCGCGCCCAAAATAGAACGACTTACGCAGTCCGTGCCGTCGCGCACATGCTGAGACTTACGACCTTGGCAGTTTTCCTAGGATTTGTTGCCTTTGTCTTCGGCAGTTCAATTGGGCCCATTTCGGCAGTTGCCGCCGTCGTGATCATGCTCGTTTCCATTTGGTTGAGCGGTAGTCAGTTGGCTAAGAGCGTAGTACCAAGAACCATTCTCTCAACCACCACTGTGGCTTCGGTAAAAGTGCGTGAAAATGGCCTAGAAAATCAAACATCGACAGCAGGGCTGAACCAACTTGTTCGGGATAAGTTCAAGCTGGAATGGTCAGATGATGACGAAGTTAATGCCAAACACTGGCTGAACAATAAACAGTATGAAGCTTGGTCCTCTGCTGGTAAACCTGCATTGGCTGGTTGGGTTATTGAGGGCAGCCACAAATTTGAGCTTTGGTTGCAAGACCGCGCTCACTAGAACTTCGAGCGAATCTCCCACAGGTCGGGGAACACTGACCTGAACAGCGTCGAAGCTAGGTAGTCGACTCCGGCTGAACCGCCGGTTCCAACCTTGCGGCCGATCGTGCGCTCAACCATCTTCACGTGACGGTATCTCCACTCTTGCAAACCTTCGTCGAGGTCGACCAAGCGCTCACACACCGCAGCCGCATCGGCGTCGGTTCGATGAATGTCGAGTAGCACCGCCTGAACTTCTTCGTTCGGCGACCAGGCGGTTGTGACATCCCGGTTCAAGGCGGATGCAGGCAGCTTGTCGGTGCGAGTGGCCAGGTAGGCGAGCGTGCTGTCCCACAGCGAAGGTCGGTTCATCGCAGCCTCAACCCGAGAACGAGCAGGCGAACCATAGATCAAGTGCTCGGCCATGCCCATGCCGCTGCCGGCCGGAGCCCCATCGCCAGCCTTGTCGCGACGGCCGAGAACGGCCTCGAACTCGCGAAACTGAGCTGACTGAAAACCGCTGGATGACTGCAAGAAACCCCTGAATGAGTTGAACTGCAACGGCGTCATCGTTTCGAGAATGTCGATCTGGGCCACGCAAGTTTTCATGATGGTGCGCATGCGACCGAGCAACGCGAGCGAGCGGTGGGTGTCGCCGGCTTCGAGTGCCGACTGCAATGCAGCCGCCTCGTGCAGTAGCTGCTTGAACCACAACTCGTAGGTTTGGTGAATCACAATAAAGAGCATCTCGTCGTGCTCAGGGCCGTCAGACACGGGCTGCTGCAACTCGAGCAGTTCATCCACTTTCAAATACGAAATGTAGGTGAGTGCCTTTTCGTGGTTGGCCGGACCGTTCTCGTTGCCGCTCATGTGACTCTGCTTCCGTTGTCTTCTATTTCGCGAAAGTCGCCGCTGGCCACCAGGTCGCGCATGCGAGCCATGCCGTCGAACACCTCGACGAACGAAGTCGGTAGCGGGGCGATGGCCAGGCGAATCGAGTTTGGGGTGCGGTAGTCGGGAATCACGTTCGCCAACTTGCGCATTCCGGCGGCGATGGCCTTGGCGTCTGGGTGACCGACGGTGATGTGCCCGCCGCGTTTGCTCGCCTCGCGTGGAGTCAGCAGGGTGAAGCCGAGCGGCGCGAGCCACGCGTCGAACAGGGCCACCATCATGTCGGTGCAGACGGCTGCTTTGTGTGCAATCGCACCGATGCCCGCCTGCTCGATCATCTCAAAACTGGCTTGCACGCCCCGAATGCCGATGATGCTCGGGCTCGCGATTTGAAAACGGCGCATCTGGTTGCTCGGTTCGAAAAACGGCCCCATTTCGAACTGCTTGTCTTGGGCGAACCAGCCTTGAATCGGCACTCGCAATTCCTCTTGGATGCTCTTTGCAACGTAAAGCCAAGCCGGCGAACCAGGCCCAGAGTTGCCGTATTTATAGGTGCAACCTACAGCGAGGTCGACGCCGTTGGCATCGAAGTCGAGTTCGATTGCGCCGGCTGCGTGGCTGGCATCCCAGACCACCAAGGTGCCGTTCGCACGGCACAGGTCGGTGATGGCCTTGATGTTTGGCCGAGAGCCCGAGCGGTAGTGAATGGCCTGCAGGGTCACCAAAGCCACGTCGTCGTTTAGGTGCGGGGCTAGGGCCTCGGCGGTGATGAGTTCGTTCTCGCAGTCGATGGCTACCGATCCAGGCCCGCCGCTGCCGTCGTTGTCTAGGGTGACTAGGTTAAGGCCGTGCGCCTCGGCGATGCCGGCCAAAATGTAGCGGTCGGTCGGAAAGTTTGCCGCATCGATGATCACGGTCTTGCGACCCGGGCGAGCCTTGATGGCAGCGCTGCAAAGTTGATAGAAGTTCACCGAGGTGGTGTCACAGACGAGTGTTTGACCGGATGCCGCACCGAGCACTGCGCGACCGAGCAAGTCACCGGCGGTAGTTGCCTCGTCGATCCAGTGAGCCCAACCATCGACCAGTTCGCTACCCCACTCGTTGGTCACAAAATTGGCCACGCGCTCGACGGTGGCCTTGGGCAGGCGACCCAGCGAGTTGCCATCGAGATAGCAGAGGTCTGGGTCGGTGATGACGAACTGCTCGCGGTAGTGCGCTAGCGGGTCTGCCGCGTCGAGTGCCTCGGCAAAAGCGCGTTCGGTTGGCTGCACTTGGGTCTCTCTTCTTCGAAAGGTTTCGGCTTCAGCCTAATGCGATTGCCCTAGCCGAGCATCTGCGTAGCGGCTAGCTCTTTGTAGAGCGGGGTCGACTTGAGCAATTGCTTGTGTGTGCCCACTCCGACAACCTTGCCGTCTTGCATGACGATGATTTGGTCGCTGTCGACGACTGTCGAAAGGCGGTGGGCGATCACGATCATGGTGCGGTTTTGGGCAACCGCATCAATCGCCTCGCGCATGCGCTGTTCGTTCAAACCGTCGAGCGAAGAAGTCGACTCATCGAGCAACAGAATCGGAGGCGCGGCCAACAGCGCACGGGCAATAGCCAAACGCTGACGCTCACCACCCGAAAGCATGATGCCCTGCTCGCCAACCTCGGCGTCTAGCCCACGCTTGTCGCGCTTGATTACCTCGGTTAGGTTTACGGCAGCGAGCACCGCCTTGAGCTCTTTGTTAGTTGCATCAGGTTTGCCGATTAGCAGGTTCTCGCGAATGCTTCCGGCTAGCACCGGGGCATCTTGCTCGACGTAGCCAATCTGGGCGCGCAGTTCGCGTCGACTGATGTTGGTAACCGGCTGGCCATCGAGCAAAATGTCGCCAGAGCTTGGCTCATAGAAGCGCTCGATCAGCGAAAGGGTGGTCGACTTACCTGAACCCGAGGGCCCAACGATGGCAACGCGCGAACCACGCTCAATCTTGAACGAAATGCCGTTCAACACAACCGGGGCAACCGTGCCAGGCTCGCTCGGCGCATAAGAGAAGCTGACCTTCTTGAACTCAATCGCAACGTTGTTGTTCGCCTTGCGACGCACCGGCTTGTCGGTCGCCTCGTCGGCGTTCTCGAGCGGCAGGTCGAGAATTTCTTGGATGCGCGCCAGGGCCCCGAGTGCACTCTGCACCGAAGAATAGGCCTGAAACGCCTGACCAACCGGGCGAATCATTAGGAACATGAGCAAGATAAAGGTGATAAGGCTCGCGACGTCGGTTTCGCCCGTCGCAACGCGGAATCCGCCAACGCCCAAGACCACCATGAAAGCACCGTTCGCAGCGAGGCCACCAATCGGCGTGATGGCGGCGTTGATGCGCGCAATCTTGACGCCTTGGTCGAAGGCTTGCGAAGCATCCGCTGTGATTTGAGCGGTTTCACGATCTTCGGCACTTGCAGCACGGATGGTGCGAACGGCACCAAGCGCACGCTCGACCGAAGCCGACATATCGCCCACGCGGGCTTGGGCCTTGGTGGTGGCGCTGCGAATGCGACGGGCCGAAAGCCCGATGCTTGCCACGGCCACCGCAATCATGAGCAGGGTGAGACCTAGCAGTAGAGGGTCGATGATCGCCATTGCGATTACCGAGCCCACGAAGATGATTGCGCCACCGGCCGCGTCGATTAGGCCCTGGGTGAGGGCGGCGCGAAGCAGGGTGGTGTCTGAGCCAACGCGCGAAACGAGGTCACCGGTGCGTCGGGTGTCGTATTCGACTACCGGTAGACGCAGTAGTCGGTGGGTGAGCTTGCGGCGAGCCGAGAAGACTACGCCTTCGCCGGCTTTGGCGAGCACGTAGTACATGAAGCCGCTCGTGATTGCCGAGGCGAGAGTGATGACAACGAGCAGAACGATGATTGTGGTCAGATCGTCGCCGTTAGTCACCGCGTCGATGACCTGGCCGACCACCATCGGTTGCGCGAGGCTGGTGCCAGCACCCACGAGGCTCAAGATCGTGGCGACGATTAGGGCGCCCTGGTGTTCCTTTAGGTAGGGCACCAGTTGCGAGAACTTTGCCTTTGGCCCTGAGTCTTTTTTGTCTTCCCTTGCTGCGCGCGCGTTTGGGCGGCTCGAATGCATGCTCATACGTCTATTCAATGTCATAAGGCCGCGATAAATTACACAGACGGAGATTTTTTCGATAATCGCGCAACAGACGGGGGTGGTGAGTTGAAGATGCGTTCTGTGGTTTTGTCGCTGATTGCGGCGGCAACCGTTGGCATTACCGTGACCCCCGCGTTCGCCAACGTGCCAGACCCGTCGCTCACGCCGATTCCGTTCACCACCAGCTCTCCGAGTGGTTCACCGTCTCCAAGTTCTAGCTGGCAGACCGTAACCCCGGTTCCAGATCCTTCTGGCTCTTCGCTCGCACCAACACCGTCTACAAACCCGAGCCCTAGCCCAACCGTCAGCTGGCAACCGAGTCAAACGCCTAGCCCCAAGCCCTCATCGTCGCGAAGTCCGTCGCCACGACCATCCGCTTCGTCAAGTTGGAGCCCAAGCCCTTCGGCCGACCCAAACGAAACCATCGAACCTTCTGAAAGCCCGAGCCCGACACCACCACCGTGGATGCCCGACCCAGAGGTTCTCGAAGCCCTGCGCACAGCCGCCGAGGCCGATCTTCGTTACCAAATCACTCTGCTGTACATCGAACAGTTCGAAAGTTACTCCGACTATGACGCGGCAGCGCACTGGTATTCAGAGAATTGGCAGGGAAAACCTACTAGTAGACAGCGGTCGGCAATTTCGCGAAACAAAAGCCTGATAAGTCAGACCGACTGGAAGATTCGCTTGCTCGAGCGCGACATAAAGAACTTGAAAATAAAAACCAAATGGACCAAAGCTGAATACGACCGAGCAATCAGCGCGGCTAAATCACTTCGAAGTCGCAGCGACTGGAAGATCAGCTCGGGATATAACGAGAATCGGCGCTACCTGAGCAGCGCTAAGGGCGAATTGGGTTGGGCAAAGAGTGATGCGCGGCGCTACAAACCCAAAGAGGGCGAACTCATCATTGAACCAACTCCACCTCAAATCGCTCTGTTCTTAGAGCGCGAAGTCGAGTACCGCGAAATCATCAACGAGCAGTTCGAGTGGGTTCGCGATCTCTACAAGCAAACCAAAGGTCACTTCTAGTAGTCAGCGCGCCAGGCTCTGAGCCGCCGCTGGCCAGTTGCTACCCGCGCACCCCAGGGTCGCCGGTCAGGTATTCGTTTAGCAAATAGTTGATTTCGGGGAACGCTAGTGCCTCGGTATAGGCGGTGTTTTTGTAGAACCGCGAAAAATCAACCGCCTGAAGAGCTTCGAGTGCGCGAGGGTGACTGAGCTTTAGAAACATCCGAGTTGAATTGGGCTTGCGCTCAAACTCGGTGCGCACAGTGCCGCAGCCGAACCCAAAAACAGTGAGCGCCACATCGGCCTCTGCCGGCGAACACTTGGCGACAAAGCCGTGGTCGGTCACTTTGACCAGCTCGCGCAGGTCGTCGCGCCTCTGCCACACCTGAAAACAGGTTGCCAGCAACTTGCGACTGCTGAGGCTCTGGCCGGCGTCGTCTAGATAATCGAGGGTCAGGTCGTGATCGCTCACCAGATGAAAGCGGCGGTCGAGGCGATTGATAACCGACCATTTGCGCCACGAGCGCGGCACGATGAACGCGATGTATTCGCTCACCTCTGCGGCGCGGTTGAAAAAGGGGATGCTCAGCGAGTTGTTTCGACCGAATGGCGGGTTCGAGATGGTGATGGCGTTGTGTGTTGCGAGCTCAACCTCGAGAAAGTCTCCAGCGCTCACGCGCGCATGCTTTGGTTCGATGTCTACGCTCAGCACGTTGGCGGCACCGGCTGCCTCAGCTGCCTCGACGAACGAACCCGTTCCGCCGGCCGGTTCGATGACCGTGCGCGATTCGAATTCACCCACCAGCGCCGCCACCTCGGCCACCAACTTGGCAGCTAGGGGAGCAGGTGTGTAGTACTGCTCCTTGCCTGTAATGCGGGTGTTGCCGGCGCGCACCTTCACCGCGGATGCGGTTTTGAGGTTCTTGGCTTCGGGCTTGGTCACCTGTAAAGAATATCGGCAACTGAACCTCGCAAACACCAAAAAAAAGTTACCCAAAATGCCCCGAACTGCACATAAGTTTCGGTTAGTCTGAAGGGCTGCCCTGATTAGGGCCAAAAGTCATACAAGGCTTTCGAAGAAGAAACAGGTTTCATTTTGGCTAAGCAAGCAGAGCGCGACTCAATGATCGTTGCAAGCAAACTCACCAAGACATACGGAGAATTCGTCGCTGTCGACGGCATTGACTTCGAGGTCAAGCGCGGTGAATCATTCGGTATTCTCGGCCCGAACGGTGCCGGCAAATCAACCACCATGAAGATGATCGCTGCAACGAGTCAGCGCACCTCAGGTGAGCTCACTATTCTTGGCAAAGACCCAGACAAGAAGGGCCCAGAAATTCGCGCCCACCTGGGCGTTGTGCCTCAGCAAGACTTGGTTGACCGCGAGCTCAAGGTTTGGGAAAACCTATACGTCTACGGCCGCTACTTTGGCCTAAAGCGCGGTTTCATCTTGAAGAAGATCGAAGAACTTCTCGACTTCGCTCAGTTGCAAGAAAAGCGCAACAACAAGACCGACGAGCTCTCGGGCGGTATGAAGCGCCGCCTGACCATCGCCCGCGGCTTGATCAACGAGCCAGAGATTCTTCTGCTCGATGAGCCGACCACGGGTCTAGACCCTCAGGCTCGCCACATTCTGTGGGACCGCCTGTTTCGCCTAAAAGAGGTTGGCGTGACTCTGGTCATCACAACCCACTACATGGATGAAGCCGAGCAACTCTGTGACCGTCTAGTGGTAATGGACAAGGGCAAGATTATGGCCGAGGGCAGCCCAGCCGAGCTAATCAAGAAGTACTCGAGCAAAGAGGTTCTCGAGGTTCGCTTTGGTTCAGCCAACAACGAGCAGGTTGCCAAAGACCTCGCCGGCATCGGCGAACGTCTCGAGATTCTGCCAGACCGCATCCTTGTTTATGCAGCCAATGGCGAGAAAGCTCTAGATCAAATTCACGACAAGGGTCTCAAGCCGGTAACCTCGCTGGTGCGCCGCTCGAGCCTCGAAGACGTGTTCTTGCGCCTAACCGGAAGAAGCTTGGTCGACTAATGCAAACCATGCAAGAAACCTGGAAGGGCGCGCGCGAGCTGGTAGACACCACCGTGCCACAGCGTTGGGGTTTTTGGTATGTCGCCGAAACTCGCCTGCGCAACATGTCAAAGTGGATGGCCGCAATCATCGCTTTCGGAATTGGAAACCCGGTGCTCTACCTGTTCTCGGTGGGAGTTGGCATTGGTTCGCTTATCGCCGGACCGGTCGACGGCGTGAGCTATCTCGCCTTCTTAGCGCCTGCACTGCTGGCTACCGCATCGATTCAAGCGGCGATGGACGAAGTTTCGTTTCCGACCATCGAGGGTTTCGTCTGGGATAAAACCTTTTTCGCAATCAACTCGACCGGAATCACCGGGCCACAGATAGTTAACGGCATGATGGTCGCTGCGATGATTCGTGCTGTTGCCACCGTGCTGATCTATGAAGCCATCTTGCTGATGTTTGGTGCCATCACCTGGAGTGCAGTCTTGCCGTTGTTGCTCTCATCTTCGTTTGCGGGCCTCGCCTTCTCGGCGGTGATGCTCGCGGTGACGGTGAAGATCAAAGACGACGACGGCTTTTTCGCCATCATCGGTCGTTTCGTGATTGCCCCTATGTTCATGTTTTCGGGCACCTTCTATCCGCTAGAAAACACCCCGATCTACCTTCAGTGGATCGGCTGGATTTCGCCGCTGTGGCATTCAACCGATATCGGCCGCGCACTGTCGTATGGTGCAGACGTTGACGGTTGGTTGATGATCGTGCACTTCGGCTTTCTAACCGCCATGATCATCGGTGGTTTCGCGTGGGCTTATCCACAGTTCATCAAGAGGTTGTCAGAATGAGCATCATCAACGCCACACTAGACTCGGCGGTCGCCATCGCCGAGCGTCGCAGCAACAAGGCGACCGCGGGTATTTACGCCGGTCGTTCGGGTGCAGTTCTCATGCGCAACTTCTATGCGCTCAAAACCTCGAACGCGGTTGCGGTCATCTCGGGCTTCTTCGAGCCGGTGCTCTACTTGCTTTCGTTCGGCTATGGCATTGGCAGCCTGATGGAGGGTGAGGCGAGCGCCTATGCCATGTACATCATGCCGGCCCTGCTTGCCACCAGCGCCATGAACGGCGCTATTTACGACAGCACCTGGAACGTGTATTTCAAGATGCATTTCGGCAAGCTTTACCAGAGCATGATGTCGACTTCACTTGGTCCCTTGGATGTTGCGCTGGGCGAAATCGGGTGGGCCCTGTTGCGCGGCCTGGTCTATGCGATCGGCTTCATGATCGTGGTCACGCCACTCGGGCTGGTCACCTCGTGGTGGGCATTGCTCGCGATTCCTGCGGCGGTGCTCATCGCCTTCGGCTTTGCCTCGGTGGGTATGGGTGTCACCTCATACCTCAAGAGTTTTCAGCAGATGAACTGGGTCAACTTTGTGCTGCTGCCAATGTTCTTGTTCTCAGGAACATTCTTTGACATCACCAAGGCATACCCAGATTTCGTCGTCTGGTTCATTCAGGCTCTGCCGCTCTGGCACGCCATTGAACTCGTTCGCGGGCTCATGACCGGAGTCGTAGGGTTGGCAACTCTGGGCCATGTGCTCTACTTCGTCGCGATGATCGCGCTTGGCCTGGTGTTCACCACCAAGCGCCTCACGGCGTTGTTCTTGCGATAGTCGTTAGCGCGACATCCGCTTAAAAAAAGTGGATGCTCGGCAAAGAAAAAGACCCCCACCTAAACCGGTGAGGGTCTTTTTCTTTGGTTTAGCTGTGAATGACGATGCCCCAAACCACGGCGAACACGATGTTCAAAGTGGTGAGCCCAGCGATGGCTGGAACAACCCAAGTTGGGGTCTTGTCTTTTTTGTTGTAGGTGTAAGCAATGAAGAAGACGGCGGTGATAACGATGCTCTTGAAAACAAGCACCAGGTTGTCGACTTGCTCGTCTCCGTTGCTGGCCTGAATCAAGCCAACCATGCCGAGGCCGGTGGCAAGCATCAACCAGGCTCCGTGCAGAATGCCGGCGTTGACCTTCATGCCCTCACCCCACTGCTTGAGCTGGTAGAAGAATCCACTGAACAGTGCGCCGATGCCGACGAAGTGAAGTACTAGAAGAATTTTCTCTGCGATTTCCATGAGCTGCCTTTCCCTTTTCTGGCAACTCCGACATCGCGGTTTGCCGTTACGGCTTCAGTCTAGCCATCAGCACAGCTGCCTCGACGGCCTCTGCACCCTTGTCTTCTTTTGAACCAGGCAGGCCGGCACGGTCAAGCGCTTGCTTCTCGTCGTCGACGGTCAGCACGCCGAAGCCGATCGGCACACCGGTGTCGAGTTGAACACGTGTGAGCCCATCGGTCACGGCCGAGCAGACGTATTCGAAGTGCGGGGTTCCGCCGCGAATAACCACGCCAAGCGCGATCACCACTTCGGCTCCCTCTTCAATCGCATACTGCGCGGCGAGCGGCAACTCGAAAGCGCCAGGAACTCGCACAACCGAATAAACGTCGTTGCCAGCATCCTTGAGCGCCTTCTCGGCACCAGCCAGTAAGCCATCGGTGATGTTGGTGTGCCACGATGTCACGAGAATCGTGACAGCAAGACCACTCGCATCAATCTTCAGTTTTGGAGCTCCTGCACCGCTCATTAGTTCTTCGCAATCTCTGGAATGATGTGGCCCATCTTCTCGCGCTTGGTGTCGAGGTAGCCCTCGTTTTCAGCGGCGAGGCCAACAATCACGGGCACGTAGTCGGTCACCTTGATGCCGGCATCGTTCAAGAAGCCGCTCTTGGCTGGGTTGTTGGTCATCAGGCGAACGGTTTTTACGCCAAGGTCGCGCAGAATGGCAACTGCAGCGCCGTATTCGCGGTTCTCGCTAGGTAGGCCGAGGGCTAGGTTCGCTTCAACGGTGTCGAGCCCCTGCTCTTGAAGGGCATAGGCCTTGAGCTTGTTGAGCAGACCGATGCCGCGACCTTCTTGACCGCGCAGGTAGATCACGATGCCGCCACGTGGGTCGTTGGCGATCTGGTCAAGAGCAAAGTCGAGCTGCGGGCCACACTCACACTTGAGCGAGCCGAATGCCTCGCCGGTGATGCACTCAGAGTGCATGCGCACGAGCACGTCTTCGCCGGTTGGGTTGCCCGAGATGATCGCGACGTGGTCGGCGGTGGTCTTGATGTCGTAGTAACCGCGCAGTCTGAAAGTGCCGTGGGTGGTTGGCACGTTTGCCTCTGCTTCAAAGCGGATGCGGTTGTTTGGGTTGTTCTCGTGCAAAATGCCGTTTTCACCCAAGAAGTCAACGAGTTGTTCGATAGTGATCACAGGTAACCCTTCAGCTCTGCCTACTTGAATCAACTCAGGCAAACGCATCATTGTTCCGTCACTCGAAACCATTTCTCCGATGACGCCAACTGGCTGTAGGCCGGCTAGCTTTAGAAGATCAACGGTAGCCTCGGTGTGGCCGCGACGGCCGTGCACGCCAAGTGGGTGTGCTCGAAGCGGAAGCATGTGGCCCGGGCGAATCAGCGACGCCGCGCTCGAACGTGGGTCTGCGAGCACGTTGGCCGTGTTGGCGCGGTCTGCGGCAGAGACGCCGGTCGCGAAGCGGTTGGCGGCA